>Ga0126342_10020800_pt1 | contig 10998 bp, 9 predicted proteins | sample Cyp1metagenome_FD_92528 | JGI IMG/M metagenome (GOLD analysis project Ga0126342, IMG submission 92528) | Coral microbial communities from Lord Howe Island, Old Settlement Bay, Australia - Cyphastrea 1 metagenome | ecosystem: Host-associated > Invertebrates > Cnidaria > Coral ... | reverse complement strand
TTGTTTTTTTTTGATCCCTATTTGTTTTTTTGATCCTTATTTGTTTTTTTTTGATCCCTCTCCCGCCATCGCTTATGTTATCCTGCATTTTTCCCGACATTCGTCTGGCATTCCATCCGTCACTTGATTTGGCATTCTGTCCCGCATTTATTCCATTTGTTTATCTGAAATCCATTCTGAAATTCCGTCTGGCATTGCAGTCAGCGATGCCTGACATACATGTTGTTTTTGTTTGACGTTCTAATCTCCATTTTTCCATATTCCTTGAATTTCTTTGACGCACAGTGTGTAGCATTCTGCTTGAAATTTGGTTTGGCCTTTTTTCTGGCATTGTATTGTATCCGGCATGGTGTTCATGCCCATCGTCATGGGCTGCGTTTGGCATTGCCCAGAAAAGTGGCAAGGCTCAGAAAATTAGCGAACTCAGGCACACTCGCCACATAGTTTGGGCCCGGTGAGGCACACAATGCTAACAATTTCGCCATAGGGTTCGGGTCCGGTGGGACACACGACACACAGAGCTGGCAAACTCGCCATAGAAAGGTCGTATACTTGTGTCGGCCCCTTGTGGGATTGTCTTAAAAATTTTGAACATTGAAAAAACGCAGCATGTAATGAAAAAAAAAATGATCTTGAAAATGCAAACAAAAAGCAACTGCAGAAAGAAAATGCAAAAAAAAAACGGAAATTATAAATGCACACAAAATGCAAATACAAAAACGCAATGCAAAACAAATTTAAACCAAAAGTAATATACTGTAAATTTAAAAACGCAAATTGCCGAAAATGCTTTGGACACCCGCTTGATTCACATTTAAGGGGCGTGCAGGATATGCAGTCTCGGCTGCCTGGTTTTCATCCATTCGGGTTTTTGAATTTGCCTCACATGCAGTATGTGTAAGAATGAATTTCAGTTCGGTTTGGGTTTCTGTCCTGGCATCAACACTTGAATGGGCACATATATTTTCAGGAAAAGGTTGGTGGTTGGCACAGCCCCCCAGCCCAAGTCCCAAACGCTGCTTTTCGGGAAAGTGGGGGCCCATTTCCCAGGGGATGACCCTACTGAGGGCCCATTTGTTTTGTTGTGTTTTTTTTGTTTGTTTGTTTTGTTGTTTTTTGTTTTTTTGGTTTTAATTTTTTGTTGTTTTTTACCTCAGTTTTTGGCGAATTCTTTCAAAAAACATCCAGTTTTGGAGGTCCCCAATTCGGATCGGGGACCTTCCCTTTCGGCTGGTCACCTGTGTCTTCTGCGCAGGTTTTACTACCTTGTCCAGGCTAATTTGTTGTTTCCATGTGCGCTGCATTTGGCACTTTCCCTTTTCCCTGGTTGGTCCCTTCCATGTATTCTTCATTTGTCAAATGTGCCCCCTTCCAAGTTGCATTTGCTCTTTCTATCTTTACTCCATTTGCAATTTTTGCCTCTTTTCAACTTGCACTTTGCTGTCCCATTTTTTCTGCAATTCTCATGTGTGCCTCTTTCAGATTTGCATGTTCCAAGTCCATTTTTTTTTGCATTGTTTCTACATGTTTTTCAAGATGTAAACATCCTAGAACAAGCGCAATTCGACAGCACAATCGTATACATGAGGATGGCCAAGACGCTGGCGATGACGTGCTGCGGTGATGAACATGGGATTCATGCTGTGACCCAGGCTGTGCTGAATTGCTTCACAAGGGTAGCTGGTACATTCTTGACAGCGATCATTTGGACGACAGTATCCTCCCATTTGCGTCGCGATGTTAAGTTGTTTCTCAGTCAAGCATGGCCAACCATGGGCGGGAAAAAAATGCGATTTATAGTCTCTGCCAGCATCTAATCGGTGGTTTCCACGTTGCTCCTCGGGAAGATAATCCCGCTTGATGCACGTGTGGGTTGTTCGTTCTTTTTCGGGATATTTTGTTGAGATCTAGAGTTAGAGACCCTCACCTGGCAGCTAGGGGTCAAAATTCAAACACAAAAGCATCTTTTTGTGTATCAACAGATGCGTTCGAGACAGCTATGAAACGACAAATCAATATGAACAGTTCACATGTGCAAATTACAATGGAATCGGATATGCAAAAAAAAAATGTGCCTTTTACATACATTTAAAAATGTGTGTTTTTCTTTCAAATGTGCCAGAGATTATTGTGTGACGCAGCAAAAAATGTGCCAATCAACTGGTCACCCGGGATGAAACAAGGCATGGCCACCCTTTGGTAATCTAACATATAGATACGGAAAATGGATGAAAATGGCCCGTTTGTAGATCGTTTGTAGATTTGTTTTACCTGTTAAGATCATAATTGTCCATGGCCATGTTGGATTTCCCAGAAGCGAAGTCATGATGACTATAATCAACAGCTCACTTTCGGGGTGTACCCTGCCCTACTCTCTATGACTCCAACATGAGCCCTGCAGTCTCTGCAACGCCACTTGCCTCCAAAAACAACTTGGCTTTGTCTCAAAATGGGGGACGTCCCGAATTTTCCCAATTGTTCAATGGGGAAATTCACGTAACCACCAAACTCCATAGGATTTTAGGGGTTCCAAAATTCTTGAGACAAATCCAAAAATTTGGGTCGCTGAGGGCCAGACATTATGCAGATAGTAGGGGTAAAGGTGGCGTGCCAAAAGTTTGGGGCTAAGATCTGCTTGATCTGCAACGGCCACATCCCCATCGACGTTGCGAGAGTTCCATTGCCATGAGAGGGTCGCATTAAAAATGGTGGCATCGTATGTATTGGGACTCATGGGTGCGTGGGTCAAAGACCCCGTGGAAAATGCCGAAAACGGATAGTAAAAGAACGTTCATCCCACTTAAGAAAGGTCCGATATAGAGCTTGATGCATGCCTGTAGGTTCATTGAATCGACCTTCATTGCAAGCTCTTTCTTCAATGGATAGCAGTGGATGCAGACGCCGGACTGCTGCAAATTGGTGCTGGGACGACCGGTGTCACCCCGGATGGGTGACCGCAAGTACGTTTGCGAAGAGCCGCGTGGACGTAGACGTGGTCATCAGGGGTCGATTCTCGCTGGCTTTGCTGTTTTCTTCAGCTTTAGACCGTAGTAGTTGCGCAGACTTTGCGATACCCTTTGCCGCAATACGCATTGGCAGAGTCATCGAGGCAGTTTCAACCCTTTTGGTAAAAGCCATCATCGCTTTGGAAGGATCATCCCTTCCGAAGGAGTTGCCATGAACATGTTCAAACAGTTTCCGCATGATTTCAAGTCAAGATGTTCAAACCGGATGCGTGGCTAAAAAAGTTCCCGTTTTGGCGGTTCGTAAAATATTCACCTCGTTTCTCGCCGTGTGTCGTCGCGGGTTTCGGATCTTCGATCTTCACGAAAATTCAACATTGAAATTTGAAGCTTCAACTTGAGTTTGTAGGTTTCTCGAGTTTCTGACAGATCCTCAGTTGGAAATTACATTGTATAAGATTGATAAGGTTGTATAAGCTATAAGTGTTTCGAGTCTATGGTATATACGCATTAATTGTTGAAGTTGGAATTTAGACTTTTGAGTTGAGGTCTCGGTGTCTAACTTGAAATGGTTGTTCGAAGCTTTGGTGTTTCAAGTGCCATCTTCAACTGCCCTTCGATCTTGTACTCTCCACATTTCGCTTCGCATGTCGCTTCGCATTTCGCTTCGCATTTCGCTTCGCATTTCGCGGTTCTTCGATGTCTTCCCGACACGGCGTCGCAGATCGTGGATTGATTCACTAGAAATGTGACATAATTCCATCCCCCATTCATATACTAAACACCCAGAAAAAAAAAAATAAAACATGGTTTAGTGGCAAATTTACACGTCTTTGGGACCATAGAATGAGGATATTCAATGCAAAAGGGTTGGGAGTGGTCTTACAAGAAAACCCAGAATCTAGTTCTCATTCTCAGATATTCTCAGGACATATTTCTTTGGTCTGCGTTTGAATCCCCAAAAAAAGGAAATAGACAAGTACATCATCACAACCGTAGATAGGGAAGACCTTTTCCGATGTTGGCACCAAATTTCAATCAATGGATGGCTTTATTCTTAAGTGTCCATTAAACATTACCATGTTGGTCCCCCATTTCGAGATAGCACGGCAGCTGGCTCCTTTCTTCGTTCCGCGAGTCGCCGAAAGTGACGAAGACCGCCCTAACAAGGTCTACCCTATTCAGAGAAGTTCTTGGTTTTCAGATGTTTTCTACATCTCTCAAGACCCAAGACCCGGTGTTTTTAAGTGCAAAAGCAACTGCAGTTGTCACTGTCACCTGCACGTCTCACTGCCAAAGTTGGACACCTGGATTTTATCAAATCGGCCAGCACATCCTGGAAAATGGGTCTATCTGCAATTGCTAATAGTTGGTCTATAAATAGACCCATTATAATGTGTTCTATCATTTATAGACGTCTAATCATTATATGATAGGGAACCATTCCAGTATATGGGTCTATTTTTTTGAACTATCATCTATGATGGTTCCAGTATATGGGATGATGTCATGCCTGAATTCCTGTAGGTCACTAATGTACGGAAAATAAACCCCGCAGAACTTACTGGTCCTGTTTATTTTTGCCTGTTCATGTAGGTCACATATGTTTCTTAAATCCAGTAGAACGTACTTGTAGGTTCATTTGGCGGTTTAAAACGATTGGATAGATTCATGATAAGTAGCCAAGCAACTTTCATCACGGTCTGGGCAGTAAGTGGCAGTGGGGCATGTTCAAACCTATACGACGTCATAGGGATTCAGCCGACCTAAACAACCCCAACAACCTATATGGCTTGACAAAATTGATAACCAACCAGAGTGGCCTAACACTTCAATGTGGACTCCTACCCTGACTGTAGATCATCTTTCGAACGGCTTTCTCCATGGTTTTTCCACATCTGTTTGTAAACGTTTATGTCGGATTTGCTTCAGGAACCCTAAAGAACCTATGGACTTTAGTCCCTGTCGATTCCCCCAAAAAAATGATGTTCCCGGCTATAAACCTCCCTTTAGTGCAGGGATATTCATACATTCACTATCATTCACTATAAACAATTTCCATATATACCATCTATCGTAGGATATACAATCATACACACTATATATTTCCATATATATATATATATGTATATATACCATCTGGTTATTTAACATAGCCATGGAAAGATCCACCACTTTAAATAGGTAAACCATCTATAAATGGGTCATCTATACCATGGCTATGTTAAATAACCAGAGGGTATCATTAACCACTATTAATGGTGAATAATGGTGAATAATGGTTGGTTAATGATGGTTTCCCTTATTAACCATGGTTCCAGTGAGGTCGCAGTGAGACATTCCATAGCACTCCTATCCCTCCAAAGGTGAAGCGACTTGGGTCGTCAACTCGCTCATGAAAGAACCGATGACCGTTGCGCGTTTAAAAGGTGCTTCGAAGGTCGAAATCCATCAATACACTGAAATTCATGAAATAAATAGATAAGCAAATAAATAGATATATGTTTTCATATGTCTCAATTATATATTTATATACCCTCCAGTAAATTAACATAGACCCTGCCAGATAGGGGTTGAAAGACTAGTTTCCACTATAAATTGGTCAGTTTCAGGGTCCACAAGTTAATTTACCAGAGGGTATGTTCTAGAAATGTTATCTGCAAGAGATAGCCAAAACAACAAACCTCATGTGGTAAACCCGAAGTCATAGCGTCCCAAAATTAATCAGAAATGATAGTAAACAGCCATCCCCAAGTAGAGGTTTATGGCATTCGGTTTCCAATTGTTATAATCACTATAATATAATCACCATTAATCACCTATGTTATCTCATATCAATGAACAATGATTATACAATGCTATAAATATAATTGTATCTCATAAATATTATAATCATCATACTATAATCACCTATTTCAAAGGTTCATGATCATTATATTAGATATTTATCAGTATATATCTCATACATTATTAATATATACTAACAACAGTTGCATATTTCATATAACCACCTATTCTCATATTTCTCAGTTCCCAAAGTTTCTCCACCCCAAGTCATACCCTGACCCTGACCCAACAGCACCGCTCACCTCTTCTTCATGGCGTCGCAGCAGCCTCTGATCCCAAGAAAGTGAGGAAAGCGCCTATGGTAACTAGCCAAAGTGCTGAGAAGTTCACGATTTATATGGAAAATTTGTGATGCAATGAAAAATCCAGCTGGAAAAGTGGTGATTTGGTATTTGATGGGATTTAATGGGAGTTTCTTTGCTGGGTTGGTAAACAGATTTACATAACTATGCTCTCTCTGGGGTTTATGGTAGACATATTGAACTAGTTAACGGGGTTTATAAGCCAAACTATAGCTGAGGGGGGCACCTTATTGCAGTAACCAACCATTTGGTGGACACTTTATGTATTTTACATCATCACATTGGGAGAATATCCCATTTATTCCAGTTTCATAAACTCCAAATCGGGGATGATTTCTCATATTCTACATGATCCTCGACAAAAGAAGTGTGTCTTAAAAATCGTGAAGCCCAATGCGGGAGATGCTATTTATGGCATAGGCGTTACCGCATGACCTTTCGTTTCTGGCAAAAATACCTGGCCAAATCGAAACCTGCTCCCAAAAAAAACGAAGTTGCCTTGCAGCCTTGATTTGCATGTGCCCCCGGTCCATGGAGTTCTCCCAGATATGGCTTTGTCTGAAAATAGGGTACCGGAAAATCCTATGATTTATCAAAATCATCGCTATGAAATGGCCACTTTTATTGGGATAAATCTCCAAATTTCGGACAACCATGGATAACCATACTTCTTTGTTCCAATTCAAAAAGTCGAATTTGATGGTCTACCCTATTGTCTACACTAGTGTTGGGCAAACCATAGATCGCCAAGATATGGATCCATCTAACTATATTGAAACCAACTATGTGAAATTTCACCAGTAGGGATGGGACTTTCCATCCAATGGGAATCGTCAGATTGGATCATCATCCCAACTCTTGGGGAAAATGTTGCTTAAATGTTTCAAACCACCAAGCAGTTTGATGATAATTCATGAAATGGTTCCCATGATATTCCCTTCTGAATATCCATTAGTTACAGTAAATATCAGTAAATCACCATTTTTGATGGTTAAACCCAGCAATTCAAACTTGACCACCACCACTTTGCCAAACCCAAAATAACCTCATTGCGACGTTCGCGCCTCCAACATGCCGGCATCGCTCGCCACGGCACCTCCACTGCGGTGCAGGAAGCAGGTCGGTCATTCGTTAGATGGTCATAGCATTTTTTTTAAAAAAAAAAAGTGGAAAATAATTTTACCCGGTTTAATTCATAAACCACATCGTGATTTTATATATAGCAACCCAAACAAATTAAACCATGATGGTTGAATCCAAAACAAAATCACGGTGTTTTTTTCTTAATGAAGTGGCTGGTTGTCCTAAAATCACCATGGGTTTCCTACCAATCCCAATCGGATGATGCCATTGGATATCCACTTGCCATATCTGTTAACACATGCGGAATTGTTGAAGGACGGCTAATAATGTGGTTAAAACAATGCCATCAACCATCCCCAAAATCACCATAAATAGGCGGTATGTTTACCATTCCCAGTCATGGGTGGTTTATGACATTGTCTTAACCACATTACCTGAATATATCTCTGGTTGGTGGTTTCAATCCCTCTGAAAAATATGCAAGTCAATGGGAAGGATTATTCCCAATATATTATGGAAAATAAAAGCCATGTTTGAAACCACCAACCAGATGGAGAATGACAACCATATCAGGTATATATCAGGATATATCAGGTATATGATAACCATATCAGGATATATCAAATCTTCAACGATATTCAAAACCCTGTGGATTCCCCATCACTGATGCCGCAACGTCCTGGTGAAGCCGGTGAAGCCGGTGACACCGCGGTTTCACGAGTTGCATACTGGGAATGAAACATGGGGCGGCTTCTTGGGATCCCGCAGTCACCACAGGTGACTAATATGGTTTAATACTAAATCACAGTCATCCATGACTTGGGTAATTTGGGGGTACCCCGTTTCTCCAAAACGGAAAGCTCCACATGGTTTCATGGAAAATTTCAATCTTTACCGAGATTAGAGGAGACTACCTGCCGAAGCTCTCCAAGTTTCGCCCGGTTAGAGTGAAAACAGGGAAACGTAACGTTCGATCTTTTCGTTGTACATCTACAATGAAATCTTGAGTTTCTGTGTAGTTGTTGTACATCCATGACCTATCCCAGTTCGGATGAACTAACCCTGGTAAAAATGAACTATCGAACTTCACAGCCACTGATGTCCTTAGGGCAAAAAACAGCCAACGTTTGAGCGGTAGTTTGGGGTCCAGTTTTCTCGGATTGCTGGAGAAAATCGACATTGATCCAAACCCCAAGCTCACATGTCCACCAAAATAAGAGAAATGGTGAAACCATGCAAATAACATATGGATACACCCATGAATTTCATGTCACGCATCTAAGAAAAATACCTCGCACACTTTGGGAATATGCGTATATATGTGTAAATACATGTACATATATATATATATACATATTATATCCCATTTCCAAACAACCCACAAGATTCAGGCCTTTCATGACGCTCTCGGTCAAACCCAGACCTCGGGAATTCGCTTTGCTTCAACCATGGGGGATTCAATTCCACCTGGTAAATCAACAAACGATATGGAAATCCATGGGTTTTCTACGAAAGTGATCTGCAGTCATGCTGGGTTTCCATATCTATATCTATGTTAATTTACAGGAGGGATCTGGAGTTCGCTTCTATTTCAAACTGGCGTGTTAAAAAAAGAAAACACGGCAATTTCAACCTGCAAACACCCGAAGTTTGCCCAAGAACCGGGGCCAACATTCGGCCAACCTTCAACGGTCCCGAAGAGGTGATCAAATCTGCTAGATCCACCCAATCAGGAATGGATCCATGAGGCAGCAAGGCGCTGTCTGCCTTTGACGCTAGGATTTTGTTCAAAAATTGGATCCACCAAGATCAAACTTCAAACCACCTCAAAATCAGCATCCAAAAGCAGAAAAACAAAAACACCCAATGTGTTTGGGTGCTGAGCCCGCTGGCCGCAATCTGTCAAGGTCATAATTTAATTACCACCGTGTCGATGTTTTGAAGGTTCGAACCAGATACCATTGGGATGAATCCCCCAATTAGATGAGATTTGTGATCGATGATGCAAGAAGTAATTGTGAAAATAGCCCTTCAGATCACGCAGATCCTTTTTTTCATAAACACCGGTGAATCATAGTGACATAGTGACTAAAAATTGTTGTTTGAATCCTAAACATAGTGAATCAGAGTGAATCATAGTGAATCATAGTGAATCATAGTGAATCATAGTGAATCATAGTGAATCATAAACAGGTAAACTGTGATATGGAACCCCAACCCCATAGTGAATCATAGTGAATCATAGTGAATCATAAACCCCAACAGCTACCCTCTGGTAAATTAACATAGACCCTGGCAGTCATCGGGCTTGGAAGATTCATTTCCATTAAAACCATGCAATTTTCAGGGTCCAACTGTTAATTTACCAACAGCTAAACCATGGAAAGATCCACCATTTTCAATGGGTAAATCCACTATTTCTATGGTCATGTTCAATAGCTATGTTAGTCATTACCAGAGGTTAACTCCCATTAAATCACTATAAAATCCCATTAAACCACCATTTTCCTATGGTTTTCCATAGCTATGTTAGTCATTACCAGAGGGTAAACCCCAACATAGTGACATAGTGAATCCTAAACATAGTGACATAGTGACTAAAAATTCTTGTTTGAATCCTAAACATAGTGAATCATAGTGAATCATAAACCCCAACAGCTAAACCAACCCCCGGAAAAAAAACCCTCCAGTCGTCGGCTCGGGCGACGTTCCGCCGCCAGCGAAGCGCTTTCTCTGGAGGCCTTGGAGGGACCTTTGTCCTTCTCCTGGCGGCTCGGATGCCCTTCAAAAAAATCCGAAAAATGCGGTGACTTCACCGTGGAAAAAGGCACAAAAACCTCGAAAAATGGAAGGAAAAGGCACAAAAACCCATCCAAAAAACCATCAGAAACCTCGAACTCCGCGAGAAAAGGTGGTGGTTTTTTGAGTAGCAAACACGACTGTGGATTGAAAAGGTCGCAGCGCAGCAACCCATGTAGGATTTCACCATGAAAAATTGGTAAAACTATGGGAATCCAGGAATCCCAGTTGCCAGGGAAAAGTTGCAAGGATTTAAAATCCACCCCAGTCCCACAGTTTCGAAGATGTGAAAAGGAAAAATTGTATAATTAATACAATATGATATGATATATACTTATCCGTCACATTGTGTTGAGCATTTTTTGTTTGTACTTGTTTGGTACAATACATCTCAGTTGCATTGAAGAGTCCCGTCGAAGCGGAACAGTCAAATGAGTGTAGCAAACCATTCAACCAAATCTGCGGAAAATAAGATTAGTCACATCCCAACCATCATATCTGAGTCAATCCCCCCACAATTGGGCTGGTCATTTGGGGAAATATGAAGCATCTAATTTTGAGCGCACCAATTTTGAGCAAAATGTTTATTCACAACATATAAATTAATAGTCTATTACTATTCATCATATATCAACTATATTATATATATATATCAGAATCATATCAATTAAACATTATATCAAATTAATTAAAATGGCATAAAATAAGTACAGTATATATGCACCAGGCCCTGCCACCCCGCCCTCCCCCCCACCCCCATGGGATGGGTCCCATATACTGGCCCCATATGAGATCTTCCCCCTCCCCCCCCCTGTGGTGTGGTGGGGGTGTGGCACTGTCCCCCTCCCCCCCCCTGTGGTGTGGTGGGGGTGTGGTATGGCATGTTGGGTATGTATGGTGTGTATGGTCGGTCTGGTATGGCATGTTTGGAAAGTATGGTATGTTTGGTATGTATGGTAGGTATGGTATGTATGGCATGAGTGGTTGGTATTGTATGGATGGTA
>Ga0126342_10020799_pt1 | contig 10998 bp, 10 predicted proteins | sample Cyp1metagenome_FD_92528 | JGI IMG/M metagenome (GOLD analysis project Ga0126342, IMG submission 92528) | Coral microbial communities from Lord Howe Island, Old Settlement Bay, Australia - Cyphastrea 1 metagenome | ecosystem: Host-associated > Invertebrates > Cnidaria > Coral ... | reverse complement strand
GTGGATCGCGGGTCGCAGTTGGACGAGGAGGACGACGAGGAGGACGACGAGGAGGACGACGAGGAGGAGGAGAGGAGATGAGGAGAGGAGAGGAGAGGAGGAGCAGGCAACTGACATAAAATCAAACAACCCTCACCTGGCAGGTGGGGAAAAACATCCACCTCCAAAGCTGCTGAAAACTCCGAGAGGAAGCTGCCGACATAGCCGAGACCTGGCGGTCTAAGGGATGTCACCAGGAATTCATGGGGGAAATGAGAATAATAATGGTTAATCATACTTAATAATGGTCTAATTGGTGGTTTTAACCATCTTGAAAATATTACTCAACGGGAAGGATGATAACCCATATATTCTGGAAAATAAAACATGTTTGAAACCACCACCCAGTGGTTAATAATGGCGAATGAATGGAATATCAAGTCATTTATGGCTAATTTATGGTCATAATAATGGTTAATAATGATTAATACTTTATGGTATATTCTGGAGATATCGCAATTTACTAATGATGGAATAGAAAGAAGCAATCAGATATCCAATGGTATGCACATCCTAACAATTAAACTCATTAAACCATTAAATCTATATCAGATACTGAGGAATATTAAGAACATTGGTATATGCATATTCAATGGTATTGCATGTATGGAGGTATGTCCATAATAACCATTAAATGGTATATAATGGTATATGCATATTGACTTTGGTATACCAATGGTAGTAACAACATATTAAGAAATGATAATTGTACTTGCTGGCTCATCCCACGAATCCCAGGTAGCTTATATCATCCGTTTTTTCCGTGGGATAAGTAGGGTTAATATATCCCTCACCAACTTTGACTACGATAAGTTCCACTAGATTGAATTAAGGGTAATTAATGAGGTCTAATTTTGATTGACTGCAATTTACTGGGAGAGTCAAGAAGTATTGACGATAGATCCTACCATTAGTTATTTAATAAGAATATCATGGGAATAATATGGGGATATGGGAAATGATGGGATATAACTTCAAAACAATGGCTCACCGTCAAACATTAAGGATTAAACTAGGAACTGTTGGGGCATAGTGGGATTTAACGGGATTGAATGCAATATCAAAGCATGAAAAACGCTTGAAAGGAATCCCATCAGAGAGAATATGCTGGGAGCATGACAAGAAATGATGGTGATCTAACGAAGATTTCCGGGGCGGCAAGCCCAACATATTTCCACATTTCATGGCGATATGACCATGATAACACCATTGGAATGGGGTGGTTTACCCCAAACCATGGCTGCCCTTTGGATGGTTTTCCAATGATAATGAGGTGAAATATCATGCAGGATGGGGCCCCAAGATAGTGAAATGCAATGAGATTTTGAAGGTTTCCAGCACTTTTCACACAACCCCCCATCGCTGGACAGGCAGAAAAACGTGCCAGGAAGGCTCTTCACCTGGCAAATGGACGGCGAAATCAGCTCGGAAATCAACTTTCAAATATCGAAACATCATGGTAACTCTTGGATATCAAAGATCCTTTGGTGTTTGCTGAAATTCTAAAAAACATATATATATAATATCTCTTTGGCAGTCTAGAAGTTTAATGATCTATGCATTGTGTACATCATGATCAGATGACCGATTTTAAATACCCTGAAGCTTTGGACTGCTACGTCCATCCAGCCAAGGTTTACCCAATACACCTTAACAAAAAAATCAACCGCATGCAGATCAGTATCCTTTATACATTGAGCATATTGGATATATAGGTAGTCTACACTACCAACCTCAAAACCACTATCCCCCGAAGGGAGGATGGAAAAAAAACAGCCAACTATAGATTTATCTCTAAGGGAAAACCCATCCAACAGTTGATCTGTTAACCGGGGCGCCACCTTGTGCATAATCATACCATCCAAGTATGTTCAACCATAAATCCTTGACCTGCGAGGTCCTTCCCCATAGTTTGCTGAGGCTTCGTTCACATACATCATTAGTTTAACTATGGTTTGTGGTAATTAATATCACCATTAATCATATAGTTTAACTATTATTGTTTGTGGTTGACATATTGAACTAACTAGATGGCTTTGGAAAACAACACACATTTAACGTTTTTTGAAGGCACCGCATTGTACCCGGTATTAAACACGGCAATGGAAGTTTCCACATTTACCATATGGTTATTTAACATAGCCATGGAAAATCCCAACCATAAATGGAGGTTTCTAGCTGGGAAAATCATCTATTTCTATGGGCCATCTACACCATGGCTATGTTAAATAACCAGAGGGTATACGGTATATATCGGTATATCCATTTGTAGATACTGTTCTCATGAAAGCCTCCATTTCTGTCGGATTTTCCGTTGCCACATATGATGACACCATATTGTATCAATGGCCATGCAACAGGATCCGATTTATTGGAGGTACCGATTCCATATATAAGGCATATATATATATATATAAGGCCTATGTAAGGGAATATACACCCAAAATATGGCCTTCTATGGTACTAACGTACCTCCATTTTAGGATCCTGGAATTCCCATTGATTGTAAGTATAAACCAACAGACCCGCCATCATGAAAGGGGCCCACACCACAGCACGCCTGACCACTGCGCACTGCGCCGCCACGCAGCTTTACAGCCACACGGCCCACACCAAGGACCTAAGACCCAGGTGTGGTGAGAAAGAAACACCACAAAAACTTGGCTACTTGGCTATGGGAAATCACATGGAATAATTTATGGACACGTAGCGATATGAATTCTCAATGATATTTCAGATGTCTTCAAAACTATCTGTAAATGGATCATGGGTAACTTCCAACCATATGGTAGAAAAATAGAGGAATTTGACAGTGGAATTGTGCCCGGAATGATGGGCCCCGCACTCCAAGAAACCCCAACGCTATGGGAAGATGATGGGAATCAAGGTCCCATCCTCTAAAAATTGGGATATAGACAATATGGGTTACAGGTAATTTAGTTACAATTACATCCCAATTTATCTCTATAATTTAAGACATTCATCATATGGTCATATTTCAGTTTAACGGTTTAACGAGATATTTCACCGACCATACGATGGATATAGGTTTGTCTGAATCTGAAAATGGTAGACCTCAAAAATGGATGATTGATCATCATTTTCCATCATCTTCCCGATCAAAACTTACCATTTAGATCCATTTGGGGGGTATACTGAAACCATTTTCAGACACCGTTGCGGGTCACCGTTGCGACTTCCTGGGGGCCCTGGGGGCCCTGGGGGCCCTGTCCCGTTGCGACGCTGCGATTCGAGGCTGACGATCAAGCCTCAGGGGGGGGTTTAAGATGTCAAAAACATGAAGCTTTACCTGGTGGCTCGTCCCAGTTAGTAAGCGGATGATTGAGCCAGTTATAAGTGGACTTTTTGTACGTTATAGCCCACTTACAAACTAGGATGAGCAAGTATGGTTGTGCAGCCAGCATGTTAGCAACAAAAATGGGGTCCTGCAAACAAAAAAACATGGAGGCTTTAGCTGGTTTGAAGCAACAACGTTGTTGTTTTAACGAAGAAGTGGTGGTTTAACCAACAGAAATTGGTCACCAAGGGCATCAAATCACACATAGCTTCTGTCGCGGGGATGACTAAGATGGCAAAATGCTGCAGAAGACAGGTTGCACTTGAATAGAGCAAACCTAGGGATAGGTCAATTTTCCATCCGTGTCCAGCCCCAAACTTCCAGTTGTATCACATCGACCAAGCAGCAGCAACAAACATTGGCTGAACCCCTCTGCCGGTGCCTTAGATGGTTGCTTCACTTGGGAAAATCAAACTCACTGGCTGATTGGTTCTTATTGTGCGCAGGTATGCATACTGTTCAGCAAACACACATAATAAGTATATGGTATATATTATTTTTCATGTGTATGTATATATATAAATACGTATGTATATGCATCGTGATGTCTGTAAATGTATAAATCTGCAAACTGATGATAATGGATGATCACAGATAAGACACGACAAAATCATGAAATGGTATGAGGAGGACATATCAATTGGCATCTGGTCTCAACCATTGACATATCTACACATGAGTATATCACATATCTACACATGAGAAATTATATGATTGAAGTAGCCTCCGCCAGAAGATAGAACATTGCTTTATCATGATGGATCACGTTTTGAGTAGGATTCTACCTTTCTGTCTTCTTTGGGTTTACCATGATACATTCAGAAACATTTCACGCGGATTTGCATCAACATTTGAGAACCTGGTTCTGCCACGTTTCGCCACGAACCTATGATGGAAGCCAAGATCTGGGGGGTAACCTACTTTCACTCATATTTTCAATACATGTGATTCGACATAGATTCATGGTGGTAATCCGAGGAGAAATCATTCTAGCATATTCAACCCCAAAAAGATGAACAGGTATGGACAAGTAATTTTCTAATTTAGTCGGAGTTTAATTTCGTGAGACTTTTTGGGGGTTTGCCAAGCTGCTTTGGGTGCTGAACTGGGTATCATAGAAGCAACACATCGCCTCACATCACTCCAGGGGCCCTTAGGCACCTCAGAATCCCCATCACATAGTATCCCTGATATCCCACAACTTTTGTTGTTTCCTCCTTCATGGGTAAATTCCTTGTATCGGTGAAATCATCCATACTTTCTCCAGAAAATTGTCCAAATCCACATTTTTTTTCCATGATTTCCCCTTTTTTTCTCGCGATCCAGGTACGTTCTCCAGCATCAGTTCATCTCCAGCTGCCGTGCCATAGCCTGTGAAGCTGGCTCGAGCCTGGCATTTCGACGTGTCGTGCTGATTGTATGATGGGTTTGGATCGTTGGTGTATCATGCGGGAATATTTTATCATATGATGTCATATGAATGAATACAGGGTGGTGCCCCAGTTCGTTAGCTAAGTTGGTGCGAGCCACTAGAGTAATTCGTCTGAGGAGGGACTGTAACAAAGGCCATACTTTACGTGAGTCGTGCTGATCCTTGCCTGGTTGGAAGACGCTAGCTGGAATAGTCATATGGGTGGGCAAATCAGAGCTGCTAATAACAGGGGGTCGATGGTTTAACCGAATGGTAATGGTGGCATGCCCCAAGGACTCAAATTGCCGGTCATAAAAGACCTGATGCTGGATGCTGTATCAATCCTCTGTCCATGTATTCAATCGGCAGTATTACCCTGTCCAAGGAGGACGTCCCATTAGGGCCCCAAAAAGTGGGTTGGTCGACCATGATGTCCTCTCCCTGTGCATACTCAGTGATGCGCCGCCAAATGTCCGGGAAGAGCGTATCGCCTTGGTTGAAATCTCCAAGGAGAAAGCAGGGATCATCACCCGTACAGTTGATGTGTAGCCAATGGGCAATAGCTTCGCAATCAGCGCGCACCGTCTGAGGGTGGCAATATATGGACAAGATCCAAAATTGATCAGTTCTCGTTTGTACCTGGGCTGCTATTGCTTTGCCTGGAAGAACCTCCTTTTCTTGCAGCAGTCGGAAGGTACAGGGTATGATGATGGCGACTCCTCCTGACAACCCTCTGCGATCAGTCTCATTAGCTGGCGAGTGTGCAACGGTGAAGCCAATAAGTCCAATAACTATGGTTTTTGTGATATATCGAACTAGTTAATGGGATTATAACCCATTTATAACTTGGGGGGGCACCACCTTGTAGGCTACGGTGCCATGCTTATGAAGTGGAATATCACCCCACAAAAATTCCGGTGCAAATTATGGCGAGAGGGCGATTTTGTTGGGATGCTTACGAGGTGAAGTCCTCATAGCATCGATAGCTAAGTTGATAAATTGGTCAATGATTGGGTTTATAGGGCATAGAACCACAGTAATTCTTCACCGGATTTGTATACACAACGCGTAACTTACCTTGTAGTCGTATGAAAAGGCAGGGATATAATATAATATAGGTTTTGTGATTTACCAGTGGTCAAATATTTTTACATGTGATGTTTTTGGTATTGAAACATATGCAAACCATAAAGATTTGGTGATATGATCTACGAATGGGTAAGCATAAACCCCAATGGATAAATCTATGGCGATACCAATCATATTTCGGGAAAAAACATATATATATATATAAATATATTCATACCATATAGATATACATATAAAAATAAATAATATATATATATATTCATAATTACAATACATATATATATATAAATATCCCAATAAATCATTCATATGACTTCTATATTTCAATTTAAGTATGTAAGTATGTAAGTATGTAAGTATGTAAGTATGTAAGTATGTAAGTATGTAAGCATGTAAGCATGTAAGCATGTAAGTATGTAAGTATGTATGTATGTAAGTATGTAAGTATGTAAGTATGTATGTATGTATGTATGATTCAAAATTTGTACAATTCATCCTCTATAACGTTCAAAATATACGTAATTCATAATCTATAAGGTTCATGCTACATATATAAAACTCATAGTATATATACATTATATAAAAACAATGGTTCAGGATATATCTCATTGATAATGTAAAAATATGTGTAAATGATATACATAGTTCAGAAAACTCATAGTATATATCATTGCTAATGTGTAAATATAAAAATAAATTCCGCTTTGTACTAGGTAATAAAAATACATCATGATTCCTAAAGGGATATACTTGGTATGCACAGGGGTAAAACTGTTACTGTCAATGAAAAATCATTGCCAATCTTGAATGCCGAGCATTTTTTTGCTTCTCAGGTCCACATATCCCCATTTACAGCAAAATACTGGTACGAGTAGGTACTAAACCACCCACAGGATTACCTAAGAAATATCCTCATATTGTTTGATTAGATTTGCATAATTAGTTTTTGATTCAAGCGCTTTTAATCCCTGACAACGACGAGTTTTCCACGTGAAGAAATTCCATGGGATTCTGGAAAACCACCTGAAGCCAACTAAGAAGCCATATGGGGGTTTTCATACTTGGTGGCTCGTCCCACTTAGTAACTGAGTTAAAATCCCAGTTATAAATGGGATAAGCAGGGTTAATCCACTTGTAACTGGTGTGATAACCCACTTACTAAGTGGGATGAGCCACCAAGTAAATGGGGTACCCCAATAGCTGGTTGGTTTATTTCATGGAAAATCCATCTATAAATGGATGATAACCAGGGGCACCCCCATTTCAGGAAACCGCCATATTTTAACGTTGGACACGATCAGATACATTGGTTTGTGTTGAAGGCTTGCTTTCTTTGTCGACGCCATCCATTCACCAGAAGGCAACGCTGAAATTCGAGGGGCTGGGGGCCAAAGTGTGGATCATATAGTTTTTCGCCAAACAGTGTGTCCACACTGAGGAGTTCTTATGGTAGTAGTAAAGGTCGGTGCTTCATCAGGGTGCTCACGCTTGGGCGCGGCATTTTTCCTGTAAATTTCCGTATAAAGTGGCTCTTGTGAAATCACCACATGCATTTTGACTGCGCAGGCTCGAACAAAGTATGTGTCCGCGTTCTGGGCTCAATCTGGGGCGCGGCATTTTTTTCTATACATTTCCGTAAAAAGTGGCTCTTGTGACATGTTGACGTGCATTTCCACTGTGCAGGCTCATGCAAAGTGTGGTCCTAGGTCTTGGGATCGGTCCCCCTCCTGATCATCATCATCCCCCACATCATCATCTTCCCCCTCCTCCTCCTCCTCATCATCATCATCATCATTCTCAATATCATCATCTTCCTCAACTTCATCATCCTCCACCTCATCTTCCGCAACATCCTCCTCCTCCACCTCATCTTCCGCAACATCCTCCTCCTCCACCTCATCTTCCGCAACATTATCATCCTTTTCATCATCATCCTCAACATCATCGTCCGCAGCATCCTCTTCATCATCATCATCATGATCATCATCATCATCACAATCATCATCATCATCACAATCATCATCATCATCACAATCATCATCATAAACATTATCATACATTATCCTCCTACCCCCACACTGTTTGGGGTTTCTTGCCGGGATATGTTGTTGTTGTTTTTGTTTTTGTTGTTGTTGTTGTTGTTCCCCCGGTCCATCTAGGAATCTACGATAGCTTCAGAGACTTGGGCTATTTGCCATTGTATATGTTGGGACGATTCCCCTTGGATTGCACAGGTGAGGCCCCTGCAGTAATAAGTTGTTTTATAACCCCCATTACCTATAGTTACATCCCCCATAGCCCTTTATATAAGTAGGCTAAATCAGAAGTCAACTTAGCTATCTAGTGGCCTCACCCTATCATCATCATCATCATCATCATCATCTATGGTGACACTTGCGAGGTCGCTATCGCCATAATTTGTAGCTTTTTGTTGTGGGTCAATCCCCGCAAATCAAACATATATTTTGGGCTGCAACACAGGAGATGGTCTGCAGGGTGGTGCCCCAGTTCATTAGCTAAGTTGGTGCCGATAAGTCCAATAACTATCGTTTACAGGTGATATATCGAACTAGTTTTCATGGGATTACAACCCATTTATAACTTGGGGGGGCACCACAGGACATGGCCTACTGAATGGAATGAGCCACCAAGTAATCAACAATACGACATAAATGGGGGGTTCCATAAATGGATATAAATGGGGTACCCCACATGGGAAAATCCATCTATAAATGGATGATAACTAGGGGTAAGCCCTTTTTAGGAAACCTTCGTATACCTTCTACTAACCATTATTAACTGTCAAAAAACTATTTATTCACCAAAATAAGCATTATTAATAAACTATAATTGGTTTTAAGTGGTATATAGATATATCTAATACCCATTATTAACCATTGGTTTCTTTAACCTTTCGTGGAGCCTCCTTGAACATGTGCCAGAACTCCGCCAAGATGTTGTTGCCAATGACCTCACACCTGACATGTCTGACATGGCGAGGGGAGAACCATATTCTCCGCGTGGAAAAAACCTTAAAGTCGTATTGCTGGTTGGTGGTTTCAGCCATCTTGAAAAATATTAGTCAATGGGAAGGATTATCCCATATATTATGGAAAAATCCATGAAATCCCCAATTTTGATGGTTGATGGTGGTTAAGTTGCTTACTGGTTTATAAACCCCAGCTATATCACCCATAAAAACAAAGTTCACCAAGACATACCAAGACTACTACTGGTTGGTTTTAACCATCTTGAAAAATATGAAAGTCAATTGGAAGGATGATCCCATATATTATGGAAAAATAAAATGTTCCAAACCACCAACCAGTATTGGGATGCAAATTTCCACAATTCCAGAAATATTGTCCATTTTTTTTGCGATGAATTAGTATAGGTAATTTGTGGGATTCCCGGAAAATAGCCATGATTGTGAACAATCCCACCTGCACTCCAAGGTACCACAGGATGGGGCCCCCCCAGTTATGTTTATTGGTTTATAAACCATTATAACTCCCATTAACATTTCGTTATATTTACCATAAACCAGAGTTAATTCAACCACTTATAAGGCAACTGAACACTATCCAACGGGGGCCCCATCCTGCAAGTATCTGGCCATTTGATTCGCCAGTCACCATTCGAATCCAGTGACGAAAAGCGTTCACTGGAGGTCGCGACATAATTCATCCAGACTGCATTTTATCGAAATATATTATCATATTACCAATAGGATCCATGTATGCTATATATGGTAACATTTACCATCAATATACCCCAAATGTTAGCATATATACCCTACATGGATCCTATGGGTTATATTATCCCCCAAAATTCATGGTAAATACCAAAAACCAACCACAATCAACGGAGTTTTCGATGGTTTTCTGGGCCATAAGCTTTGACCCATGCTCATCTGGCAACAGTTTTGCATCCCACCATACCCTCTTTGCTGGGCTTCCCCACCAATGTCTTAGCGAGGAAAATTCCAATGGCACCTGTGAATGACGGGATTGCGCCCCCGAAATCTGCAAGTATATTCCCATCAGCTCTGTGGGTTCATCAGCTTAAATACAGTTTTTATCGTCCAAATCCTGTCCAAAGCCGCTTCTGGCAGGCCTAAATCGGCTGAGCCCGCCGATTTCTTGGGCCCTTTTTGTATGGTGAAATTGAAGGAATTGATTCGACATCGTTGAGATTGGCCAGGCTTCGTCGTATTTTCTGTGAACATCACATGGCTCTTCCCAGTCAGTGACTGGGTCACTTCACCCCAGTTCCGTGGATTTCCGTAGGGTTAGGCTGGCACTTTTTTTTTTTTTTTCGAATCCCGTTCCGCTAATATTTGTGATTTCATCTCCCAAACCCATGGGTTTGGGGGATGTTTATGGCTGCTTAATATGAATGGAAGTGATTAATCACTGATAGTTGTAAACCATCATCTATCGCTTGATATTCCATTAAGCCATGATTATAATAAACTCAAAACATAGTATCATTATTAACCATTAGTAACCCATATGATCAAACATTTTATAGTTGTTGAATGTTGTTGAATTGTTATACACCAATGATATTACCATATTCACATTATTTTTTCGTATGAAACCCACAAATACATTAATAGTGGTTTCACATTGATCATCATTATAAACCATATTCTGTTTAAACAAAAAACGGTATAGTATGGTTGATATGGGGTGTATGGTTGATATATGTAACATAATAACCTATAAATACCACATAAGGGGTAGTATACCTCAACCATGTAAAACCGTTTTATGGTGAATATGGGGTGTACCCAAATCACATTTTTTTTAGGTGGTATGTAATCTTTACCATTCCCAGTTATGGGTGGTCTATGGCATTGTTTTACCCACATTAATCCACTTATGACTAGGGTCATAATCTACTTAATTAGTAAGTGGTATGAGCCACCAAGTATATACACACGGAGGTTTGTACAAACCTGAAATGTTCGGCTCACACGCTTGCGCCCACAGCCTTCCCCCCGCAGCTGCAAGAGAAGACTGCGTCCATAGTCAATGAGGGACCAGGCGAAGGGTCCTATCATGAACTAAAACCATCTCTAATCCCATCCACACAG
>Ga0126342_10020798_pt1 | contig 10999 bp, 13 predicted proteins | sample Cyp1metagenome_FD_92528 | JGI IMG/M metagenome (GOLD analysis project Ga0126342, IMG submission 92528) | Coral microbial communities from Lord Howe Island, Old Settlement Bay, Australia - Cyphastrea 1 metagenome | ecosystem: Host-associated > Invertebrates > Cnidaria > Coral ... | reverse complement strand
TGGCGATGATGGCGATGATGGCGATGATGGCGATGATGGCGATGATGATGATGATGATGATGATGATGATGATGATGATGATGGTGATGATGGTGATGATGGTGATGGTGATGATGGTGATGATGATGATGATGATGAGGATGACGATGACGATGACGATGAAGATGATGACGATGAGGATGATGATGATGATGATGGTGGTGGTGATGATGATGATGATGATGGTGGTGGTGGTGGTGGTGGTGGTGACGATGACGATGACGATGACGATGACAATGACGATGACAATGACAATGACGATGACGATGGCGATATATCAAACTTTGGGGAATCACCATTTCCACACAAAGCCATATCCAGCTGATTTTCCATGACCGGGTGTCATTTCGAGATTTGATACACCTGAGAATGTTCTGTTTGCCCAGTGGAACCCACTGCGTTGCTAGACTGAGTGCCAAAGTTGTGAGTTGCTCAGGGAAAAACATCTGCTCCTTTTCAATGATTTCAGAAACAAGATTTACTGACCAACATTTTCTGTAGGCACTAGACGGACTTGATCAAAGTAATGCTGTCTTGATTTTAAAAAAAAAATACAAACACCTCAATGATTTCCTGCATCTCTCAGTCAACCTCCTTGTTCACCTCCACAAAATGAGAAGGGACGCACAATCAAATCATGATCAATTCGCAGTGGGTAAACACTTCCAGCAATTCTTGGGGACCCTCAAAAACACCATTCCAAACTCCAGCAGATGTCATCTGATGTCCAGCCTCGGTGCGTCCATTGCAGGTGCACAGTTTCCTTGAGCCGTGCGACTTAGAAGACTTGTGGGCTGTGGAAGTGGTGAAACAACAAAACAATGGGGCATACAGTTGGTTATATCAGTACAAGGAAAGTTTTCATGACTTAAGATTCTACGTGAACCAACTAACATGGTGTCCAATGGGTACATAAACCTAAGCAATTCGTTTGAAACTTATAGAGGGGACCCTTTTGGCACTGGTGACATGCTTGCACAACTCCACAACCGGTGCTTTCTCAAATTGACCCTTGAAATTCCCATGGGTGGTGAAAAGGGCTGCGCTTCCTAGCAAATTTCCGCTTTGATCAACAGCAGTCAAACACCAAACAATGGGCCCATGGTCAACCTGACACACGTGGCTACACCAGAATGAATGAACAGTTGCTCAATGCCTGATGAAAGTGTGTTCGGCTGGCCATATCCAAACTTCTCAGGCCCCAATGGCCAACCTGGAGGATTCCTTGCGATGCTGAGTGGAAATTCCATGTGCCACGAAACCAAGCCTTCTTTCTGGGTGTTCCCCCTCTCAAATGTATCAAAGAAAATTCTGAGTGGTCAAAATACACATGCTCTTTTTGGTTGAAGCTATGAAGTGTCAGTTCATACCCCCAGTCAAAACATGGGATATCTTGTTTGGTCATCCCACCAACCGTCGGAGTTTAAAAGTAAATGCCATGCTTTATACAATACCTATCAAAAGTTGACTTTGACCATTCCAAAGATATATTTATATGCAAGTATAAGTCTAGGTGGTTATCTTGTCAATCCTCAATCTAACCCTTATTTTCATGCTGGGCCATTTGTTTGCATCACCTTGGTTGAACCCCTCAAGGCACCCTGACGACCTTGGGATGTCAGAAGCGTACGGACCTGTGGAGCAAGTCATTGGGATACCGGGATACCTGTTTTCATTCCCAAAGATAACCACATGTCACATATGACATAGAAGATCTAAGCATCCTATGTTGTGAGGGGGTGATTATCTACCATTCAAAAATTTACAGAGATCATATCACCCACACTTGTAGATCATGATTGACCTATGCTTTCCATCATTTAAACTGGTTTATTCAAGGCAGAAACTTCTATGTTTCTTTTGGTTCAATCATCAGCTGTTGATTTTGCATGTTTTTGCTACATCAATCCCAACTTCCACTTGATCCTTCCACTTGGCCCCAGACAGCATCCGGACCTCCAGAACGTCTTCCACATTGCCGGGCACGGTGTCCGGTGTGGCCGGCTTCTGCTCCAACGCCGGCACAGCAGGTGCTGGAGGATCTGCAAGCTCTGAAACCTACCGTGTTCAGAAGGAAGTCTGGGGATGATCGGATGTCTGGGGATGAAATAGGTTGGTATGGGTCAACATTATCCACCACAAATGGATGGGTGAATACTAATACTAATATGGAAGAATTCTGCAGACTAATTGATATCCAAATTGTCGCCCATAGCTTAGCCAGGTGGGACATTTGTTTGAGATTTTCACTCAGACAACACTTCCATCTGGGCAAAATATATACTGACAATGACATCGGGTGTCCATCGAACCTGATGGAATCATCATGGTTATGTTTCAGCTTAAATGAGCCAGAACTGGGTACTTGAAATTCACGTCGATGTATACTATTTCCCCTTATGTTTAAAAAAAAACTTGGCAAATTCAGCTCAAGTCCAAAACCACACATGACCAGCTGACCCCTACCCTCATGGAAAGAAATGGTTTCTTTCAATGCGGATGATCTTAAGTGATCGTGCCAGTTGTGGAGCATGTTTGGTCTATACAACCATCCAATTTGGGTCCCCATCGAGTTCCATTTTGGGTACCTGACTCGGCCATGAAAAGTCTGGAGTGGAAAAAGAAAACGGCACTCCGATTGCAATTGCTCACTGACAGAGGGGTGTGGTTTGCCAACAGACGTTGGGTTTTAATGATGTGACCAACGAACATGGTGGTTCCAAGAGCAAACGGGCAACAATTTGGGTTTCACCCACCAGCAAAATGAGGAGTTCACACACACAATCGCGATGATTTAGGGAAATTCAACAAAGAAAATGTGGTATTTAACCACACATGATGGATTGATAGACCGGAAACCCATGAATTCATGCAGTTTCTGCAAAAGAAGTCTGGGTCCACATTCATCGCCACTGGTTCCTATCTGGACGATCATCAGAGTACGGTCTTTGGGACCACACTTGGGGTGAAACAGTGTGACTCACAGGAAGGCATGTAAACTTCAGTCCGTGTTTATCCCAGATGTGCGAGATTTGGAACTGTAAACCACTGGGACTGAAGTGAGAATGCCACACCCTAGGTCCGTAGATAGGTGGAGGCAAAACGTCAAGCGCACTGGGATTTTAATGAGCATTAGTTTTTTTCCTAAGAGTTGCTCGTGCCCTCGAACCACCAGGGTGATCCAAAATGCACTCATATCACATTCGCAGTGCCACATTCAATGGGTGGTGCCACCATATTCCAAAAGAAATTGGGTTGATGCCGGAGACATGAATCCCCCTGCACCCGCGATGGTCTTTGCACCCCTGCAGTGCGGAGTTCTGTTGGGATATCGGAGTTTGAAACGGCAAAAGTGGGTCATATGTACCCAGCATCGGTACCCCATGTGAAAAAACATTATCATTAACCAAATTATATAGTTGGGTGGTTAATTGGTATGAATGGCAAACTTGATAAACCACAAGGTTTTTGGGCTTGGCCCCCTAGAAATTGTTGAAAATGTCCAGATTTCTCGATGCTTGACATCAATGTAAAACAGGTGACCTGACCTGTTTTGGGGTATCAGATGGTATCGGCCTCGTTGCAAGTCGTTGGTCTTCAGAACGATGAAAGGCCATCTAACTTGGTTTTTGTCACAGAAAGTGACTTTTGACTATTTCAGATGGCATGGCTCCCAATGGGCTGTTCCAAATACTTCTGCACAAGCATCAGCCGGAGCCCCACCTGAGTTGAGATCCTTGTCGAGCTGAGGATGCGATCATCGTCCTGGAAATATGGGCCAGAGGGTTCTGAATCTGAAGGGGATTCCCTTCCATCCCCATCCTGGCAGAAAATGCACCAGTTCTGACAAAGCCTTGACAAAGCCTTGACCTAAGGATGGAGTCCAAGAATAGATTCGCCATGCCTGTTGAAACAGTTGAGACATAAACCTATCCTTGAAGACAGACCATGTTGTTCTATGTTTGGAGTTTAGAGCCTCAAAGTTTGAGAGATTCCCAACTATCTCATTTTTTCATGATGATTGTCAGTTATATATTGGCGGCATAGCTTGACCAATGATCACCATGTTTGGATAGCTAAGCCGGTTGCATCACCAGCTCCCCATCTCCTGGATGTTTCTTTGCCAGTTCGGCCAACTTGGCTTCACCTCAGCCGGCTTGCGGAACTTACCAGAGCGATCCAGAGGGCATCCAGGTATCCACTTATCCACTTGTCCAATGTTCAATGATCCCTCATTTATTTACTTATATATATATATATGATATATATACAATGGAGCGGAAATTGCTTTCCCAACCTGAAGGGTCCTCTCCACCATGACCCGTTGACAGAACCCCACCATGCATGATTCTCATGGACCAGTCCCAAAACAAGCACCACAATAAGGTTCCACCAGCATAGTGGTGATGCTATCATTCCCGTTCCTTCGGGTTTCCATCCCAGATAGCAAGCAACTAAAACCAGGTGAATCCAGGTTGTTGCTTAAATTCCTCCTGTGAATCACCCACTTCCATTCTTTGTTGCGCCAGATTTCTTGCGGAAAAGACTGAGCTTTCTTGCTGAAATCATGATGATCCTCAAAATTTCACTCAATCCCCAAGTTTTCCATCAGTTTCAACTTCAATCTCCAGTTTTCCATAGTTTTCCATCAGTTCACCATCTGCCAACCCCCTTTTTTTCTGTGGCCTTCGCTGGGAGACCCCACTGGCCTTCAGCTCAGCGATTTGCCATGGCCTCAGCCATGGGGGTTGCAGCTATAAGAGGTGACTTGAAATTGGCGCACTGGTATAACTATGAGAGTTTTATGGTTTTTTAGCCTTATATTAATTATGGGAGTTAAACCTAATTGGGATTATGGGATTTTATGGGAGTCTTATAACTCTTAATTAACTAACTATGGGAAATAAAAACCTCAAGTTGGGATTTTTGAAGCCTCAGATCTATCAAGATGAGGCACTAGATCTGTAGATACTGTCAGAATGATGCATAGATCAGCAAGCCTATAGATATCTGGGGATGGGTCAATACCTATTAATACTATTTTTAGGGGGATGAACATCCATTTACCAGCTATTTTGGGGTTCACTAGGTACCAGGGTTTTGACCCATCCCCATCTATCATCATAATGATATGTGGGGTACCCATGTTTTTTGGACAAACCAAGAATTCTTCCTACGAATGATGAAGAGTATTTGGGATTGACTGAGATAAGAGGGATATTTCAACGGGATTGTCAATATCACCACCCAAAATGGGTGAGGCCACCGATGTGAATTGGCTTTCGTAGGAAGCATGGGGCATGGGGCCGTGGCCAGTTATGTAGGTGGCCCCTGAGAGATGCTGCTTGCAAAACGGTCAACGAGGGGTCAACAGGTGTTCAGTGTTTTTCATGTGAAACCATCATCCAATTTTCAATTGAAAACTCAAAAATTTATGTTTCAAGATGTTTCAGGCGCCAATCCTCCAATTCCCATCTGTTGAATTTTTGCAGGTGGCCCATCATAGCTGAGTGGCCCAATGCCCGCAGCTTCGAGGCGACTGAGGAGCTGGCCCACCTGATGCACAGATGGAGGGAGATCCTCTGAACATGGTCCATTTATAGATGATTTACTTGTTCAAAAATGTTGACTTTACATACCTATCATATCCTATCATTATCTATCATCTATAGTTATCATGTAATCATCATTGAATTGTAATTATCATGTAAGTAGGGATACCAAACATGGAGGGGGACCCAGATACCCTTAACAAATCATCCAAAATGGCATTGCCAAAAATTGGGAACTTGTCAATGTCAACTGAAAATCTTCAGATCCTTGGCCATGTCTGATTCCCAAAAAGATCGAGTACCATCAAAAAAAAAGATTGGAAAATCCACTAGTTGTAGATTGTTTTCCCAAGGAAGCCATGGGTTTTCATGCGTTTTCATGGGTTTTCCACATCGTTTTGTAGGTTTACCCTAGAGTACTCCTATTTGATCCCTGATTTGCCAAGCATCAGCCCCACCTCAGAGGTCTCTGTCGGCTCGCCACTGGCATCAAGATCGGAACCTCGCGGTCGGAAAGTCAGAAAGTCACCTGGAAGGGGGTCTTCCTCAATTTGCAGGATTTTTTCAAGATTATCTACTGAAAAACCTCAAAAAATCTGAACAATTATCTATGCAACTGACATAGTTTATCTGTGCAACTGACTTTTTCTCATTTGAAGAAGCGTCCGGGATTTCCGCAGAAAATGCTGCGATTCCCAATACCATGTCACTCATGTCAGTATACTGTGGGGGGTCCGGTTGGTTTCTTAGGTTCCAGGAGATGGATAGCACTGCGCATGGTGTCAGAAACATGCATTCACGGGCCAGCTCTTAACGGCATCAAAAACACTAATTCAAGAAACAAATCTCACCCCTTCATGCACTTAAAATTCTGGCAAAAATTTGGATCTTTCACTTCCTTTTCCCAAAACGATCTTTTCTTTCGGAGATATGTTCATGTTTGGGGCTTCCCAGGTATCCCTTTGTGGGGTGGACCCTGCATCTGGAGATCCCTAACTGCTGCTGGAGCTTGGTCGCGCTCGGCGCTCACTTCCGGAGTCGCAGGCGCGGGGCGCGTGATCTGGTAGTGGCCTGGACAGGCTGTGAATGGATCAATGGCAGAGGAGATCGGATTTGCTGCTGCGGTCTGTGCAATGTTGCAAAAATTTGTCTTTTGCTTACCATGTAACAATGCAAAAATCAGGGATTCTATCTCTGTATATTCCATATGGTTCAAGAAATTAGTGGAAAAGGTGATCCTATCTGCTGATGCTGTTTTATAATGTGTTGTATACTTTCCAATTTCCTGTCTCGCTCGTTCGGGGCCCTCTATACCCCTGCTGTTTTACATGGGGCTCCATGGCGCAAAAAAATGGTGGGCAAGGAGTCCAGTGTGGGAGATGGAAGCCGAGTTTGTTGCTTGTAAAATCATGGGACGAAAAGTACATTACCTCTAACAACTATGAAACTGGACGTTTATCCTTCAAGGAAATAGGTGTTCATCTTTCTCGTGATCATCTTCTCCTCAAGAATTATCAGATATTCAGACTATTCATCCAAATTCGGGAACCAGTGGCTTTTTTAGCCGGTTCTATGACTGTCCAACAATTCCAACAAATTGATACACAAACAAAGAAGGACATCACGGGAACTTGACTACATCGCAAGAAAATCCTCCAGGTATCCCCCATTCAAAGAACAACTTACTGGTGCTAAACGTAGGGAATGGATGGGTTGCTGGGGGGTGCTGGGATGATTATATATATATATATATATATATTATATATATATATTATATTATATATTATATATAATATATTATATATATATGATATACTACTAGTGATTATGGATCATTCCCTCATTCCCTGCTAAGCACCACCCGGCCCCGCTGAGCCCAGCCACTGGCCGCAGCGCTCGCAACGACGCCGCACCGAGCTGGGCGATGCCCAGTCGGCCCAGTGCCCCGCGCTAGAAAGAGGCCGTTGGTCAACACCTGCGGAATGACCAGGAAAGAATAAACCTGATAAAAACAAAAATGAAAGAACATTAGAGGTTGCAAATTTCAGAAAAACAAATTAGAGATTGCAGATTTATAATATGTCTTGAAACCATTAAGTATAATATATCTATAAACCAAAACCCTCCAGGCAACTCTCTGGAAAACAATGAATATCCAATATATATATATATATTCATCCCGATTCAACCTAATGACATCAGAGAACTCCAGCTCAAACCCCAATTCCTGCTAATCCTCTGATAATTCAACAAATGGAAAATCCACCATGTATAGATGATTTTCCAATTAAAATGGCCGTTTATGGGAAAATTCCCAGCCAGCAATGCTAACGTTGAACACATCACTCGGGGCGCTGCCTGAAGGCATGCGTTCCTCCGGCGGATCTTGTCTTCGTCCACCTGATAGTGGCTTTCGCACCGGGAAAATTTCACGAGCAGATGGAATTCCACTTGAAAAAATGCGGCTTTGACCAGCAGAAACTTAGATTTAATCAGTAAAAACAAGGAATGTGATCTGCTGCTGTTTCTTGATCCAATACACGCCCCTGGTGCCTGCGGCGCTGGGCAATCTGCTGGGCGCATCGCACTGAGTCGTGTCACTGGGGGGTCCTGGCTATAAATGGGGTTCAAACCAGCTGTAGGGACCCAGCATTGCACTATTGAACCTATTGAGTTCGCGCTGTAATGATAACTATGATTCTTAAGAAAGCAATTTTATTATATATATATATAGTTGGCGAACCCCACGGACTATACAAATAGACATGGGTCACGCCATTGGGAAGCACAACAGTTGGATGTTTTGACCTCCAAACACAGACATGAGAACACCTCTGGGGATGCGAACAACTGAATCACCAAAGAACTGGACAGAATATGCTGCATGTTAGGGGGCAAAAACACCGGACCCAACCACGTAGCTTGGGAGGTCTTGGAGGTCTTCAATCCAACCTTATCACCAACAATCCCGTGGCCACAAAACATAATCCCTTTCGTGTCTTGTACAAGTACGAGTAGTTTGTGATGTTCAGGACCAATACGCGGTGCCAAATAATTACAAACAATTTAGTTTGCAGTATTAGCCAACAAAGTGTGGGCCAAAACAGACTAACATTGTGCGATAGTAGCCAATGCTGGAGGCGAATCGGCGAGGCCATGTCAAGTTCCGCTTGCTGCAGTGGCGAGGGGAACGAACGGGTATGATTGTTCGCGCGCGATATCAAGAGACACTTCATTTCGGTGGATAAAACATCGGCAACGCTTTCTTTCAAAACAGATCGTGTACAGATACATGACCAAAAATCCCTTACAAAAAAGAAGATATGTGGTTATTGCTGGCTGTTTCCGCAACATCTATGATGTGCTTAAGAAACTCTTGCGAGCTCCTTGGCTCCCCATGCGGAATGTGGATACCCATAGCTCCTGCTGGCGAAGCCGCATGTGGCTGTGGCCCAGCCGAAGGAAGACTCCGTCCTCCGAAACGAATTGCCGAATGTGCCAACTTTCACAAAACAACATTTGGATGGAAATCAAAAAAAATGGTCAATCAACCTCTATAGCCAATGAACAACCATGTGTTCTTAACGAAAAAAAACTATAGTTTACTGCATCGGCAACGCATCAATATTGTTTTTTTGCTAAACAATCCATCTTGCACATTTGAAGGAAATTCGGAAATCCTTTATCAAATATTTTGGGGGGTCAAAGGCATGTTGCAAAACTTTGTCCTCAAGAAAACCTGTCAGTCCACGAAATCCCTCGTCTTCATTGGCGATTTCTCAAAAAACATCCACTGACCATGTTTAGAGGGGAAGTCTTCCGCACCTTTCACAACTGTTCGCGCCTGGGCCAAGGCCTTGTATCGGCAAGGGTTGGAGTGGCTGCTTAGCAGGCACTCGGACACCTGACAAAAACCAGGGCCCAACAGAACTGCCGGAAGCCATTCGAGGCAACGTTCAACCAACAGGTATTCATGAGTATGGTCCAAACTTGTTGGGTTCCCCTTCCCCGGAGCAGGCTCACACACAGGAAATTCGAAGCGTCCCCACTACGAATGCAACGTTTTACCATTTCGCACAAGTTCAGACTCCAATGAAGTTGAGCCATCCCCATATGACAGCTAAACGAAGAGTGTGAATTTCACACTGAAAAATCGAGGATTCCATTTGGTTTTCTTTAACATATACATCCCACATTGCATATCTAACACTTCGAAGCAGAACCAGCTGGGAAATCCATCCCAAACTCACCAGGGCCTGATGAAGGCGAAGCTTTGGACATGGTGGGTGAGAGACCTCGCATCGGAAAAGCCGCGCAGCGGAGCAGCTGGGAACAGTTTGATGAATTTGGATCTATGTAATATCTTTGGAATTTTCTTTAAAATGATGGTGGTTAGATCATGGAAGGGGGATTTATAACAATTCACAAAAAGGACAAATACACTAGTACGTGTGCTTCTTGGTTGCCATCCTCACTGACAAAAAAACTGACACCTCCCGAAAAACTGGATGGTCTTAGATCCAAAGAATTGCAAACCTTTTGTGGCAAAAAAAAAATCCTTGTTTGTTGAATTCCCAAATTTTCTATTGTTAAATCCCCATTTTTGTTGGTTATATCACCGTTTTTGTAGATTATATCCCCCAGTTTTGCTCTCCCAAAGATGCAGTTTGCTCTGCCTGGCAGCTGCGGAGAAGATGCGGAGGCACTGCCGCGATCCAGGCTACCACGGGGAGCACCTGAGGTGAACAAATCGGCAGACCACTCACTTGCGACCGTCCTGTTTCTTAGGCGTGGGGTGGGGTGGGGCAATAAATGTTCACTGGAACTTCGGTAGTTTTCACTGACTTCACTCCAAATCTAGGAGGTCTGTTGGTTCATGATGATCATGACAACTATGATAGTAAGGATGGTCATGATGATCGTGAGGACAAAAACGCCATCATGAGGACAATGCTACAGACAATGATGACGACGATGATGATGGCGATTGGTGATGATGATGGTGATGATGATGATGATGATGATAATGATGATGATGATAATCACGATGATGATAATGATGATGATGATGATGATAATGATGATGATGATGATGATAATGATGATGATGATAATGGTGATGATATTCATGATTGATGATATTCATGGTTGGTGATTGATGATTGATGGTTGCTGATGATGAGATGAAATGACGACGACGACGACGACGACGATGATGAGGATGAGGATAACGATCATGATGATGATGATGATGATGATGATGATGACGATGCCGACGATGATGATGATGATGATGATGATGATGATAATGATGATGATGATGATGATGATGATGGCGATTGGTGATGATGATGGTGATGATGATGATGATGATGATAATGATGATGATGATAATCACGATGATGATA
>Ga0126342_10020797_pt1 | contig 10999 bp, 9 predicted proteins | sample Cyp1metagenome_FD_92528 | JGI IMG/M metagenome (GOLD analysis project Ga0126342, IMG submission 92528) | Coral microbial communities from Lord Howe Island, Old Settlement Bay, Australia - Cyphastrea 1 metagenome | ecosystem: Host-associated > Invertebrates > Cnidaria > Coral ... | reverse complement strand
TTCAGACGCTCTTGATGCTACGTTGTGAACTTTCTTCCTAGAACTTCAGACGCTCTTGATGCTACGTTGTGAACTTTCTTCCTAGAACTTCAGACGCTCTTGATGCTACGTTGTGAACTTTCTACCTGGAACTTCAGACGCTCTTGATGCTACGCTGTGAACTTTCTTCCTAGAACTTCAGACGCTCTTGATGCTACGTTGTGAACTTTCTTCCTAGAACTGCAGACGCTTTTGATGCTACGTTGTGAACTTCAATGATGATGATGATGATGATTATGATGATTATGATGATGATGATGTTGATGATGATGATGGTGATGATGATGATGATGTTGATGATGGTGGTGGCAATGCTGCTGATGATGATGGTGATGGCGATCATGAAGATGGTGATGATGATGGTGATGATGATGATGATGATGGTGGTGGTGGTGGTGATGACCATGATGATGATGATGATGGTGATGATGATGGTGATGATGATGATGGTGATGGTGATGATGATGATGATGGTGATGATGATGATGGTGATGATGCACAAAAGATGAATGGAGTCCCTTAGTTGCGGGCAAAAATATTTTGCTCGCATTTCCACTGGCTTCTATCATGACAATATTTTCCCCAATGGAACTACGCATGAAACATGTGAAATCAAAGACTGTCCCTTAAACGCGGTGTAATTGCGTGATTCAAACAACATTGAATCATTGAAAATGCTATTTTACACCACGGCCGCCTATGAGCGGTGGACCTAGTCTGGTGGCCTTACCTCGCAATGGCTGCAGACTCAGCAGCAGCCATTGACTTCCCAAATCATCCGCATCAATCCTTATAATGTGCCTTGTTCAAGAAGTCAGAAATGATTTGGTGCAAACATGGATTAAACCCCAAAAAATGCCTGCTGGTTTTCAATCCCACTGAAAAACATTAGTTGCGAGTTGAAGACATCATCCCAAATATATAATCAAAGCTAAACACATTCCTAGCAGCTAAAACCACCAGCCAAATGCAATTTGATTTGGCAAAATGATGTCCAAAGGTCCAAAAGCGTTGAACAAATCCGTCATTTGTGTTCCCCTATGTTCAGATCAAGGTGTTCCCCCTCCCGGGTCCCAATTGTATAAATCCAATCCAATGCTCCCACCCTCAGGGCATGCAAAGTGGAGTTGAACCTCTGCATGCTTGAAAATAGCCTGGGTGCAAAGGTGCCACACTGAATACCATGGGAAGGTAATCGGACAATCGCGCGTTGGTTGATTTTTGCCTATTACATGTCTGGAAGGCTCAGTGCCTCACTGCAGTTTAAATCTTTGATGTGACTGGAGCATACCAGACCAACATTTCTACGGCAGAAACCTTTGGGATGCCAAAATCATCAAACAGCAAAGCAAAATCATTGACCTCGGGAGTGCAACATGATCAACATGGGCATGGCTTAGCTTCGCAATGCTTCGCAGCTCATCAATCATTGGGTTGGCCACAGTTTCGTGGAAGGCTTTTGGAAAGGTTCATTCAAACAATGGGTTTGTCTTGGAATTTGGAACCCTGCAATCCCATGTCTTAAAAAAATGTGAGACATTCATTGAGGCATCCACCGGTGGACAAATTCCCAAATATAATGATAATGAACTGATTTAAATCGAAACATGTGTTTATTGATACAGGTGGAATTCCACCTTCCATGTTGCTTCCAAACATGTTTAAATCTGCATGTAGATTAGAACCAAATTCATAGTGAAACCAGCTGCCAAGGGCAGCTAAGGATGCATTTGGCGTCAAGCAGCATGGATTTATACATGCTGACCTTGGTGCCCCGAGATATCAGCAGAAACTCTTTGGTCATCATTTGCGACAATGTTGTCCTGAGGCAGCGTTCGGCCCATCTTTGTGGTGAAATAGGCCAAGCTGATAAACAGCTTGGAATTGTCACTTGGAATTGTCACATGAAGGAGATCCCCCCAGTTGACTCACAAATTGGGGCTTCACAAAATTGAATCATCCTCAAATGATGAAATGATCACAAATTGTCACATTAAATCCACCCCCTAAGTCTTGGGACACCAAAATGATGAGTTCATTTAGTTCCAATACTACACCATGGTTTCGAGGGTGGCATCTAACATTAGGGGACAGATTGTACAATTCTCAGTTGGGCATCGAAGGCATGTTTCTTTTTTCCTGGCCGCGGTGATATGTAGAAAATTCTGGTGGAACTATCTACTTATCTAGCAGGATATGACATCACGAATCTCCATTAGTATCCCCATCCTTTTCACAGAATCCTAGAAGGGTGTATCCTACCATAAGTCGGTCACCCGTGTCATGTTCACCATCTCCAGGCAACAACAAAAACAAGCCCAGGGCGCAATTCCATCTCTTTGTATCGGGGATGTTTTTGTTGTCCATAGTTGTCCAATAAAAACCTGTTATATATATTTATAATAGGTATAGATGGGTTTTAATATATATATATATATATATATACATAGATACTAATAGATAGTTAATCATCCTTATTCAAAGCATGGGAGAAAGATGAGGGGAGCATCTCCACTATTCTCTTCTGGGTTTCAAAGCTCCCACTACCCATGGGCAAGTCAGTTAGTCGTTAATCGCCTGCGTAGAACCCAGTATAAGGCCAGTATATAAAACCTATTTTTGAAAAGGAAAAACTCGCATACCAAAAAAGAATCCAGAGATATATGACCCAAATAGAACCCGTATCATATATATATGTTATATATATATTAAAACCCATCTATATCATTCTATATCTATTATAAATATATATAACTGGTGTATTTCATATGCTGCTTCCCCGGCCCTGGGTCGTGCCAAGGCTCTGCATCCCTGCCTGGTTGATGGTCTCCACCCAGCTAGCTGCTACAATCCCTAGGAAGATGTGCAGAAGCCATGGAGTTGCCACCCCCATTGCGGCCTGCAGCCTGGGTAGTGCCGGGCAGTTTGTCGATTTTTTGATGGCATGCTGAACTACTCAAAATTTTCAATTTCAAAAAGATCCTTTTACATCTGTGGATGAAGGTGTCACATTTTTTGGATCACGGATAGGTGCTCACATTTTTTTCAATCATCTGTCTAATTTCAATTTCACATGTTTTGGATCACTGTGCTCACTGGATGAAGTTGGTGAATTGCGATTGATCTGGTGGTGTAATGCGCTGAGTTGACAAGAAGCAGCCCCAAATAGATTTAAACAATCCAGCCCTCAAATGGATTTAGACATGTTGACTTTAAACTAACCAACCCAAAAATAATGTGAGCCGTTTTTCATTTTATCGAACATGTTCTTATTGGGTGATGTTGGGTTCCATCACGTTCCATGTGCAAATGGTCGTGGGGTCTCCAATGGTCACAGTGGTCATCCTCGAGTTGCCCCCCACATGACTTGGCATCACCTATTTCGCATATTATAAACTTGTGCGGGGTGCGTGCCTCAGCTTGGGTGGTTCAGTGACCCAGTGACCTGTTTCCCGCACGCTCGCGGCAGCCGAAGGTTTGATTCAAAATAGGCTGCGGTGTGGGTACTGGCCAAATGGTGGCAAAACTGAGGGAGCCAAAAACATGGGTAGACGAATTTTAAGGTAATCGGTAGTCCAATTCCTTAGGTTTTTGCGATTTTCACCGACCAAAACATGTTCCAAAGGTTTTCACATGTTTTGCTATGTTTTGCTCCATACGCATCTGACCCCACAGGAGGGTGTCCGGCTCTAATTTGGGAGGGCTTTGAACCGACTACCATTGACAGCCTTCACCCACTCCCTGCTGATGGCTGTATGGTACATGAGTTTTGAACCGCTGAAGACTAAAACCACAAATTCACAGGCCAACATCTTCATGATAGAAGCTTCATTGCTCAATTGCCATGTTTGGGTCAAGTGGGTCGAGCCGCCAGCTTTGCAAACGGATCGGACCTCCACCCGCCACCCCATTTGGTTTTGAGGACATTCAATTTTCCTTTGGGTTGCTCCAACCTGTAGTTGAATCATGGCCACAAGGGAAAAAAACTTGGTATTTTACATATTGTATCCGAGGTGTTGGGGGTTGGCAACCTTGGTTTATTTGACGTTTCAAAGGAACGAAGAAGCCCGTTGCAAGGCCCTTGCAGCTGCCATTGGCTTCAACACGCGATTTCTCAGCAAAATCATCAACCACCAACGGGTCAACTGGGCAGTGCTCACATGAACCAATCTCCATGCCAAGGTGCACGAAGACAGAGGAATGAACAAAGACATAGACGTACCTGAGCTCCAACCACTGCCAATTGTGCATCAATGGCCATAGCATGGATGCGCAAAACCTATATAATTTTCAGTTGGCATCCTTCCGTATGGCTCAGATCTGAGGAACGACGGCTTGGGTTTAGCTGCGCACGTTTTCCAAATGTTTTTTTCTAAATCTGACTATGGATAGATGTTTGATGTTATATATATATATACATGCTATATTATACTATTAGATATGATTTGATGCTTCCTTCTCCCATCCCATCATTGACCCCTCAACATCTGGAACCAATTCTTTGGCGCCTTCCTGGATCCGTTGATCCTGTGCACCGGACGGCCCAAACAAAAATCTGGCGGTTGATTATGTACCCCATGAGCATCCATGAACATAGAAGTCATACTTGGTTTATGATGACATGTACTAATTATGAAACATATAGCCCAAGAACATAATTATGTACCCCAAGCCAATTAAAAATAAAGAGCATGTTTGGTTTGGGGTACTCTTCCCTGCAAACTCAGCGCCCATCTTAGATACCATGCACGAATCATGTTTCAGCCATGCAGGACTCATCCGGGATCCCAGGTGGCCATGCTGCAGGTGTTTCAGCCACCAGCCTGGGAGGTGGTGGAGACCAGGACCCGAGGTATAGCTGGACCCGGAAATATCACCAATGAATATGATGCTTTAGTGAGTATGTCATGGATATCATGAAACATACTGGTATATACATATATATATATATATATAATATAATATATATATATATATAGATGCACATAATTATTTATGACATTTTATGAACATATATGCCCGTAAATGCTATATGTGATATATGGTGTGTCATTCTTTTGAACATAATCTGGGCAATGCAAACACAATGGCAAAACTGGTGCCCAACGTCTTGCCCATATCCATGTGTGTTCCAATCTATACTGTGTCAACGTGTCTACTCCTATTCGTTGTTGATGTGGTGTATTGTAATAGGTTTTACCATGCTTTACCTATACTGTATATGGAACCCAAGAAACATGTGTTTCTTCTGGCTCATGTTTTGATGAAAAAATAAATATACTCAAGTCAATTGAGCACGAGGTATTTTGAACAATCATCCAATCAAATATCATACACCTCTATCCAGTCTTGATCTTGGGATGGTTAACTACAAATAACACAAATAAAGCAATTTAACGTGTTGGTTTGCATAAATTAAGCAGGACCCCCACATGAATTCTACATCAAACTTTGGTCATCAGGCACCAATCAGATGGCAAAGCCTGAGCAAAGGTTTGGTCTCCGAAAAAAAACATGTTCAACAAAGACCAACAAAGCTCATTCTGGTTGGTGGTTTCAACCCAATATATGGAAACATAAAAAATGTTCCAAACCACCAATCAGTCATGTCTTGGGAAATCAATTCCTTGGGCCATCAGCAGTGCCAAGGAACGTACTCAGCTGGATGCCCATGTAGCATTTTTACCTGAGATTGCGCCTCTGAGAGGCTGAGGCAACCTACACTACAGCAAAATCCGACGATAAATCATACCACAGTTGCCAAGTTTTACGATTTGGTAGGTATAAGAAAAACATAGAAAAACATGCCAAATTTAGAGAGAAAAACAAGGGTTGTGGCATCCCATTTGTCATGGATGTTATGGCTACGGCTATGGTTTGGGAACCAGCCCAAGGGTTTTGGAACTTTGAACTGGTGGAAATGGAAAGGAACAAATTGATACGAATTGTGAAACATGATACTGTAATCTCTTGGTTGATCCTGGAAGTTCATCAACCTTCTTTGAGCTCAATTTTCCTCCGACTGTTCCACACTGAAATCAACAAATGGCTAGCTAGGGAAACCAAGAAAACGTTTCAATTTCACCCTCGAATCAGGTTATCGCTTTGGGTACACTAGTCCATCATATCGCTGTCCATGGTTTGTGATCTTCAGGCCATGTCTCAGAAAAAAACTTGGCATGATGAAACCCGGGCATATCTTCAAATCAGTAGATCTATACCTGCGATTCCTGCATGGCCGCAACCAAAATGGACGGTTGCTTCTACAACAAAACTGCTGATACTGCTCTATTTAATGGTGACACATCGCCATACTTAGATGACCTATATATATAAAATATAATATATATATGGAGTTAGCCAACAGGTTGCAGCATTGTAACCAAATATCCATCAACTATAGCGTCTTATAAGTGGTTTGCACGCAATGTTTGCTAACTTATGGCTAGATCAAAACTGTTTTAAATGTGTTTATATACTATAACATTGATTTACCATGTTTGGAAGGCATATGAACATCCATTTAGATCCGTAAATCCCAGCTACTGCGGCTTGCCATGACCGGGACATTCCCTGCCATGACCGGGCTTGGGACCTGGCCAGCAGTTCTGGGGGATCATCCTCCAGCGGAATTTATCTGACCTAAAAGGTTTGACTCAAGACTTCAGGTAATGTGTGGTGATGTGAGGCATGTTGTGAGCGCATTTACAGTATGACATGTCTTTGAACAGTTATCACTATACAGACTATACATAATATTAAGAACACACGCACTGAAGTGGGTGGGAGAAAAACTCCATCCAACATTAGAGATTGACCGATTTACCATTGAGTTTGCCGGATTAGAATATGCGATCTGGGATTTGCCATTTGGAATGGCAAGGGTGGTGATGGCCAACCTGAATTTTTGCAAGGTTGTCTGTCAGTCTGTGGTGAGTGCAGTTTGCACTTGTGTACCCTGCACTCAGTACAGACCTATATATGCGGTTTGGATCCAAGGGGCCAAACCACTCGCAAAGAAATGCAAAGAAGAAGTTCTTGCTGTCACGGGTTTTGGAGGAAAAATGATACACAGCGAATCACAGCGATACACCCCCTTGGATTGAATAGTAAGATGATGTAAGATGTCTTTTTCCTTTCGGTCGATTTCAGGGCAGCCAAACAATTGATATCAACCCATCTCTGCTTGTCAGCGTTGCGGGCTGTGCCTTGAGCCAAATGCAACATCAAGCGTTTTCGTCCAGTTTCACAACTGCTGAAGCACAAAGAAAAAACGCACACGTCTATAGGCAAATAGTATATAATTATATAATTGCTAAGGTTGATCTTTTGTCTTGGGCCGGTTCCAGCTAGTTCACTACAATCAAATCAATCAATGAAAATAACCTAACATTATTTCTGATGCGGTCAGTCATGTACGCCAATTTGTGTGGAGCAGGCACAACTTTGCCCCAACAGTTGAAGGTTAACAACCCAAAGGTGAAGGACAACAGATTGCAATCACTGCCAGGCTCGGTGGTCTTGGATAGCTTTCCAGGGTTTGTGCTTTCAAGAGTTCGAACGCGGCTCAACAATACAATCAGCTCACCTAGACATGCATGTGGCAATGAATATGCGTATAACTGTGTAGTGTCTGCATCTGTATCTCTAACCATCTATCTATCTAACCATGTATATCTATCTCATTGATTGTTTCATTATCTATCCTGTGCAGTTTTAACACACACACACACAAGGACAGCATACTTTTGCACGCAAACAATCCCACATAATCCCACACACAGTGATAGTAACAACCATAAAATAGTACGAAATAATAAGATGTATGTCATACTGACCATAGAAATATAAAACAGTAACACTAATAAACAGACTAACCAGTATTTTCATGATGTATATCCTATTGACCTGGAATCCCTCCGTGAATTGTCCATCTACAGATCGGTCACCGGGCAGGAGGGACCAGTGGCCAAGCCATGGCGTCGGGGCTGAAGTTCTCAGAGGTCTGGATTTCAAGATCCTGCTTGGAAGGCACGTACCAGGGATATCATGTGCGCATGCTATGCGTATAATCAGTATGTATGCAAGTGAATATTATATATATATGATTGGATACCAATGTGTCTGCGCATGTATGTGCCTACAGGAAACTCGCTGAAATGTGCCATCTGTCCTGCATCCCCCTGAAGACTTGCTCATCTTCCAGCAGCCAGGCGTTGAACAGCATACCCACCTTTGCAGCCCAGCCCAGCCTGGTAGCTTTACAGAAGGTGCAGTATGGTGCAGTATGGTGCAGTCCAAATCCCAAGCTTCCATCAAAAAGGGGGAAACATATCAACAACAATGTTTGATCTACTGGTGGCCATATGACTTTTGCAAATTGTCTAACAGTTGTTGGTGAGAGTCGGGCTGCAGGTGGCCAGACCAAGTGCCGCACTGAATAGTTATCCCTGCCCACTCTGGACCTGAAATTCGGGAGCAGCAAGGTATGCATACAATCTTTGACACCAAACACGTGGGTAAAATTAATAGTAGCAAAACAAATATCATACTATAGCATACAATAGCCATAATCACCCATTTGATGCACTTTCTGCCACAAATGCCAGATGCTCCTACGAGACTTACCTTCTAGTAGGATAAGTGTTGACAGCACTTTTGGGCAACAACAACATGCAACAAATCAAACCAAGGTTTGGGCTGTTGAGAAGGCAAACGACCACAACCGCCACAACCCAACAACCACTTCTACATCCTGCTGCATCCGCGACAACACCTGATACAGATTCATATGTATATACATAAAAGCATAGATGTTATTAAGAGCATGTATGGGCGTCAAGAGATGCAAGGACGATAGTGCTGAACATACATACTTCCTTACATACAGGTGAATAAATGCAATATATATATAATATATATCATGTTAGAATTATAACTAATAATTAAGGATGAGGATAATAATGAGAATCAGAACAGCAATAACGATATCAGCTCAAACAAATCTGTGACCAAAGAATGCTATTTTAGATATGCAATAGACCTGAATCCTCAATCTTGAGGAGTGTTGTCTGGATTGTAGTCACTCACCAATCCGGCCTGTTGCTATCCAACTGTTTCACATGTTAAGGGAAATGGACTTCACAGGCCATCTTGCCCCAAATGACCTCAAATATCCTCAAATGAGAAAACTCTCTGTTGCGAATGGGTCCTTGGAAAAAATAAAGCCCAAGAACAAAACTTTTGAGTTGTCTTTTTTCTTCAGCCCGCTATATTCAAAATGTTTCAAGTATTTCAAGACAACAAAATCATACTATATAACCATTTCTGAGTGCATCTCCGGAATCCTTCTTGCCCAGAGCAGTAGCTGAGGGTTGGCACAGCTTGTCAATGGCCAGCAGCAAAGCCTCAAGCACAGGCAAAGCCAGGCTTTTTGATATGGTATCAAGACCCGAACACCGCGATTCATCTGACATTGTGATTCTACAGGGGTTGTGCTCACAAGCTTGAATCCAAGGAAAACCGCAAACGGGCTGACATCTCCGAATAATGAAAACAACAAACTCGGCAAATTTTGATGAGGTTAGCCACCCTCCGGTAATCAAACATGGCCACTGGAGATTTACTTCCTTGGGAACTCATCTACGTCGTCTTTCAATGGCGGATTTTCCAGCAAACCACGTTTTGAGTACCCGAGGTAGCCTCTCGTAATTCAACATAGCTATATTGAAAATGCCCATGGAAAGTTGACTTAGTTGACTTACCTATTAGAAATGGTGATGTTCCAGAGCAGACTGTTAGTTTACCAGAGGGATCCAAAGGTATTGATAATACACATCCCCATTTGCCCTTCAGTTAACGTAGATCCTGCCAGATAGGGGTTGGAAGATATTAGTTTCCATGCACTAAAATTGGTGATTTTCAGGGCCGATGTTAATTTATATATCCCATTATTACCCCTTGAAATCCCAATCAATTCCATTTAAATCCCATTATGTAAATCCCTTTACCCTCTGGTAAACTAACATAACTATGGAAAATCACAATTTTTAATGGGAAAATCCACTATAAATGACAATTTTCAATAGCTTTTTTTATGTTTACCAAAGGGTAAATTCTCGTTGAGCCATATTGAACCAGTAACTCCCCTAGTCCATTTCTGGTCATTACCAGAGCTCGGTACTGTAGGCCCCCAGACGTGCGTGAAAATGCCGCGGCGCAGGTCTTCATCGCTGCGGCGCGCCTTGGAAAGTGACCCGCACTGGGAAATTCCCCATTACCCTCTGGCTATTTAACATAGCCATGGGAAATGGCCAATGCCATTTATAGAGGTGTACCTATTAAAAATTGATAAAAATGGTGATTTTCCATGGCTATGTTAAATAACCAGATGGTGATATGGGGAAATCATGGGAAATCATTGGGGAATCCACCACAAATAAGGGTTTTAATGGCAACATTCCCCATGAAAAATGGAAGTTTATAGCTGGGAAAATCATGGGAAAATATAGAAAATCCTCTGTCAATGTTGTTTTTTTTATGGGAAACTCATTTAAAAACAAGGGATTGTGCAGCCAGCCATGTTTGATTCCCGGAGGGTATAAACAGTATAAACCGTATAAACCATTCCCAATTTGATCAGAACTGGGTACAGTAGCATATACCATTCAAAGTTGTAGGCTTATTCTTGGTCCTACCCATCACACACTTGGAATTATACCATGAGGACCAAACAAAACCTACATGCAGTCAAAGGAGAAAGACCGGTCCGACAAAGAGGCGGGGGCAAGGGAACACTTGTACACCTCAAATTGCCAATTGAAAGGCAAGTTGAGCTGAACAAAAAATGCTCCAGTGACTATCGAGAGGCCGAAATCAGCTGAAATTGAAGTGAAACTCATTGGAAAATGCGGCAGTCCGGCCAAACTGCCAAAAACAGAGCCAGCGTCAACCATACTGC
>Ga0126342_10020796_pt1 | contig 10999 bp, 4 predicted proteins | sample Cyp1metagenome_FD_92528 | JGI IMG/M metagenome (GOLD analysis project Ga0126342, IMG submission 92528) | Coral microbial communities from Lord Howe Island, Old Settlement Bay, Australia - Cyphastrea 1 metagenome | ecosystem: Host-associated > Invertebrates > Cnidaria > Coral ... | reverse complement strand
TTGTTTAAGTCAGTTTCTGGTTTCTTTAGGGTTCATTTCATTTAGGATCCAAACAGACGAGAATAACACAAAAGAATTAGACTTTCATGTAGAGATTCTCTGGGATTCGCTCGGGTTTCGCGTTTCTTAAAGCTTTACATCTCTTGGAGGGTTTGCTTCAGGAATTCTTTCAGTCCTTCCGGGGTCGGCGGCAGGGGCGACAGCCCTTAATATCATTAATTAGTGGAATATCATTGTTAATTAAATATCTGCCTCACATTCTGATGCGATGATATCCTGAAAAGCAGCAAATTCCTGACGCCGAGGCTCCACATTCCGCAGAATTGACTGCAAATCCAGGCGGTAAGCAGAGTCCACCCAAAGACAAGTCGCAGAGACTCAGGCATGATCGACCGACAAGAAATCTAGCAAAAATTCAATGCCGAAGGAAAAGCTGCCCAAAAGAAAAAAATGGCCAAAGTGTTGTGATTTCAATGGGCCATTCTCTGTAATGTGAATACGCCCCCAGCATTCCAACAAGGAGTGCTAGTAGGACCTGCAATTCTGTGCCCATCCCACTGGTCCTCTGTCAGAACCTTTGAAAAAAAAAGGGCTCCAGAAATCATACACGACAGTGGTAAGTGAAAGCGAATCGCTGCAATCCGCTTGCAGGCTTATCTGCTGGTGAGCCTCCACAAATGCGGGCTAGAACGAAGAAGATCGACGTCAAGAATTTTGCATTGTCGACACTGTACTCGTGATTCAATCTATTTCCACCCTCCTGCAGTTGCTTCTCCTCGCAAAATGGAGGCCTGACTAGAAGCAGCCCTGCACTAACCAGCACAGTCGCTGCCACTGCTACGAAGGAACTTTGTGGTGCACATGTGCTTGAAAGATCTTGAAAGTAGGGTCTTGGGAGGACAGCACCGTTGATAATAAAGTGCAGACCATCCCAGCAAGTTGGATTTCCCTCTGGCCGTGTGACAATGGGCAGCATGTAGCTTCAGTGTACTGCGTGTCCCAGCAAGATGCTTGCAACATAAAGGTCACCCATGCGTATGTGGAGGTTTCTATAGTTTGGAAGAAGGAAAACAACTCCTGCTTCAAGTTTGGGCAGTTTTCAGATGATTTTGCTTGGTGAACATGAAATATCTCCAGCTGGTGAATTACCAGGGTCGTGAGGGGCATGCTTTGTTTAGGGTTAGTATGAAATCATCGAAATCATGATGCTTCTGGATATATGTGCACTAACGGTCACTATAATTGCATATAATATGTTTGCAATTATTCTACGGACCTCTTGACTTTGTGCATTTAGCCTGATCTTCTGCTTATCTTGAAGGGCTTACAGTGGTCTATGAAAATCTGCCTGCACCAAGACTTGAACTCTGGTTTACACTATGCCACGCTGTCTTGTAAGTTGCTTGCTGTGTGATACGGGCACATTGTCCCTCGAGCATGATCAGCACGTGCTGGACATAGGCAAAGAAGTGTTGACTACAAGCAAGTGCAAAAGCGAGAACAATATAAAAGGGCAATCGGTGCAAACCTGATCGAAAGGCAACAGTTACCTCCTCATGATCACGTGGAGTCTTCGTAAGCGAACTTCAGCATTCTTTTCCACAGGTTGCCCATCCATGTTTTTTGCACTAAGTGATAAATTCCATCAACCTACAGTGCTGCATTTTCTTGCAAAAGGTTGCCTCTGGACTGGAAACCAAACTTTGACTCTGATAAAATCTCGAAACAGGTCAAGCACAAAGGGGATCAATAGCTAAGTACGCGTGGCAACACCTGAATTCCCAGAAAAGCGATTGGCGTGCTGTGCGCAGGAAATCTGAAAATCTTTCAAAGAACGTCATGCACTTTGCGTCAAATAAGTTTCACAAAAAAATCAGCGAGTCAACCAACCGTTACCCTCTGGTAATTTAACATAGCTATGGAAAATCACCATTTTTCATGGGAAATTCCACTATAAATGGCCATTTTCAATAGCTTTTTGTATGTTTACCAACCGTTATGTTTCAAGATCGCTTGAGAGAGAGAGCTGCGAAGGGATGAACACAGCGACGAAATTACGCTGCAGTGCAGCTTTGTCACAGCCATGCCTGTCATGCTATTGGCGTCTGACTTATCATGCAATAAGTGAGCTGTATGATTGTGAATTATCAAAAATTGCAAATTATCAAAAATCCCAAAGTTGTACCATATTTGCAATTTTGTAAGATTGTGAATCTCGCAAGGTTCTTGAACAAATCCCAACGTACGAAGCATATCACTTAGAAAAGGTGATCTACAACGTAAGACCACAGAAGGGAAAATGATGGAAAAAGATTACTGAACAGTTCAGCAAGCCTGGTAGCGAGCGCCCTTGCTCTTTTGCTTCGGAAAGCAGTTAGAATATCAAAGTTCCGGCCAGCAACAGAACCAGTTGTCATGTTGCATACCATGGGAATCATGGGAATTCAACATCAATAGAAATTATCAGGAAACGAGATATGCGCTTTGGCAGTTGGCTTGTTGACAAAAGCTTCTGCTGCATCCTGAAAGGCTTTCAGCATCCGGCGTAAAATTGGAGGTGGATAGTCCCGATAGCAACAATTAATCAGCAGCCACCATGTCTCCTTGTCGCCTTCCTCAATGACCTGCACGGCACGAGATGAGTTGACTAAGATTCTTCGACATTGCTCAGAAACATGCTCTATAAATATTATATTCTTTATATTTATCATCTATTTATTGTTTTAATGTTTTATAATACTTCTTCCAATACTTCCGAATACTTTCCAATCAAGATGATTCAATTACACCTGCGGTGCTCCTAGTTCATTACTCGTTCACTGCTACTTGCTACTTCACTACTACAGTACGATAGTTCACTGCATCACTACATCCAGAACAGGAACTGGCATCAACTGACAGCAACTCCCAGTGCCATGTCTGAGTTTCTGAGGTCCCAGCGAAGGACATTGGCTGGGGAATACGTGGCAGTGGGTCGTTGTTACGCACATCCTCCTTCATGCACTCGCCTATGCGCCACAGCTCCTCACCTAGTTGTGTAAAGCCAGCTCTACTTGATGGTTCTGCCGAATCCAAGAGCTGGAAATTCACCATCATTGCTTCAGGCTTTTCCAGTGCATTGTAGACCTTCCATTGCCGACAGCGGATTTTGTGGCCAACTTGTTGAATAACACCTAGCACCGTAGCAGTTGCTTTGTCTACTTCAATTGAAAGCACACGCCAGTCAGCAAAGAGACCACACAAACCAGCTTCACCGACACCATCGCGCAAAGGAACATACAAAGTGAATTCCAACTCTTCAACGCCGGTGGCACTTGCTACAGCAATGGCTGTCAAGGCAAGTAAAGCTGCATCAAAGGGAACAGAGTGCCTGGAGGCCACTCTGCGCAAGGAAGACAACACCGACTTCCTGAAACCCAAAATGTGGCCATATCCCGTCTTGGTGCACCTCCATTGGCTCCCACGCAATGAGCACAATTGGGGATTTTTCCCAACCTCTGAGGCATCCAAAGCATCAAACAAACGTGTCTGCAAAATGCTGAGGCCATTGGAAAGGATTGGAGGTACTTTCATGTCAGAGTACAGCGAAAGGAGGTCTCCAACTATGGCCTCGTAGCTTTGTCCATCGGCAATGATATGCATCGCGTGAACCACTAAATAGTTGAAGACTCTGTGACGAAGCTCTTCTCCAGGCATGTGGAAGGCTTCATAGCGACGAGGCTTCGCTGAAGCTGATTTCCTCCATAAAATGGCCAAGTGATTGGATGCCTTCAGTCGCAACCAGATCACTCCGCCACCATCGCAACCAGCTTCTGCCGGGTGAAGGCGGCCTGACAATAAAGCAGGAAAACCATATGGCGGGGGTATCCATCCCGAATCTGTGGGCCCACACAGACGTGCCGCTTCTTTTCGATTTCTGTCAACCAACAGCAGTTCGGACTCGCCGAGCGAGTTCTTTTTGGATGCAAGAATGCAAAAGTCACCCATGCCCCCATTTGCTCCATACACCCAAAGACCTTCAAGTCTTGCGTGAAGCTGAATCAAAGCAATGTCAACTGGAGAGCCAGTCTGTGACAAGATCTGGCGACGATGCTTCAGATGATGCTCGGCAGCTTGCTGATCTGTAACAGAAATCTGCACCAACGGACGCTGAAGCCCTGGGCCATAAAGAGCCTCCGGAGCTCTCACCACAACTCTCGCCCAGGAACTTTTCAAGGCCCAAGAGATGCTTTGCCTTATCCAACGTGTCACAGGATTACGGTCCAGCAATCTACTCACCAAGGTGAACAACACCGCTGTGTCCAAAATGAAGGACAACAAACGAAGGGGGTCTGCAGGAAAGGCTCTCAGAGCATTGTGCCTGGAAATGACCTCCGATGCAGCCTTTTCCAGCTTGTCACAACAAATTTCTCCGTCCTTCCGAAGCACCCAGCCTCCCATTGGAAAGTACTGTCCTGGAGAAAACCAAACCGCATATTCACGGTCGGAATCCACGTTTCCAGAGTGTGTTCCATTTTGCGAATGCGGTTGCAGTTCCAGGGCTTGTTCCAGGACCTGTGGGAGCTCTTGAGGCGATGCATTTCGAAGTTGAGAAATACTCAAGCTGATGCCAAATTCAGCCCTGAGTCTCAAAAGAAGTGAACCAAGCACCAGACTGTCCAGGCCATGGAACGACATGTTATCTGTCACTTGCATTCGAAGAACATCTTGCACTATCTTGTAGACCTTCCTTTGCTGGGGGTCTTTGATGTCTGCAAGAACTGGCGCCGCAAAACCAGCCGACTGCTTTAGTTCTTCTGCCGACTGCTTCAATTCTACATAATCCACTGTTTTGTTCTTCCACCACCACCGATCATACTGATTCTTTTCTTCTGGGGTCCAAATTTGATCCTCACTTTCTCCTTCGACCCCTTGTTCTCCTTCTCGATGTGTCTCTTTCTCAGCGCTGTCCTCATCCTTCAGCAGCTGCTCTGCCAACGAGCGACACTCTGTCTCAGCGGCTGCGGAAGCTGGAACCCAACAGGACCAACAAACAGGTGCACCGTTCCTATCGTTGCATCCATTCACTATAGCAGGTGGCAGAAGAGGAAACTTCTCGGCTATCAATGGGGGAGGCCATGCAGCAACCATTCTTCTGCTGCAAAATGAGCATATGAGTTCTGCCACTTCTGCCTCCACATTTTCAGTTGGTGCAGCTGCCTCAGCTGCCTCAGCTGCCTCAGCTGCCTCAGCTGCCTCAGCTGCCTCAGCTGCCTCAGCTGCCTCAGCTGCCTCAGCTGCCTCAGCTGCCTCTCCATTCTGTACTCCTTGAAGTTCATCTCTTCTACCTGCTTGTGGAAAGAACCTGTGGAAGATCCACTTTGGTGCGCCAGCTACGACATCGAAGATGTACCACTTCCAGTACCGGATGGTGCACCATCTTTCCAAGTCATACTGCAAACGATGCCCAATGCCAGACCAAAAGACCAAGGGATATGCTAGGAGTCGACCTCTTCGAATGCTGTGATAAGCTCCAAATCCAGCCCAAAGGCCTACAAAAAGATTGGGTGCCAAATGCAGAAGTTGACTGAATCCCATGTATCTGTTGGAAAGGCCAATGTTCCATGCGCTTTTGTTGTCAAACCACCACTCGACAGCTCCTCGAGAGAGAAATGACAAAAACATTGCTCCCCAAATGCCCATAGGACTGTTGTCCGACAACGCAACTGCACAAGTGCCAAGTGAGCTGTCTGCATCTACTGCATGCAAGAAGCCCAAGTGCATATACGGCAAGAGAAGCAGCCCAAGGGCAGATGCAGAAGGCCGTTTGAGCCTAATGAAGGACTTGAAATCCCAAAGGAGTGCTGTCAACAATGCCAAAAGCGTCCAGCAGAAATGTTCTCTGACCTTCTGCCTCGCACGGTCGATGATCAGCTGAGATGGGATCGATTCTGGATTTAACGGCCAACTTTCTGCATGGCCTTTTGCCAACTCAGCAAGCTTGCGGAGATCTACTTTTCGAGTCACATGATGTCTCGGCAAACTACACAGGGTGTGTATTCTTCCGCGAGGCAGAAAGCGGCGTGCTTCTTGGGATACATTCACAAGCTCTTCTTCACTAGTATCCTTCAGGACAAGAAAAGCATGCAACATGCTACTTCCACCTGGATCTGACAGCACTGCCACCTCTTCAATACCATGCAGCTGTTGTAGTTTGCTTTCCACTGAAACTAAGTCAACCCATTGACCACCCTGTTTCATGGTCATGTCAGCTCGACCTCGAAACTCCAGAGTACCGTCTGGCCACTTTTGTACCAAGTCACGTGTGCGGAAATAACGCTTGCCGTCTATCTCTGTGAAGGAAGAAGTGGTTTCTGAAGTCTCAGGCCCTACCAAGCCAGCAGTAACCATTTTTCCATGAATCAGCAGCTCCCCAGTTCCATCCTGAACAGGTTGTCCAAGTTCATCAACAATCAATATCTCAACTCCTTTGACAATCTTGTGTCGGCCAATGCCTTCCAGTGGAGCAGAATAAAAAGAGAGCCAGTATTCAGTGGAGACTAAAAGCTCTCTCAATTTAGCTTTTGGATGGTGGGACCACCTTTGGGCGACATTGACGGGGAGCTTCTCACCCCAAATGAAAACTGCCTCTATATCCTGGAGCTCCACGCACGGATCATCAGCCAGAAGTTTCAGCTGATCTGGCACAAGCCCAATCGTGTTTACGGCCTGATCTTTGATGATTCTTCTGAAGTCCTCTGTATCTCGCGCTTCACATAGCACTGCGCAGCCACCAAAGGCCAGAGCTATGCTAAGCTGCCCCAAAGCAGAAGCACCCCAATACACAGACGTATGAGCTGCTATCCGAAGCGGAAACTGAACCTCCAGGCACTCAGAGTAGTTTTGCCACTCATGCTCGACCATGGCATGCGTTATCACCTTGGCTGTTCCAAGAGCACGACATTCAAGTACTTTCTTCAAATGCATCAACCGTAGAGGAACACTCCTAACAGCCATTACAATTACAAGTCTCAATTATCAAACCTCCAAAAATGTGATTTTTCCGAAAAATACAAAAGTTAATGGCCCCTTTGACAACTCATCCAGTGCTCCGTTTCCTCCTGGACTTCTGAAACTGAGATTGATACAACACATCGGCCGCGGAAGGTACCCCCAGTGAAAAGGAGACATAGCGCGCCAGCAGCTTGAGGTGGCGCCGGCTTTCCCGCCAAATGTTTTTCTCCTCACAGGAAAGTCAATGTTTCCCAAGTCTACCACCAATCCGAAAACACATATCACATCATATCACCATAAATATCCATGAGGACCGAATAAGAATTAAAACGCTGACTAATATACGAAAACATATTGTTGTTCGGGGGCGGCCGTCTCAAATTTGTTCTTTCAGACACAACGTTTTTGGTGTCCTTGTTGAACCTTTTCGGGCCATAGCTAAATGTAGCTTTGGGTCTTGGTGTTTATTCAAATCGCCGCCGGTCACTGGTAGCGATGGCGGAGGACGATTTGAGTCCTCCATTTGAATCTGATTGTGACCATACCAGTAGTACCGCACAAGGCGGTGGCGGAAGTCTCAAAAATAGGAAACCTAGAGGAGAGGTTGGTTGTTGTGAATCACGGATGGCAGAGCGAAGCCACTGATGGACCGAAAGGTGGTTGAGGTCTCCTCTCTTTCTCTTTCTCTGACTATTTACTTACCTACCTTATCTATCTATATATCTATCTATCGATCTATCTCTCTCTCTCACATCTGATTATCTATCTATCTATCTATCTATCTATCTATCTATCTGTTTGTCTAACTGTAAGCTTCAAAACGCAGCAATTCTGCGAGACTTCCTCAATTTTTGAACCTGACAACATCAAAAACGAAACAAGTCTGCGAGACTTCCTCATTTTTCGAAGTTGACAACATCAAAAACGAAGCAATTCTGCGAGACTTCCTTCAAAAATCGAAAGTTGAGTGCAGAGCTGACAGCCTCATACCAATGCGTTTTGCGATTTCCACTTCACCTGTCTAAAGTATTGCGCCTGCCACGAAAAAGTGAGGCCAGGTCATACGAAGTGCTGCACCTGTCACGCAAAATCATATTCCCAAAACTGAAGATCTGATGCTCCAAAATGCAACCCCTCTCAGGAAATCAGCGCCCGGACCTCCTAGCATCTCTGACAAACATGTCTCTTGTACTGTGCCTGCCACGGAAAATTCATCTTGGCAGATCCTCTTCAAATGTCCCACGCCTGCCATCGTTTTTGGAAATGCGACAAGACCCTCACGTGTTGCTCAAGATGCACAATCCCTTGCGCCTGCCACGCCAAACGACATCTGAACCTCCAAAAGTGGTCCAAACACGTTGTGTTTTTCACATTTTGACTTCGAAATGTGCTTCGCGCCACAACCGCGTGCACTTTTTTAACATCTCAACTTCCAAAAGTGGTCCGGACCTGGTGTGTTTTGTACATTTTGACTTTGAAATGTGCTTCGCGCCACAACGTCGCACACTTTTTCGACATCTCAACTTCCAAAAGTGGTCCAGACCTAGTGTGTGTGCTTTGTGCTTTTTGACTTCGAAATGTGCTTCGCGCCACAACAGCGTGCACTTTTTCGACATCTTCGAAAAGTGCTGCGAACCCGTCATTTTTTTGCACTTTTGACTTCGAAATGTGCTTCGCGCCATAACGACGTGCAATTTTTCATCTCTCATCTGGCCAGCTGGCTCCGCACCCGCCGCTTTAGCGAGCCTACTTTTCGACCCTATCGGAGCCACAAATCATTAGAAAAACAGTGTTTCGCGACTTTCCTACCTTTTCGCGCACCTGGATCTTCTTTCTTCTGACTCTTTCTCTTTCTTCTTCTCTTCTCTTCTCTGACTCTTCCCACCTCTGCTTTTCATCTGTCAATATTGTCGGAAGTTTGACTTCTAAACTTCCTTCGATCATTTTATTTATATAGAACATTTTACAACATGTTACAACATTTTACAAAAATCAGATTAGTCAGCAAAAAGTCACTGACTCACAATAGATGCAAAACTATCAGGAAGCAGGGAGAAACCCACTTTGTAAAAATTATTGCCAGTGTGATTTGAGGGCCATTGCATGCCCAGGCCCCCTACAATAGCGTTGGTCTTATTTTGGGCCTATCCGATCCCAAGTGCGCCATATTACTGATGCGGAGCCCTTTGCGCCTATATTGAAGCTTATTGAAACATATTTATTGAAACTATGTCGTGCCGCCGTAGAGGCGTTGTTGGTTTCATGCGAGCGTTGAATTCGAATTGCCCCGAGACCCGGATACTGACCATATGCTTGGCTCCCTTTATTCCCTGATTCTCATGTCATCCTCATGGTTGTCCATTGGTTGTATTGTTGCTCCTGATCATGCTGTTGTTAACAGTGTTTGTTTTGCAACACCTTGATATCGCTGGGTTGTGTTGCTTTATACATGGCTGCTAGTGGTATGTCAGGTGTATTTTATATTACCTTGTACTTCTTCTTTTCATCCTTGCTTATGTTACTTATGTTATTGTAGCAGTGAGCGTGCGTGGGGCGTTTTTTCTGTTGGGCCGTCCCGGCGGTGATCGTGTCAGCGGGTATTCAAAGTCGCTGTCCAGAAATCAGGATTTCACATGGAACCGCGCGCAGTACCTATATGTGAGGCTACAATAGCTAATAGCAAGGTGCAAAAACTCTTGAGCGGCCTGGCAGTCCTTGTGAATCCATGTGCCTTAAGCCTTCTGGCACGATTTCAAGTATTGTGCTGTCGACCTTGCGTTCTGAGCTCTGGCAGCTCAGTCGAAGTCACTCAAAAGCCACTCTATGACAGACCCGACAAAAGAAAAACTAGACGACGGATGGCCCGATAGTGTGGAGGAGCAAGTTGCTCTGTTGTTAGTATCAAGACAATGTATTTAAAATACACACAGACGCTTTTACACACAGACACCTTTACACACAGGCTCCTTTACACACAGACACTTTTACACACAGATGCCGTTACACACAAACGCTTTTACACGCAAACGCTTTTACATGCACAAATGTCATCTTATGCTTGGGAACCCGCTTCGAGACCTTACCGGCTGCAGCATGATAACACATTTTCATCAAATTTCTACTACCAACATGTCCTATTATGCTTGGGAACCCGCTCGAGACCTGACCGGCCGCAGCATGATAACACATTTTCATCAAATTTCTACTACCAACATGTCCTATTATGCTTGGGAACCCGCTTCGAGACCTGACCGGCCGAAGCATAAGGACACATTTTCATCAAATTTCTACTACCAACATGTCGCATTATGTTTGGGAACCCGCATCCAGACCTGACCGGCCGCAGCATAATGACAAATTTTCATCGAATTTCTACTACCAAAATGTCGTATTACGCGTGGGAACCCGAAAAAGACAACTCAAAATCACAATTTTTCGTCAGTTTTTGACGATGGAACTTCATTTCGTGCGTAAGGGTCGAGCGGGGCAACTCAAAATCGCAATTTTCTTCAATCGACAAAATCACAATTTTTCCTCAATTTTTGACGATCGAACCTGATTTCGTGCAGAACTCTCGCGTTTTCGTGATCGCTCGTGGCCACCAATCCCGCCTTAACAGAGAAGAGAAATTAGCAGAGGAGAGAAGAGACAGAAAGACAAACAGAGAGAGAGAGAGGGAGGGAGGGAGGGAGGGAGGGGTGAGAGGGAGGGGTGGGAGGGAAGGGTGAGAGGGAGGGGTGAGAGGGAGAGGGAGAGGGAGAGGGAGACGGAGAGGGAGAGGAAGGAAAGAGGGAGGAAGGAAAGAGGGAGGAAGGAGAGAGGGAGGAAGGAGAGAGGGAGGAGAGAGGAAGGAGAGAGGAAGGAGAGAGAAAAGAGAGAGGAAGGAGAGAGGAAGGAGAGAGAAAAGAGAGAGGAAGGAGAGAGAAAGGAGAGAGGAAAGAGAGAGGAAGGAGAGAGGAAGGAGAGAGAAAAGAGAGAGGAAGGAGAGAGGAAGGAGAGAGGAAGG
>Ga0126342_10020795_pt1 | contig 10999 bp, 12 predicted proteins | sample Cyp1metagenome_FD_92528 | JGI IMG/M metagenome (GOLD analysis project Ga0126342, IMG submission 92528) | Coral microbial communities from Lord Howe Island, Old Settlement Bay, Australia - Cyphastrea 1 metagenome | ecosystem: Host-associated > Invertebrates > Cnidaria > Coral ... | reverse complement strand
TACCCTAAAAAGGTCCATTTAATGATTGGAAAATTATGACCCGATAGCAATTGTTGATGTTGGGGCGCTTCATGTTTGAGCCATGCCATATGGATGAGGTGGAGTTTCACGCGCCCCCGCGAGAGTCAAAAAGCAAGCGCTGGCTTTCGTTCCACCCCTTCTCAGGCACAGATAATTATAGAATATTACAGATATATAGAGTATTATAGAGTATATTTTGGATACTTTGGGTGCCACGTGACTCAGCCTGTGAGAGGTGGTAGCGAGACGTGGTGGACCAGGAGGGCCGGAGGTGTTTGCAGTGCATTTGGAACAGGTCGGACCCCCAAGACCGTCCCGGACCCCGGGGCATGTTTTCCATGACTTCCTGTGTGTGATTGCCAACCTGCTTCTGGAATGGAAGAATTTCAACCTGCAAGTATGCTGCCGCAATTCTTGACGTGAGATTCCGGGTAGTTTCATGGAGTCGAGGCTCAAAAATCGGGCCTCACTGTGCCTCTGAAACTCGTGGTGTCGAACACTCAGCTTTCCTGCGCCTGACATGCACTCAGAGACATTTGCATCGTGTTGCATGGTCTGTGGTTTAGGTGTGTTCTTTATCATGTTTTATTTACATTAATTTACATATTTCCTATTGGACCAACTGTGCTTGTGGCCGAGCGCTTCAGGTTACAAGCCAACAGCAAAGGTCTCATTGAAGGTCTTGCAGCTCTCCACCAGTCGTTGGGCGTTGAAATTGTGAAGGCCTTCTGCATAGCTGGGTCAAAAATGTTGGAATGCTGAAACAAAATCACAAGATGTATAAAGTGGCCCAGCTAATTGGCCCATGTGTATCCTTCTTAAAACACATCTCTCTCCCTCTCTAAGCATATGTCAAATGGATGCAAAATTTAAATGTGCTCAATTACGGCTGACCCTATTTTTGAACTGTGCTCGACTGTCTTGATCGTTTTCTTGAATGATTGGACGCTCTTCGGCGAGGCGATTCCTGAATCTGCTGGCGGTGGCAAAGAGGAAGCAGACGCACAGCTGCATTTTGGATGGATGGCGGTCAGTTGATTGGTTGGCCCCTCACAACCTGGCGCAGAAAAGTAGACTAAGTAGACAAGCTATCGAGAAGAATGGAATAGACTCAGTATGACAATTTGCTGCAATAATTTGCCTGTATTTTTTGGTGCCACTGAAAGATTCCCAAGCCAACCCAAGTCTCAGTGGCATTGAAGCACAGGTCGATGTCCTGAATCAGGAGGCACGCCTGAAAACTTGCTTTAACATATCGATCACTCGCGATTATACTTTCAAGACTCTGCAGAAGAAAACTTTCACTTGACAGGTGCAGAATCGAACACAGGGCCAGTGCAAGGCTTGTATTTTTCTAAACAGCCCTTCTTTTGGATCCTTTTGGATCCTTTTGGCATTTTTTGGGCCATGTGTTGCTGTTGCCAGCTGAAGTGCATCTCGGGACCCGAGCCATAGGTGCTGGTCGGGACAGCGGTGCCAGATGCCATTCTGGTAGTTGGAAACCAACCAGATCCTATGTTCCTTCTCCAGGCTGATGGCTGGCTGCTGATGGCTGACCAACCAAGTTGGTATATAAATATGGTTATTATTGGTTATTTAAATATGAATATTCGGATATAGTTGGATTATTTGGTGATATTCCATGTCGGTCGATATTGATATGAGTTATATAAATTATATTCATTTTGTTGGTTCTCGGGATGTGCACGACCCTCATGAGCTGTGAGAGATTCATCCTATAGGATCAATGTTTGCAAGTTGATGCGAGGCTGTTGGGCAGCTCGCCTTCAAAGTTCGGCAGAAGAAAGCAGCGTGAAACCTGACTGGAAACTCTGTCTATTTGCCTCTCCACTTCAGCATTGAACCAGGTACATTGTAATTCTGGGCGGTTCTGGACCTGCCAGAAACTCAATCAGAAGCACAGATTGCGGTTGCAGGTAGCACAGCTGTATATCTGTATATTCAAGAACATTTCCAGAGGCCCCGACCGCGGCATGGCAGGCCATGTCTGCGCAAGCTCCACAGTCTCCCTGTCTTTCAGAAACCAGAAAGCAGAAGTTTATGGCCAGAGTTCATGCATGCTTTGACAAATCATTTTGTCATCACAATCCCATTGAAGTTTGTGCCAGTATGTAACTGCCAGTAATGGCTGAACAAGGCATGACCCTCGCTTGAAGCTGGCAATGCAAAAAGCTGCTGTCGTTGTGACCTTAGAAACAGAACTAGCCACATGGTGATATGTTGGCCCTGCGTCTCCAAGGATAGAGCCAAACGTGGACAGTCACTGGGTTGGGAGGCCGATGACTTGACACATTCCTGTTGCAGCAGAAGTGGAAGGAACATGTGCAAGATGCATTTAAGAAACCAAAGCTCCAGATGCTCGAGTTTGCGATGACGGGAACAGAAACAGATCATAAAACAATATAAAACATCCAGAAACCCTGATGGTTGTAGCATCACAATTTGCAGTATCCACTAGGAAGAGATCTGTCCTTGTAGGACTTGCCATCCTTGCTGCAAGACATGCTGGTGGATGGTTTCGGTCCTGAGAAGGCATAGATGAGTAGACATTTGTGTGTTTACTCTTTATCTCTCTGTCCCCCTCCGTGCAGACATTGTACGTACTGAAACGCTGGATTGGATTGGATTGCAACTAGATATTACTAAAGCACACTAAAGCATATTGCATTGCATTTGTAGGTCCTCATAGGTTCGAAGATGTTTTGGCCGCTGCCAGGTGTCCAAGAATTGGCTGCTGAAAGTCAGTAGCCGCAGTAGCCCAGGGCCCAAGAGTTTTCTGTAGAGGCCGACCCGGTCCCAGGCTGTGGATGAAGCGATTTTGAATGCTGCTGACAGCAGATGACCCAGTTCAAGCGTGACAATTCTTGACACAGTGCTTGGAATTTCTTCCAGCATAGATTGTTGATGATGATGATGATGATGTTGATGATGATGATGATGATTGTCCGTTTATGTTCATTGCTTTGTTTGTTTGTTTTTAATCCTTGCTTTTGCTGCTTGTGTGGGAAAGAGTCTTGACTTTCAACTGACTGACATTTGAAGGCACAGTTGCATGGCACAAATGTCCAGCACGTTTGTGGGAGTAGACCCACCGGCAGATGAATCCAACCACCAGTCAAGGTTGGGACTTGATGTACGGTCATTTCTTGGCCTTCAGAGAGACCATGGAGGACTGCGCAGACAGACTTGCAAATAACTCAGATGGCTGGTTCTGGTCACGATATTTGGCCATGGCCATTCATAGGTTTACAGGGAGGCTTGGACGACAGTATGCTGTGCTCTACATACTGCATACTTGTAAGTGATTGTTTCTTTTTTTTTGGATTGAGGGAGGCAGGAAAGATTTGGTGAAAGATGGCGAAAGTAGAGCCTATGAAGCAGATTGTTGCAGTTTCGAAACAAACGCATGTGCCACCCTATTGCAATCCCAAGAATATCAGGGGCTTGAAGGATCCAACGAAACCCGTGCCACTTGGTGCTGAAATTCACGGCGTCGAAGTAGGCAGGATCATGTCATTTCATGCAATGTGAACCCCGGATTCAAACAAACTCTGGGCGGTTAAAGTGAATATCATTGACCAATATATATATATATATATACAACACTGTTTGGAGGTCCCTCAATTCATCACCCAGGGTTTATGAATCCGTGGTCGTTCTGCACTCTGCAATCATCTGCGCGGAGATTGTGCAGGCAAATGGGTAGCTCGTCAGTTCCTCGCATGGCGTGCGCGGCTTAGGAATCTTAGGAACATGTGCAGCTGTGGAATTTGGATCATTTGGATCGCAGTTGCACATCTTGGATTGTTGTTGCTGGAGTGTTACTGGTTTGAAACATTGTTGATGGTAACAGATTGGGCTTTTTTGAGGTTCTGGCACATTGAGCCCGAATAGAAGAGAACTTCTGACACAAGGCGGCTTGGATGTCGAAGAGAAGGACAGGAGACTCACCGAACTCCAGCACAAGCGCGTTGCTTGAGTCTTGTTCTTCGTAATCATTGAGCTGATAGTTTCCAAGCCTGGCAAGCCAAACAAACAGACATATCAGACATAGCGCAACCTACAGAACTCTTACCACTTTTCCAGACAAGAATCCTGCTTCGATAAATTCTGTTGTTTTCCTGCTGGTTACTGTAGAACCAATTGTTCTTCATTGTCCTTCCATAAGTCCAAGGTATACTTTCAAAGCCCTCTGAAAGCATCTTAAAACATCTTTGAACCAAACTTTTCCAAACGCGTTTTTAAAGTCCGCGAGCAAAACGACTTGTGCTGAAGATGCGGCTGAATGGTTCTGCAAACAGGTTTCCAACACTGCGGATTGTTTGACCCCCAAAAAAACAGTGCGGTCACGCCGTGGGTAGCGGCGCTGTTTTTGTTCAGCTTCGCACGCCATGTTTTTTTCTATCTGTGAATCAGCTCCTACGCCACTGCCAGCTAAATATCCAGTCCCAGAACCCGGCATGAGAGCAGACGGGCGAGGGGTGACTGCACTGCAGCGTGCTTCTTTTGCCATATATATGATTATATATGCATGTTTTTTTTTTTCAAACATGCAACATGCATGTCTCTTTCAGGCACTGGCTCTTCAGATGATTGCTCATTAACCTTTCTTGCTTACAACTCGACATACGGTTTAGGATGGATAGATAGATAGATAGATAGATAGGTAGATAGATAGATAGATAGGTAGATAGATAGATAATAGCTTTTAGGGGTGACTGACTCTTGTTGGGGTGACCGATTCTTTGTTGCTGACTTTCTGTTTTCCTCCGGGTTCCTTCATCCTTCTCCCAGCTTCCAAGGGGTGACTGACTCTTGGTTGCTGACTCTCTGTCTCCCGTTCATGGTTTCCCTGCATCCTGTGCTAATGGTCACCCGCGACTGACTTTGCCCTATGGGGTTACTGACTCGGACGTTTGGGGCGACTGACTCGGGTGACTGACTCTGTCATTGCCCAACCCGGCATTGATCTTCTTCAACTTTCTTCATATCTTGCCATGCTCTGTCCAGTGTTTGGGTTCCTGCTAGGACTGCCAACTATCAAGAACAGGTTGGCAATTAGCCTGGGAAGTGCAACAACTTAACATCACGAGCGTGTTGAAACATATTATGTTCACAATGTAGATGCAAAGACGGGTCGGAAATTACTTTGGGAAGTGCAACAACGTAACATCAGAAGCATGTTGAAATGTTCATATAGCCTACTGTAGATGAAACAGCGGGTTGGAAAGTACTCTGGGAAACGCAACAACGTAACATCACGGGCGGGTTACAATGTTCATGTCCATAGCGTAGATGCAAAAGCGGGTTAGAGATTACTCTGGGAACTGCAACATCGTGACATCAGAAGCGGGTTGAAATGTTCATATGTTCATAGCGTAGCTGCAAAAGCGGGTTGGAGATTACTCTGGGAACTGCAACATCGTGACATCATGTGACATCAGAAGCGGGTTGACATGTTCATATGTTCATAGCGTAGATGCAAAAGCGGGCTGGAAATTAATTAACTCTGGGAACTGCAACAACGCAACATCAGAAGCGGGTTGAAATGTTCATATGTTCATAGCTTAGATGCAAAAGCGGGTTGGAAATTACTCTGGGAACTGCAACATCATAACATCAGAAGCGCGTTGAAATGTTCATATGTTCATAGGGAAATGCAAAACAATATCATCAAATAACGCAAACTATTAGATAATATTATATATCACCGTTATATACCGTTATTAGCCCACCCCGCCCCACCGCACCCGATGCAAAAGTTACCATGAACAGAAATAAAAGCGTCATCAACATCTTTCAAACACACAAAAAAAGACGCTAAATTCCTCAGCGCCGCTATCGATGACTTGAACATAAACAAACGATTGCAATTTATGATCCGATTCCAAAAAAAGGCAAACACCGAGTGCCAGTTCAATCTGCAAAATTGTTTTGCGAATGAGTCAACAATTCATGCCACATTGGTGTTTGCGACAATGCGTTTGTCGATTTTCTCGCGGGCATTTATTACAGTAAGTTGTAGTATTCGCTTGCAGAGTACCGGCGGTCGTATAGACAAACTCAACATTAGTTCAGCAGATTTGCGCAGATCTTGGTTGAATGTGTTGCAGGACTCACAGAGTTTTGCACAAGGTTTAGCCGAGTTTGAGCAGCATGTCCAGGACGCATTACTGCATGATGGCAGTGTGTGGCTGTGTATGGTTTTGATGTTAGTTCCAGACCCTTTCAAACTGTGTTCTGGCTGTGAGGACAGGCATGGAAATCCCTACGCACTTAACTCAGCCTGAGAAGTTGCAGTCTTGAGATTGACGTCTCTTCAATTTGGAATCGATACACCGAATTAATGAATGCTGCTTGAAGTATTTCCTATTATGTAATAGTATATAAGAATATATAAGATATAATAAAATAAATTCACATGATATGTTACGTGATATGTTCTACAAAACTTGGCTGTGGGCAATGCTTGATTTGATGGTGGGCGAATTTCTCAGGTGCCTCCAGCTTACTTCACACCCAGTGGCTTTCCCCTCGCCGTCAGAAACTTGGGCCCTTTGCCGCACACAACTGTGCCCCACTGCTTTGTTACCTGTGAGGCTTGGTGTATCAAGCAGCGTGCCCCAGACTCAGAGCTTGCACGAGCAGCATGACTAGGAATTTGGATATATTTGGATATATTTGGATTGATGACTCATTGATGAAAAGGAGTTTGAACTCAGGCAAAACCTTTCAAACAGAACGAATGCATTCTGGATCTGGACAGATGTGGACAGAGAATGTGCACAAAGGCAGATTGGCGTCGTGGCCTTTTGAGCGTGGAACGTCAGTACATGCCAGAGCCCCAGAGCCCCAGAGCCAGCCTCGGTGCAGTGATTTTCCATCGCTTACAACGGTGCTTCAGCCAAATGATGAATGTTGATGGTTTCTTGGCTTGTGTGCGCGAAGCTAGTCACAAACCCTGCACATGTTGCTAAGCTAGAAAGTGTCGACGCTCTTGTATTTTATTGTTTTTTTTTGCAGGCATGTAGACAACAAATACATCAACTTAGCGACGTTCTTGAGAGTGACAGCACTGACTAAACCTACTGATTTTTGGGACATGCCATATCAATCCATATCAGTTGTATCCACGACACCAGCCTTTGTGAATTGATGTATATTATTATATTATATATTTTATATTATATAATGTGTATATATATAATATATATATATATAATATATACATGGTGTATAGATCAAAGATATACATGAGTAACAAAAAGGCTCATTGCTTGCTGCTGAACAGAACCCATCTAGAAAGTCATGCAAATTGAGGGCCAACCAAGACAAGAATCTTGCAGATTGGTTGTTTCTTGGGTTCCCAACACAGTCGAGTTGGTCGAGTTGAGGCTTGATGCCGTTGGTTTTTCACCAGTGGCCCATCCAGATGATGTGGCAGTGCGAGAGGAAACCAGGGCGGTGGAAGCAATTTTGCGAAGTGGCCAGCTTTTCCCACAGAAGCGCCGGAATCGCATCTTTGCAGTGGGGGGCCTCAGGGACGTTGCTGTGAAACCTGCAAGGCGAGTTTAGTGAAGCCATGCAGCCGGAAGACTCCGCAGGATCTTTTGAAGAGATATCATCCTGATTCTATGGCAAGACTTGTGAGAAGAACAAACAAGGCTGGCCTGAAAGATCCTGAAACCGGAGTCATCCGGAGTCTATCAAAGTCTGTCAAACCATGCAAAGATGTATCCCTGAGAGGCAGCGCTTGATCAGGTGGTTCAATTTCTGGCTGGATATCGCAAATGACTCAGTGTTTCTCCAAGTGTGTGCATTGGATATGTTTGCCACTGATTTGAATGCATTGATTATATTGATTCGATTTGCTCATGCTGTCCATAGCTGATGGAAGAGTTGTGGGAAATGTGGCCGTTTGCGAAACATGGGAGGGCATGAGCATTGAGCCGCAAGTGTGCAGATATGATAGATATGACAGAATGCGTATCGTTATCCCCTCATGTTGAAAGATGGTATCAAAAACCGGGTGCCAGCCTGCAAGTTTGAACCCCTGGTGCTTTAAGGTGTTCAATGTGAACGCTACATCAACTAGAGTTGAGACGGGGACTAGGTATTTGTATTGAATGGAAAGATCTATACTACATAGTGAATATTTGCCATTAAAAATCCAAAGTGTCTTAGACATTGCCATCCATTGACACTTTCTTTTGCTATGGCTCGCTGAGCAGCTTATTCCCGCGCCAATCTCAGCCTGGTGACACTTACAGTAGTTTGGCGACATGATTCATCATCATTGCAAAATGTCAGCCTTCAAAGGTATTAGTTGAGATGAACATCGACGACTCGGATCTGGATGTTGCACAGCAAAAGAGTCCTTACAGTCCAAAGAGTCCTTACAGTCCAAAGAGTCCTTGCAGTCCTAGAAAGTTCTCTCTACCAGGCAGGGATAGGCAGGGGAAGTTCCCCCTGGTGTTGTTTCAAGAGGGGGGTCGCGTCAGGCAGCGCTTGGAATCGTTTCCGTGCAGCTGGAGTGATTGGGATTTTTCTTTTCGCTGTGCCGCTGGTGCTTCTGGGCCTTTTGCACCAACCTGAGGAACACTGAGACGAAAATGCTGACTCACAGAGATCACAAATTTGCGGGATGGACATCCTGTAAGATGTGCTGATTGAAATATATTGAAATCACCGAAGAATCTCTTTTTATCGATGACCATCCCGCAATTCAATTTCTGGCTGATTTCCGTGGCATTTTGTTGTAGTCTAGTGCCCTACTTGCTTGTACTTCCCAATTCACTGTGTTTCCCAGCGGTTTAAGCTTCATGAAACTTTGAAGAAATCGTAATTTTTTTTGGTCTTTGCAGCAGCCAAGGTCAGTGTCAAACAAGCAATCAGAGTTTGATATCTCCAACGACCAGGTGCAGATGTTTTGAGGATTCTGGATGTTTGGGCCAGTTTGGATGTGGGGTCAGATGGATCAGATGGGTCAGCTGCTGAAATCTGTCAGGCTGCAGTCATGCCCGCAGCAAAATGCTTTGTGAGGCCGGACTTTTGATGGTCGGGGATGGTTCAGTGTAGCTAAGTGTATCGTGATATTTATATTCATTTGGGTATGGGTCAAAATTAGGTACCCCAATAATTGGATGGTTAATACTAAACTAGACTAACATCTGTGGTCCCCTAGGTCTTCCATTTTGACCCACATCCATTTATTGAAATCATTTTGAATCTATAGTGAATGTAGACAACATGGTAGCTGTAGCTATTTACATCATGTTGCAAATTGTAGGCATGTTGATGCATGCTCATTTGCACATGCATATGGAAGTGGGCTGGATGCGCTGCAAATGGGGTACATCTCGCTGTGTCTCAGCTCATTTTATGGTCATTTCAAATGGGAAGGCCAACCTACGGGACTGATGCTGTTCAGATCTTCAAGGATATCAGTAGGGCACCCAGATGCTATTTTTGTGACACTGCTTCGAGAAGCTTCGATCAGAAATTTCCGGGCAAAATGCCAAGGATATGGGCAGGCTGTCAACCCATACTCTGGCCTGGAGCTCAAATTCTGATCACTTTCCCTGGAACGCAGGAATTTTCACTTCATAGAAGTCAGGGGATCCATGGGGGACCAATGGGGGAGGGACTGCTTCTCTGCTTATCCCAGGCAAGCAGACGGAGCTGTTGCTCGACCTGTACTCCCCGGGCTACGATCCGAGACCTGCTCGACCCGCGGTAGTTCTGCTCCATGGTGGGCCTTGGCCTTAGAGATACACTGGCGATACACCTTTCCAGGGCGCAGCTTGTGCTCATGGTTTTGAGATGTTTAGATAGAAACATATAGAACAATATTCTATATGAATTTGAATTTCTATATTTTCTAGAATATTCTAATGAGATGAGAAAGTCACTGTCGCCAATGAGCTGTGATTGTCACCTTGCTGTCACGATTTCCCTTAGGTATCTAACTGGAGGCCAGTGCGGTGGCACAATGAATCGGTGGGTTCATGTTCGATGAATATTCGGCCGCCTGGTAAGTCCTGAGCGGCAGGTGACAAAACCGGTGATTCAATGCCAGACCTGGCTATCACCCTTGCCCAGCGAGGATATTTAGTGCCTTAGCTGCTGATGTGTTTTATTTAAGTTATTATATGTCATCATGTCGATCTCTGTAATCTGAGGTCGCAAGCATCAACTATCGGCTGGCTCCTGCCTGGCTCATAGCTGTCATGCTTGGATTTTGATGGCGGTGTCGATGTCTCAAAAATCACAAAATCTGCAAAAAAATGCAGTTGCTCAAAATTACAATGAGAATATTTGTGAATTTCATGAATTTCATAGAAATGCAAAATTTGGATCATGCCCAAATGCATTGAACATTTCCGCTTGATCTCCTTTTGTCCATGAAGCTTCCGTAACTGCCCCAGGTGTCAGCTATCTCATTTCAGCTGCTACATTCGCACCCTGATCGGGCACAGCATATTGCCAGAACCTTGGATACCGATACCTGGGGTTACACACTTGCAACCAGATCCAACGAGATCCAGCCAGAGGTGGAAATGGTCCAAGAGGATGCAAAAGCAGCTGTACGTTTCATGCGAATGATGGCGAAGGCGTTCCGTCCGGTCAACATGCACTGTGTGGAGAAGTGCCAGAAGGTTTTTGGATGTTTTTGGAAACTATTATTTGATGATATTTGATGTTTCTTGTAAAGTCATAGAAAAATTGCAAAACAAAAGTCAGAAAGAACGATCGGATGGTCTTGACACCGTCCAAAGCAGGACGCAACCGAGGAAATAGTTGAATTCGAACAACTTGGAACTCTGGACTTTTTTATCCTCCGTGCTACCGGTAATTTTTTTTCCTGTGACTCCACTTCGGCGAATAAAAATGCCAAGTCAGGTAAAAATCATCAAAAAATGGATGTCGCAAGGTTGGGGTTCAGGAAAACAAATGT
>Ga0126342_10020794_pt1 | contig 10999 bp, 10 predicted proteins | sample Cyp1metagenome_FD_92528 | JGI IMG/M metagenome (GOLD analysis project Ga0126342, IMG submission 92528) | Coral microbial communities from Lord Howe Island, Old Settlement Bay, Australia - Cyphastrea 1 metagenome | ecosystem: Host-associated > Invertebrates > Cnidaria > Coral ... | reverse complement strand
TGGTATGTAATGGTATGTAATGGTATGTAATGGTATGTAATGGTATGTAATGGTATGTAATGGTATGTAATGGTATGTAATGGTATGTAATGGTATGTAATGTTATGTAATGTTATGTAATGTATGTATGTATGTATATATATGTATAAATAATGTTATATAATAACATATATGATAACGCAAATATAACTATATTAATAATGTATAATAATTACAGAATGACATAAAAATAAGCAGATTAATAATGTGATATTCAACCATATGCGTGACAGTCGTGACATAGTATGCTGTATGCTTGTATTAGGCAGTGCAGAAGTTCCAAGGCGTTGCTGGCCGTCCTGTTCTTTGTCCTGTTGACGGTGCATCGACGCCTTGCCCTGGATGCCCTTTACGGGCGGCAGCCGGTCTTGGGGGATCCGGAACTGCGAGAAGTCTTGAGGCCTGGGACATCCTGGGACCACGTTGCGCCGTTGCGCATGTTGCTGGCTGCAATTTCACAGTTCGGATGACCATGGGCTCCCGATTCTGAATCATTTTAAATTTGAGCCGTCCAATTTTCTCAGTCAACCTCCGCTGGGCGTTCTCTGGCTTTCCTTTTTTTGTTTGGCTTTGAACACAAGTCTAATTGTGCTTCTAGAGATTCTTGGTACTGGTAGTATCAAATCAAATATGCCCAGATATTCAGCACAGATCAGACAATATCGAGCAGGCAAAAACAAATGCCAGTTTTTCGAAGAACGTTTCCTGCATCAGACAATCCACTAAACATTAATAATCGGATCCAGAAGGCGGCAACGGCCAGGTATACCTCTGGCTACGGTGTGGGCAGCTTTCCGGCCCGTGTGAGACCAGAGAAAGTGGAGGAGACCCTGCTGAGTTTTTCTTCAGTCCACACCGGAGTGGAGTGGTGTTAACTCTTTGGACAAATTTCAGAAAGCCCGAGTCCACCTCTTGGTTGTCTCATCAGGATGCCGCCCGGGCGATGAAGATAGCTTCCACGCAGGTGCAGAAATGTTCAGAAATGAACATGCTCAGATGTGCTCAGATATGATCGGTTCCTGGATGTTCCTGGCTTTTTCCACCTGGATCCAACATCTTGCAGTGCTTCACAACCTGTCAGTGTGCTGATAGGAGTGGTTGGCCTTTATCAAGCAGGCGGGAGCTTCCAAAGCTTGCAGGATCTCAGAGTTGAATGTCATTGCATGTTGCCATTGAACACTTCAGGCCTTCGGGAAGCAGGCACTAAACGAAGATGGGAAGCTATTGCTCTTCTCATGGGGAAACATGCCCAAGAGACTCAGCTTCAAAAGATTTGGAAGTGTACAGGTGTCAATTTTCTGCTTTTGTTCTATATATGGTTCCCTGTTCAATATTAGGTTCCCCTTTTCCATAATTTATTCAGTCATATTATATTGCCAAATATTATGCCATATTGCTAAGCTGTGTTTTATTCCTCACACTGTGTTTTATCGTGAAGTCGCGAAGTCGCGATCTCCAAGGCAAGGGAAGGGCGGAACAGATCCGTCGGCCTGGATGGGGATGCTGGCCTTTGTCCCGAAGCAGCTTGGCAGATGCCACAGATTTACCGAGCAAAGGATGGAGCCGAAATCAAATCCACAGAGATTTCGACAGATTTCGACAGTGAAGCGCTTCAATGATGTTAAACATCTGCCAAGCAAGTGATGTGAAGCTTTACCTTATGGATCTTTATGGATCTTCGTTTGCTGAGGAACGTGAATCCTGCTGTCTTGATGCAGCTCTTACCCGAGAGGGCAGCATTTGGCCGCCTGAAGCGGCTAGGGCACAGTGCTAGGCAGCAACGGGACTGTCGTGGCATGTCGTGGCCACACATGAATTTTCATGAAGTTTATAACAACATGTCACCATGTTTCACCATTTTATAAATGATGTTCATCACACGCAACATTCATTTCATTTCGTTTTGTTTTATTTCGTTTGATTTCATTTCATTTCACAAAATTATAGTTCATGTCATACAACAAATTGCAAGAATCGCTGTAATTAACCACGACCTCAGCCCCATTTCAATCCCAAAGCCTGGGTTCAACGTCAGGTCCTGGCTGCAGAAGTGCTTGGGGTGGCGATGCCAAGATCCGCAAGATTCAGGACAAATAGGTCTTAAAGGAGCTGCCAGGAACAATCTTTGCTTGTCTTTGCTTCAATATACGTCTATCATACATAGTATAAGAATGTATATAAGAATGTATAAGAATGTATAAGAATGTATAAGAATGTACAAGAATGTATAAGATAAACTGTAGGTCGTAAATTGAGAATACTTAAGAGTCTGAGGTAGTATTAGTTTGCCAACTTGAGGTCCGCAGCAGGAGGCCTTTTGCCACTGGCCGATTCCTGAGTAGGTTTGAGATTGTGCGAAGACAATGTGCGTCTCATCGCTGGGCACCTGACCTTTGAGATCCGTTGAGGCCTTGTATGTGCAGGGTACAGTGGCAGATGAACAGCGCCTGCCACAACAACTCACTTTTGCACGTTTAGCCCTCCTGCTGGTGGTTGCCATCGTCGGGAGCCTGGAACTATCTGGAACTATCTGGAACTCTTGAGCTGTTAAGATTGGCACCGCAGCTGGGTGTCAAGGCCGCAGCTATTAGCTATGGCATCTATGTGGCTCTGATATCCTTGCCCGGTCCCCGGAGTTGTGCATAAGCTAGAAATGTGCATGTAACGTGTTAGTGAAGGTGTGCAACAAATAGTTGAGGTATGGAGGTGAAGATCCCTTGAGCCTTGTTTTTTGCTTTGCAGCAATATTGGCAATCATCGAAGTTCAGCAGCTTACTTGAATTCCTCATCCTACCATATATCCTACTGTACATCCGTCCATATATGTTCATCCATTTCTATCCATGGCATCCACCTTTTCCATCCTTTTCCCACCATCCACATCCACATCATCCACATCATCCACATCATCCACATCATCCACATCATCCACATCATCCACATCATCCACATCATCCACATCATCCATCCATTTTTTATATGTTTTCCATATGATGTTTCCGTCATGTTTCCTATCCTTTCGTAATCCGCCCAAGGCATGACTTCCGTCGTCATCCTGCCATGGCTGAGCTATCGGATCCCAGTGGACGCTTCATCGTGGCCCTGGAGAAGGACCTCAAGGAGGAGATGCCAGGGCCCCTGTTGGTCGATTGATGATTCAGTAGATATTGCAGGGGGTTATAGTTATATATATATAATATACCATGTTAGATCATGATTGATGATTGATGTCTATGATTGATGATTGATTGTGGGGGTGATAATGGATTATATATATATACACATGTTATACCATGCTTATACTTTGTTATACTGTAATAATATGTTTTTAATTGGACATCATCATCCATGAACTGGAACATGGAGGATTTAATCATCAAAAGTTCTGAAACATGGTGATTGGATCAGCAAAAAAGGCCTGATAAAACTAATTCTGTTTTAGGTTGAATGGTTGGCAATCAAGATTAACCCTGCTATATAAATATATTGTGGTTGGAAGACTTCGCTGTAGCTTACTCTAAAAAATGGGTTATTCTCCATATTCTCCTCAGGGTCTATGTTAGTTTGGGGGGATGGCAACGAACCAGCAAACTTTGGGTAGCCTTATAAACCCAAGCATATATCATGGTACAACCAACACAGTGGTGGTTTGAAACATCTGGGAACCCCTGAATCCAACGGCAAATGGCCATGGATTGATGATCAACGTGCGCATATTTATTGAACTAATATGAAGCAGCTGAAGCAATATGAAGTTATGAAATGTTATGAAATGTTATGATTCATGTTGGGATGTTAGGCGATTTCAATGCCATCTGCTGACAAGATCAGGCTTGTGCACAGCCACAGGGTGTTCCAAGTTCCTCATCCTGTTTGGTCCAAGGCACGAACTGAAGCCACGAGTGCTTGATGATGGCAAGACCATCATCACCATGAACTGGCCTTTTGCTTACAGAGATTGCGCATCATGTGTGTGTGTGTTTTTTCTTTGCAGTCGTTCAAGAACCACCGATGGTGGGAACACAAAAAACACTACACGACAAACTGGCTCCTGGCCTGGCAAGGGTTGACGGATATTCTATTGATGAATCAGTCAAGGAGCTTTTTTCAATGTACAATCACTACATACCTCAAGTAGCTGGTTGAGACTGCTGTCGTTACATAAAATGCTCCTTTGACTTATGGAACTGACCAAGGATAACGTAGGCGTCTCTTTTTTTGGAACAGATCCTATCAAGTCTGAGCGAACGCGAGAGTGAGGTTTATTCACTTGCCCGGAAATTTCTCCTTCTTTTCGAGGCTGTTGTAACTGTCATTTCGTTTGTCAGATTTGGTGCTCTTGAACAAGACATCAAGTGCAACACGTTACAAAGTCAACTCAGATCAACGAACTTGAAAGAAGCACCTTTGGAACTATCATAGGAGCGAAGTTGCATCCAGAAAGAGACGGTATTTTCGAGAAGTTCCCCCATGTTCCCCCCAAAAGACCTTCGAAATCAGTAACTGTGAGCAGTCCAATGAGTTGGAGAATCTGCGTCGACTCAGTCGACAGGCTCTTTCAGCCTTTGCTGATGATTACAAACCTGGTGGGGATCGGCTCCAGTCAGAAAGCTTAGACTGCTTAGTCCAACTGCAACCGCAGTTGCAAAATCGTAAGAAGCAAACAAAACAAACATGTTGGTCATGTGAAACATGTTGCAACAAACGTCATAGCCGTCAGAGTCATAGCCGTCATAGGTATATGTTGCTTCCCTTGTCCCAAGCCAGTGAAAGTTTTTTCAACAGCCATCAACTCAGACGCTAAGGTGTCCCCGGGGCTCAAGGTGGTGACATAAAACCACCTTCCTGGGGAGGCCTGCTGCAGCGCTGCTTTCAGGCCCAGATCACCATGCATCGTGATCCATCAATGTTTTTCAGAATATGCCATTATTGATGTGGCTGTTTATGATATCCATCAACAATATTCAACAATACTATCAATAATACTCGTACTATCTTACAATGTTGCCATTTGATTTTGATGAGATGATGAGATTGTTTGACCATTTGTTGGACCAGGTGATCGGTTTGCTTCCGAGCTGGTTGCATTTATTGCGTCGTAGTCTTCCTGGTGCTGTGCAGGCAATTGGCTGAAGACTCTTTTTTTCAATGCGTCCAGTGTCCCGTTGGAAGTTTAGCTAAATTAGCTGACCATAACTGCCATAACTGCCATAACTGCCATAACTGCCACAACCACAACGCATCACAACACTATCCTCTCGCTCATTTCCTCCAATGATTCCTGCGGCATGGCTGGATCCAATGTGCAGGTTTCTCCGCTCTGGGAGGTCCAGCTGGGCTTTCGAACCGACCAGGCAATTCGGCAGCGAAGCGGAGAGTTACAATCTGGGCACTGAAATACTGAAATTGTTGCAGCTGCGCCTTGGTTTCACAGCGGATGCTGAGTGGATGCTGAACAGTTGTGAATGTGAATATTTAATATGAGTTAGTATCAATGATAATAGTAGTTAATCAGTTAATGTTCTAATTTCCATAGATTTGGGAACTGTAAGCCACCGTGCCTGCAGGGAACCCCACCACGTGGACAAGTGATTCTTTGGGATGCATCTCGAGGACATTTTGCATCTCAGCTATACTCAACTTGCAACAGCTGTTTCTTGGAACATTATTTTCAAAAGGGCGCAGGCAAAGTAAGGCCCGAGTTCAAAAGGGCTCACGGTTCTCCCAAGTTTCGCTGCCGGATGCCATTGGTTGTTTCAACCTGCCACTCTTGATCATCCCATATCATCCCTATTCTGAGGCAGAAGTCGTGGGAGATCAGAAGGCAACTCTGCAGTTGCTAGTTACATCGTTACATCTAGTTACCAATTCACTGTTCTCCATGTCGCACGCCATGAACATGTTTGCTATCCACCTCATGGCCAGTATCGCTTCTGTGATCAAACGCAAACGTGTCACATTGCTGCAGATTTATCCTTAGAAGATCCCAATCCTCTTGCGCAAACTGCATGCCCTGCTCTATTGGCCCCATTATGCAGCATGTTGCAAAGAATTGCAAGCGAACCTTACCAGGATGAAAATCAGCGCCATAGTCTTGTGCGATGATGCCCTAAATCCAGAAAGAATCAGAATGGGTTTGTCTGACAATAGGGCACTCCCCAAATCCATAAAATATAATGATTGATCTCCAGTTTCACATAGGCAACGATTTTCCCCATTAAACTGTTAGAAATGCATGTATTGTACTTCTTTCTTTTGTATCCCCCCAGATCACCAGATTGTTGGTTCAATTTGGTATATTATATATAAAAATATATAAAATATATGATCCATGTCATTTTATATCCAATAGATATGATATGAATTATGTCCCATTGATGGTTGAATCCCCCAGAAAGTTTTCTATACAAATTGGAGGTGTAGCTTCATTCATCCCCATACCCCAACAGTACATGGATTTGTCGTGTGTGTTCTTGATGATTTGAATCCAGTTTTGATGCCTATGTCATGTCACAACTTTTCTTGATCAAAACACATGATTTTTCCCTACAAATTGTGGATAAAACCCATCATAAAACCAAACAGAAATTGGTCAATCATGGTCAAATCATGGTAAATCATGGTCAAATCATGGTTAAATCATGGTTAAATTAAATCATGTTAATTTAACATTAAAACCCCATATTTTTCACGGTCAAAGCCTCATTGTTGGTGTGCCAACCCCCCATTTCCACAGTTGCCAAAGGCCTTGGAGAAACTGGGGCGTGAAATCGCCATGCGACAAGCGGCGGCCACCAAGCTTCTTGGCCGATGATCCGAGACTCCGAGAAGTGGTGGATCTATGGTTTACTGTACATTACTGTACTCAGTAAGTACTATAGCAATTTTGCGGATTTTTTTTTCTGGAAATGATGGATTAACTTTGATTAGATGGCTTTTTATGGATGATGGATATTCAGCACAGAGTCTGCAGTCTGCATAGAAATATCTTGGAAATGATGAAATAGTATCGGATAGCCAACGCATGGGATCCACACTACAATTTGGGAAATTATCGGAAACTTATCAACAAAAATGGTTGATCCTTGGGGACGGTTTATTCCTGTGGATCTCCACATTGTATGGAATTTGGATGACCTGAAATCCTTGAAGTCTTCATAATTCTTGAGAAGTTTTCATCCTTTGTTGCAAGGCCCTGAGGTGCACATCCCATCATCCATTCTCGCAGGTTGATCACTTCTGCAGCTATCTCAGAGACTGGTGGCATTCAAAAGGCCAGGATTGCTGCAGCAGCATGCTGTTTGATTTTCTTGGGGCTAGGTGAAGTGGGTAATTGTCTACAATGTTCATGAATGTTCTAGAAATGGGTCGGGACTGCAACATGTGTGTCCCATTGTAGGCATTGTACTGATTGTTATCAAAGAAAGCATCACAAATTCATAATGTGAGGCGGAAGGTGGCCCTGATCCTCGCAGCATGTCGCTGGAGCGATGCTATGAGGTGGGACCATTTGGAAACAGACAGCTGTCTCTCCGCAAAGATCCACTGTGAACAGGCTGTACTCGTACCTTGGGGATCGAAAAAAACATGATATGATATGAGTATGATATGAGTCAACAATATTCAATAATCATGATAATCATGTATGGTGTGATGATTCTCTACCATATCATGCCACATTCCATACGTTTATGTGCAGGTCTTGAAACTCAACAGAGAGGATATGCGTGCTGCACAGTCCATCTCTAAAGAGGACAGCGGTGCAGTGACAGACCGGGATGGGTCAATACAGCTGGACATGATGGGACCATCTGAAATGAACATGATTTAACCATATTTAACCATATTTAACATCAGTAAAGATCCAGAATAACCAGCGATATTGGCGAACGAGCAATTCAACACAACAATAGGTTTTGAATGGTTTTGACCTGTATCATCCTATATATATATATCGTAACGATTCGTAACCTGTATTACTCAATGACGAGGACGTGCTGTGTCCAGGAGGGAAAAGCTTGTTTGGCCAGAGCATTCCGGCTTCGCGTCCTGGAGGAGAGGGTTGTGGACGAGCTGACTGGCAGCTAGGGCATGCTATAGGAATAATTTTGACATTCCAAACCCCCGGTGGTTTCGCACAATCGCGGAATATTGCGACACTGAGGTATTGATATGTATTGATATGCAACCCTATGCAGAAGTATGCAGTATACTCCACTCTTATTCAGCGTTTTCCTTCCAGTTGAAGCTTCCAGTTTTTCCTTAGATATTGCAAGGATCCTGATGCAGAGAAGCGCAAGGCGTCGCCGTGCCGATTTCATGCCATTTACAGAACTGCTTCAGGACTTCAGACTTCAGGAGGGAGGTTTGCAGGTGTGTCTGGCACTTTATGCGGGCATGGAATATCATGCAATGCTGTAGGGAATCTAGAATGAGCACCTTTTTCTGCTTGTAGCATTTTTTGATTGATTTCCGCTCGTTACGATAGTTTTGTGCATATTCGAAGCAAAAACCGGCATGTGTGATTTCCGGACGGGGAATTTTATTGTTTTTGCTGAGTATTTGTATTCATTTTTCAGGAAAATACGCTCAGATGTTTCGCTTCAAAATGTGCAAAGTGAAAAGACACCAAGAGTGACGCAATTGCGCTCACTTGAGAAAAGCTGTCAAAGCAGAAAGCCGTCAAATTATATACAATAACATACAGTAACATTTATTTTTGCTTGCTCGCTATTCGCGGATGCAGGTATGTCAGGTATGTCTCAAAATGATTCAAAATGTTGTTACAACATGTTGCCTTCTTTGCTTTGCAGGTGGAGGAGGTTGGCTTGGCACTAGATGTGCTGATGAGGACCTCCGCCGTGAACGAGAGAAACATTTGGATCATTTGGTAAAACTGCAGCTCAGCTGGTTGCAGCTATGAGAGCGTCGCGCCTTCAGGAGGATCAGTTTGAGCCTGGAAATGTGAGGTTGTCGAACAAATTGGCCAAAGCGCCTAGAAATGTTAGCACTCTCTGGTCCTGTCTTAAAAATACGGGTGCAATAAATTGGATCCGGAGGGGTGTAACCCTTTATGACATTGGAAAACGCCTTGTATAATTTTATAGGTCTTCGGTCTTTTTAGTACATAATCCCAGGATGCATGCATATGGGAACCTGATTTGTTTGTAACGGGCTTTATATATTTGATTTGAATGCCTGAACCTGGTTTATTTGAGGGAAATTGGTTTCTGCCCGGCCCAAATTGCCCTTGGAACGTGATGATTGTTTCTTTTTTGTCCCAACATTTGAGACATTTGTTGCTTGTATTTGATTTATGGAGATGACAAAACGAAACTGGCATTCTCTTGTTAATACCCCCTAAGGCCCAAAGGTCGGTTAAAATAGGAACTCCCGCGAACAGGGAGGAGAGTAGCCCCGAACAGGGGGCATGTGTTTGAACTTGTAATTTGTAAATCATTGGTGAAGTCAAGCTATTGTTGGCAGCAGCGGAATCGAACGTTTCCAGTTTTACCGTCCCAACAAAGCATTTAGTCTGCCAACCCCTGTGTACTGAAGACTACCGGACGGGGAATGGACAGGATTGCAAAACAACCAAACCAAATTTGCTTTGTGCAGGCTGCAAACCATGGACCAAAGGACAGCATCTATCAAAAGATACATACTGTACCTGTTCAGATTCTTCAGCATTGTTCAGATATTGTTCTTTGGAGGCTTTTGGGGGTTTTTGACTTCAATTGAAGAATAATTAATGCAGACTGTTACCCAAGTGACCTTCCGCAGATGGATTGCCCATGACTGCACCATATTTGCCGCACTCCTTTTGCTCTGCGAACGTCAGGCGGATCAAAATAGGAATTTGAGCGACAAGAATGATACTTATCCAACAGAACTTTGATTTCAACAGCACAAAACACAGATTTGAATTTCAACCACCAAGATGGGGTTCAGGCATACAAAAGAACGAGGAAATTGGAATTTCACCCTCACTGGGTTATTCTGGATTGATTCACCATCAACCAGGTTAATTGTATTTAGGCTATCTTGACGGACGGTATTGATGGGTTTATTATATTTCTTGACGCACAGAAAGGAACCGTAATAATGCAAGAGTCCACTGAGGCATTGAAACTCCATATTTCCCATTTCGCCGCAATGGCGACGGCGAAGGTAAAAAACGCGATGTTTTTTAAAGTGAAGGAATCTTGCATCAAACTGGCTGCAGGGTACAGAAGCACAGAAAAAGTGACAGACTGAACATGTATTGAAGAAACTTTGTTCATATTTCCCCAAACAGCGAATTCGTCACCTCAGGCATGCTCGGCATGTTAAACCTGGAAGTAGAGGCAGATAATGGCAGATAAGGTCAGCAAGTTCTTGACAGGGACTTGAATATCATGAGGGCAGAAAAGCGACACTTTTCAGTGGAGTTCTGGCAACAGGTGACTGCAAAAAACTCCTGAGGACGGGGCCTTTGGAGATGCCGAAGGCATCATCACGGGATCATCTTTCGTGGCGCTTGCCACTCGTGGCCTGGCAATTCTCTTGGGGCCTGCAAGACTTCACCCAGAATGCAGATGAATTCAGAATATCTCAGTTTGAAGCTAGTTCCAGCACGAGAAAAAAGAGCTGTGATAGATCAGATGTGATCAGATAATATGTAAGATATGATATTATTAAGACGCACCCTGAAGGAATCATTTGGTATATCTCAGCGAACCTGAATGTGCTGAATCCTTTGCAGCCCATTTTTCGAGGCTACAAACCATCTGATCAGACGATTGTGTTTTTTGCAGCGGCACGGCGGGTTGGACAGGATGCCGAGGCACAGTCCCGAAGCCCAAAGCGTCCCTGCAACAGCTGGTTGTTTAAAGAGGGTGGTTCAGGGCGATTCAAAAAGCTGGGAGCAGTATCCCTTATCCCTGACTCCCGACGTCCGGCATTCATTGCAGGCTTTGGC
>Ga0126342_10020793_pt1 | contig 10999 bp, 4 predicted proteins | sample Cyp1metagenome_FD_92528 | JGI IMG/M metagenome (GOLD analysis project Ga0126342, IMG submission 92528) | Coral microbial communities from Lord Howe Island, Old Settlement Bay, Australia - Cyphastrea 1 metagenome | ecosystem: Host-associated > Invertebrates > Cnidaria > Coral ... | reverse complement strand
TCAGAACATCTAAGCAGACAGCAACCGACATACACTATATATAGTTATTAATATATATATATATATATATATATATATATTATATATATATATTATATATTATATATATATATTATTCTATCTCCTGGTTTTCATGCCCTAGCTACTCTTTTTTTAGAGGCACAGCCCCATGCCTCAAGGTCAAGATCTATCGAACTGTGCCCAGCGGCTGGGCGGGCGGCATCTTACTTGCTCCTCGGGCGACGTTCTCACCGAAGTGCCTAGGGGTTAGTAAGTACCACAGTGGTTAATTAGTGGAGAATTTATAGAATGTTCCCATAGTTAATGAATTTTATAGTACCATAATGGTTTTCATAAGTTCCATGAGTGGTTAGTAGGCTGAATAACCCATGGTTAGTAAGTGCATCAACCATGAAATAAACATAGATTCATCCAAGAATCATCATAGTTAGCTCAGCTGGCCATGGATTGACTATCCAATACAGTAACCATGGTTAGTAAGTGACCATGGTACTTATTAACATGTTTACCCGTTGTTTTTGGAGGATTTTCATGTTCACTTGGAATGATGTTAACAGCAATGGGAAGTAAGTCCCCCATTTCATGGGCTATCCAACCTACAAATTATAACCAACTATGGTTAGTAACAGTGCCAGTTGACGCCCCCACAAACACGATAGCTAAGTTGAGGCACATAACTTGGTTGTGTAGGCTTGATCAGGGGGATATTACGGACTAGCTTTCATTCGCGGTTTACAAGCCAACTTATGACTGAGGGACCTCATCTTGTTGTATGAGATATTCCTCTAGGAGTTTAACGTAGCTATTGAAAACGGCCCATTTATAGTTGATTTACCCATTGAAAATGGTGATTTTCCATAGTCATGTTAGTTTACCAGAGGGTATTCCTCAATCGAAACAAAACAATGGTTTTCGTTCCCAACAGCACTGACTGTTGGGTTTCAACCATTGGGTCTGTGAGTGTTGCATTGCTTTTTGGTCGACCCTGAAAACCGTAACGCAACCCTGGAACCTGCTGTTGGGTGGGATGGGATTGGGATCATCAAAATGGTGGTATTAAAATGTATTAAACTTATCCAACAAAATGGGGTTCGATTTCATGCCTTAATTAGTTAAGCACATCAGAAATTCAATGGAGTGGAACACACGGAAAGAACATCTCAGAAATGGGCCACCTTCTCACCTTCAGCCTCTGGGAACCGGAGATGGTGAATCGAGGCGTTCCTTGTCATGTTTGAAGTGATCCCGTCTTGTCCCAGTGCTTGAGTTTGATAGTTACCCTCTGGTAAACTAACATAACTACGGAAAATCGCCGTTTTTCATGGGGAAAATCATGGAACATCCACTATTTCAATAGTGATTTTCCATAGTTGTGTGAACGTTTACCAGAGGGTATCTAATGTTAGCTATACTTGGCCGATGGATTTCCACCAGATAATTTTCCCAAGACGAAGCCAATGGACTGAAGATCTCAGGATAAGACCATGGAGGAAGTGGGGCTTCCTGGCTGCTTGGCTGCACCCGGACCTTGGGGGAAAGCCCATTGAATTCCGAGTGGTAATCTAAGGCCGAAAAATGATCCATGTCATTCCCGTTTTTTTGGCTGATTGACTTGCAAAGAGCTACTGTAGTCCATGCTATTTCTATATGGAGGAGTTCCTAGAATGGGGGTACCCCAAATCATCCAAGTCATTAGACTCATTAGAGCATTTTTGTGTTGAAACCCGTGGTGACTTTGGGATCCCTCATCGCACCGATCTGTGGAGCTAGCGGTCGATTCCAGGATGGTTTCCCATGAAGTATGTGGAGCTATACAAGGAGTCGATGCAGTCGCCCAAAACTGGGACCTGTTTTTTTTGGAGAATCACTCTTCTACCATACTTGGGTGCAGTTGTGCTTAGTGACTAGACTAGGGGTGACTAGGGCAACTATCCTAACCTCCCGAAGTTAGGAATGCTCCAGAAACCTCGGTTGAGGCCCCCATGTTGCTGTCCAGGGTATGTAGACCTACCATCCAGTAAAGTGACATAGCTATGGAAAATGGTCCATGATGGTCCATGTATATATTTAGAGGTGATTTCTATACCTCTAAAAATGGTGAGTTTGAACAGTTACGTTAGTTTACTAAAGAGTATAGAGTATAGAGGTTGTAATTATTCATCTTTGGGCGGAGTAGTACCACCGTTTTTGAAAATCTGGCATTGTGTGTTGTAATAATTCATGCGCGCGCAGGGTTGTCCACAAGCAAACCGAACATCTGAAAATATCAGTTATGCACGCCATATCCAGCAGTTGAACATTGCATGTCGAATCATTTTCTCAACAAGCACGTATCCGTGACAAAACTATCTCCTAAATGACTTAAAGACATTTAACAAGAAGTATAAAGATGTCTAAAGCACATAACTTCAGAAATTGCTCATTTATGTGGTATTTCAGGACTTGATAAATATGCATATATATAATATTGTGTGTGTAACTATATATATATTATAATATTGTGTGTGCAAATATATATATATATTATAAACAATATTGTAAACATAAATATTGTATAAATATTGTAAACACAATACAATTATACCTATATATAATATCTATAGTAAAACAAGTGCCTAGTGCCTAGCGGGTCCTAATGAGTCCTAGCAGTTTTTACGCAGCGCAGGACGGGGAGAACATCGCTTGATTTGCCCAGCGGGACCAGTGTCCCATCCGATGGGCGGATGAGTCGCGGGCGGTGGCGTCGCGTCAAGAAGTCAGGTTCCCAAATGAGGAGCCGACTCGTTCCCAGCTGCGGGGCGGTTGAAAAAGAAGCATCACACAATATAGCCTATACAATAGCCATATGTATGGCATGCTATGGCTAAGGTATGTTTTTTTCTCCGGTTTCCATTGTGAATCTTATGAATGTTTATGATATATCCAACTGCAGTAGTTGATGGGGGCAACAACAACCAAATTTAGTCACATGTGACCTTCTGATCGCATATTTGGGTAGAGCTTTGATATGCTCTGGTGAAAGGATGGTTTGCGAACGTGTTAAAAAAAAACATAGAACTAAACTGCATAAGTAAGAGTTGTTTTGGCTTCGCAAGGGATCAGTGTAATTTGCCATTGATTTCACCATCGATTTCACCATTTTTCACCATATTTCGCCCCAGGCGCGTTCAGTCCGAGGTGTCCAGTTTGACGTGTGTCCTAGATGCGGAAAAGGCCATGGGGTCCGTTCCGAAAATGATCAACATTTATGGTGGGTAAACTCCACATCTTCAGGAGTCTATAGCAGAAAAAAAAACACCTCCTTGTCCTCCAAAGAAGATGGTGTTGAGAGGCCAGAGAATGGATATTCTGAAGATTAATGATAGGACTGCACCAAACCAGGATTCAGAATGGCAGCAGAGAAATTCCTGAAATAGCAAAGAAACCAAATGATACATTCCAAATCATTCCAAGACTCAGAGGTAGAGAGCACCAGCACTGCCCCGCACATCGCCCCATGTGTATAGCTCTGTGCGGTTTTGATCACGTGAAGAACACGGCTGTCTTCGCCGCGTTCGACGCCGCTGATGGTGAAATACTGTCGGTCTTTGCTAGCTGCTAGCTTGAAGTTCGCTGTCATTGGCCGGGACCGGCTGCTTGCCAACAACCATGGCACGTGGTTCGCATGTGAAACTAGTAGAAATTTGGCAATTGCTGGACATCCTTGAAGATTTTGAATCAACCATATACCTGGTTTTGCCAAATTGGGTGGCTTTACAATTCCTGAGAAATTGGAGTTTCTCCTGGGATAAATTTTAGAGTTCAGTACTAGGAAGCGAATTGCTGTGGTGTCAAGCCAAAAGTTTCGAAGTAGCAATTACGTTTTTTCCCCGGAGACGAAAGATGGATTTTCATGAGCTTTCCATTTCTATCCATGTTAAAATGTTAAGTTTCCGTCTGTAGACTTATAGAAATGGATAAAATGAAAGAAGCTCAGTAAAACACTGTCACGTTTCCATGTTTTCATGATGGAAGTTGGTTGTTTCTTGATGGAAGTTGGTTGTTTCCTTGTGTTCCAAGTACTAAATACACCTGCAATGCACGTGAAAGTCTAGCAAGGAGACAACCCAGCATAGCCCATTTAATTAAGTTAGTTTCGCATGTTTGTCGTTCATCCAAGTCCAATTAATTTAATCAGCAACCATCAGCAATCATCAGCAATCTACCCTCTGGTAATTTAACGTAGCTATTGAAAATGGCCATTTATAGTGGATTTTCCCATTAAAAATTGTGATTTTCCATAGTTATGTTAAATTACCAGAGGGTAGATGACACAAATGTCCCTGTCCAACCCTCTCCGAACATGGAACATGATGGAACCCAGGCACTTTGAAGCCCCGCGGTCCCTGCCATTCACCGTTCCGTTTGCATCAATCGGATTTCGCGTCGATTTCGCGGCACGCTTGCAGCGCTTCCTTTCTTCCTTATTTTGACTTCAGAACTTGCAGTGGAAGAGAGGACGTCTGCAGGTCTCAGCAAAGGGTTAAGAGATGAAAATCATGAAACAAACAAGCATTTTAACAGAGTGTCATGCACCATGATTAACTGGTTGGTGGTTTCAAGCATATTATCCTGCTTATTGCTGATGGGATTGTGATTCGTGATCCCCAAGTGACTGGGCCAGGGTGTTGAACCACCAGCCAGTTTCAGGTTGTGAAAAAAACAGCATCATGTGCACATCATATTTGCAAGAACCGCCGTTGCTAGTGGAGGTTGACCAAACAACTCCACGGAAAACCCTAACCAACCGCTTGAACCAATTTGTTATCAGCTCCGGCTGATGTTGCCACGTTGCCTTAACAAGTCGCGGTAAAAACCATGGCTGAGCCGCTGAGCGTGCTGTGTGATGGTGACTTCCCCCAACGAGAAGTCGACCAGTCGAAAACCTGAAACGATCACATTCCAATGGTAAAATGGAAGCAATGATAGGGGCCACCAATGTTTGACATTGTTTATTATTCTGACTAAAATTCATCCAACTTCTAGGGAGGAAACAAATGCTTCACCATTCCCAAAGCCGTCGTTCCGAAAGGAAACTAACATGTTGTTTCATGAAACACATCTTGAAAACTTGCCCCTGCTTCAGGTCGGTGAACAAAGGATTTGCCTTGTGGTGAGATCCTAGTACTTATATAACTTATATATGTTGATCATTGTTGATCTGTGAGTCTATGTTGATCTATTTTGAATTTCCAGCAGCCCAATGATGGGACCTCAATTCCAATGGTCACTTAACAGAAGTCACTCCGATACAAGCTGATGACATACCAAGATGTGTACCGGGTCGGAGCAAGAGCACTTGAAATCAATGCTGGTCCAAGAAAGATTGGGATATTAGTAACCCCCCAACAAAGAGGTCTTTTTCGTGTGCCACCTGACCCCACAGAAACCATGGTTGTGTAGGGGATGTACACATATGGCAGTGTGTCAAATCCTTGTACCCCTTCTGTTCACATCAAAATAGCTGGGATTTATGGATGTTCATTCCCCTAAAAATGGTATTTTCATAGGTATTGATCCATACCCATATGGGAACCATTACATAATTGGAGTTTAACACTAGGGGGGTGGGATTTCATGCGTATACTCCTACTTGGGATGTTTTACTATACCCCCACTGGTTGATAGATGTGGAGAACGCTATCCCACATTACTTGATGGGTTTGGCGGTTATACAAATGCTGTGAAAATCTAATCATTATCTAATTAGAGGATCTATGATCTATTGCAATATCTATATTTTTTTACCATCTAATATCCAATCATCATTATCTAATGATGAATTGACATCTTCGCCAATGACAATGCCTTTTTTGCAGTACTGCAGGAGGTTCCTGCGAGGTGAAGCGTGCCTAAGGTGACAATCCAAGAATCATCGCTATGGATTGACTATCCAATAAGAATCAGCAAACCCTCTGGTAAACATACAAAAAGCCATGGAAAATCACCATCTTTACTAGGTAAATCGTGGTAAATCAACTATACTTGTGCATACTTGTGCCATTTTCAATAGCTATGTAACAAATTACCAGAAGGTAACTATGTTTCCAAGGGGATGTAACTCCAGTGGCTTTTGCCAGGCGAGGCACTTGTTTACGATAGCTAAATTGACGCAAACGACTTGGTGAGTTCTATGGTTTTTGGGATATATATACAAATATATATAGTTATACTTATATATATACATAATCATCTTGAAGTAGATAGAATATGGGATTTCACACACATTCCCAATTTTGTGAAGATGTTTGACAGTTCCATATTCAATCTACTTCAGAAGGACTATAAATCCTTTGTAAATGTAGATTTTAATGGTATAATCCCATTAAAAATGGAAGATTTTCCATTGCCTACATGTATTAACTAACAAAACTATAAGGAAATGTTTGAAATTCCTAATCCAATCTAGTCATATATATATATACAGTCTCTAACTATCATAGGAGTTTAAAACATCACTTGGACACCGGATCCCAAGGTTTGACTCCCCTCCCTGCGTGGCCTGCGACTTCCAACGCCGGCGGAAAGCCCTCGGCCGCGGGATCTCAGGGATCGGGAGGATTCTTCGGGTGGAAAAAAGGGTGGATTGGAAACCTCCAAGAGTCTGTTTGGTGCTTTCCAAATGCTTCAAATATGGGATGATTGGGATCATATTTCGACCCTACTTGGGATGATTGGGATGATTGAAATGACGAAGTTTTTTTTGTTTGGGATGAGTTACTGTAAAAGTAGCAACGAAAAGAATACAATGTTCCTTGTACTTGTCCAGTTTTCTTGAAATCAGTGCCTGATCTATTTTTAGGGGGTAGAGTAGATTGAGTAGATGAACTCGGGGGTTAGCAAGTGGGAACCTGTCATTACCACGGTAAGGTTTGATTGGGTGAGTTTTTCAATGATTTACCAGGCATATTTCTCAGGATCATGGAGATTCATGGAGATTCGTTACGACTCGGTGTTGTGGTGACCTAAGACGAGTTCACCGAGTTAACTAAAGTGCTGAGATGGATGCGGTTTTACCATGTTGTACCATATTTCACCCAAATTTCCTGTATCCAGCAAAAACTAGGGGGTCAACAGAAAAACAAAAGCAAATGCTGGGAACAATCAAGTGAAGTGATTGGATCGTGTATGATATACTACGGCATAGTGACTGCATTTGCCCGCAACAAGTTTTCCCCGAACCTGTACCACAAATTGCCTGTGGTATCGCACCAGTACCGTTTTGGTTGGAAATCACACGTTTTTTGGATAACGTCTCCATTTTGCTCTAATGTGTCTTGGCTTCAAACCCAAATTCTTCCATGATGCAACATGGTTTCATGGCTCCCTCCCCTCCCAGATTTTTTATCATGTCAGATCCTGAAAATCCTGATTCCTGTAGGCTCAACAAGAAGCTCAAACCCCATAGCTGTCATCAATTTTAGATATATAATTACACCCCCCAAAGTTCTCCAATCTCTTCAGGTTACCCTCTGGTAATTTAACATAGCTATTGAAAATGGCCATAGAAATAGTGAGTTTTCCCATTAAGCATGGTGATTTTCCATAGTTTTTTGTATGTTTACCAGAGGGTAGTCATTGAACATGCCAAAATCTTCCATGGTAACATCCCATGGTTTTCCACCGGAAAAGCCCACGGGAAACGCCCTGGACATCCACCACGAGGTCTGGATGTGGCGTTGCAAATGTGGCTCCGGGCAGTGAAGCGCGACATTCGCATCAGCCTGGCAGCTCCTCGGTGGCAAAGTTCATGGGAACGAAATTGACCAAGAAATATCTGGGTGGTTGGTGGTTTCAAACATGACTACCCTCTGGTAAACATACAAAAAACTATAGAAAATCACAATTTTTACTGGGAAAACTCACTATAAATGACCATTTTCAATAGCTATGTGAAATTACCAGAGGGTAAATGGATTATTAACATTAATGTGGGTAAACATGTCACAAATCTTACTAATGTAAAACAAGGATAAACCACCCATGACTGGGAATGGTACACATACCACCTACAAAAATGGTGATTAGGGGGATGGTTTGTGACATTGTTTTACCCACATTAACGGATTATTAACATTTACTAATCCATAGATACCTCCAAATAATGTACCTGCAACCATCATATACCACATTATTGTAATATTATTATACAATATCTGGTTGGTGGTTTGGAACATTTTTTATTTTCCATAATACATGGGATAATCCTTCCCATTGACTAATATTTTTCAGAGGGGTTGAAACCACCAACCAGTGGTGGTTTACGGGGATCTGCTTTTAAAAAGAGAACTGCAAGCCAAGTCACATTTTCTTCGCCGATTCCACCGCACAAAAAAGAGGAGTGCGTTCACGAGCTTTTGCGTTACGGGCATGTGAATGCAAACTCGGGGCCACTATTTGTTATATAATGCTCGTAGTGCATGTGCATTTCCAAGGGAATCCCTGAGAAGCAAGTTATATAAGTGGCACATCGACCAGTAAACCAATTGGTTTAAGGGGTAAATCACCTACAAGTGGGAAAGAGTCCTACGTAGTACAATACTGGTTGGTGGTTTGGGACATTTTTTCCATATGTTGGGAACAATAATCCCAACTGACTTTCATATTTTTCAGAGGGGTTCAAACCACCAACCAGAATAATTATGTATGGATTATATAAACTAATGCAATCAGATGTGCCATGGTCAAGTTAGGATTTCACCGACAAAAAAGTGGTGAGGTTTTTGGGGATCTTGATGGAAATCTCATGAAAAGCTGGGAGTTTATCCACGAGTAAAGTAGCTGTAAACATCATAAACATTCATAAACTATGGAACATGGCCCCTTTAGATCTATTCGAGGATCCTTTAAAAGTGGTGATTCCCCCATTAGATGTCCGTTTCCCATTCGTGACTTGGTTCATAGAGGATTCCACCATAACAGCCAATAGGTAGATGACAATAAAGAATATACCACACCGGCTCCTCTCTTTTGTCCTAGAAGGGCAATCTTGTCAAAACCGTGCTGCATTTATCCTCATTTATCCAAAGTTGGTTTCTTGGTAGTAGTGGATCAACATCTTTGGAGGATGTTTTTTCTTCATATATCAGCCACATATCAAGTTTGATGTTCATCCTCACGTGACCCACATTTTTTGAGGGGGGCTGGTGACAATGAAAGCGGTGGATTACTTTAAGACATGGATGTGGATAGAATGGGGATATTACCCTCTGGTAATTTAACATCGCTATTGAAAATGGTCATTTATACTGGATTTACCCATTGAAAATGGTGATTTTCCATAGTTTTTTGTATGTTTACCAGAGGGTAGTGGACATGTGTTTAATGGAAAATGATGAGATGTTACCCGCGATTCATCAGGGATTTTTTGTCTCCATGGTGCTGGAATATTCACCCCGTTGACTGAGTGATTTTTCAGGGGCAAACGCTGGCAAATGTTCCATATGTTGAGCATTTGGGATGGCTATAGTCTACTGATCTACTGTGGGTTTATCTGACTCAGTCATGGTCACATAAGAATCATAGTGAGTGACAATGATTTAAACTCTAAAATCATGTCTTTATTTTGGGTTTAAGCAGCGAATCGAAAAAAAAATGAAAAGTTGTGCTCTGCAGCGGAGCAAGTACACGGGTCAATTGTAGCTGGAAGTGAGGAAAGTGAAGAGTAGATGTTTGGTGTACAGTTTATACATATATATATATATATTATGTGTGTATTATAGATTTTATCATATATTACAGTATATGGTTTAAAATGTATATTAAATTGAAATATATATAGAGAGATAAAGATGTTTATAGATTTTTTGACATTCCACTGTAATTTTACATGTTCTTGTTCCCCTTAAAGAGCTACCTGCTACCTCCATTTTGCAGGTCCGAAGCAGTGGAATTCAGGCGCGCTGGAGCTGCTTGGTTAACCAGGGTTGATTACGGGATACCTGGAGCTAGACAACTGGTTCTATATAAACTCAACTTGTATAGGTATCAACATGGTTTTGAAAAAAAAAACAGTTGTTCCTCATCCATGTTTTTTATATTCATTAATGAGCCCTGGCCTGCAACCCCAGGAATGCCGCATAGACCATCCCTAAAATCATCCGGAAAATGGGTGGGATTCCGACCGTCTCCCAATCTTCATGCCAATAAACTTCCCACATTTGGGAAAACAAAGAGAATAACCCCAATTAGTTGGATTCCAATTACGTTGCTATCCCAATTACGTTCATCCCAACGAGTTGTCACCCCATAGTTGTAGGGGATATAACCCCATTCATATCCCAACTTGTGGAGGTTACCCTCTGGTAAACTTACAAAAAACTATGGAAAATCACAATTTTTAAAGGGAAAATCCACTATTTTTATGGCCATTTTCAATAGCTATGTTAGTCTACCAGAGGGTATATCCCATTAATATCCCATTGAATCACCATAAAATCCCATTAAATCACTATAAAATCCCATTAAATCCCCATTAAATTACCAGAGGTTATAACCAAAGTTGAAACACCCAACTGCAGCCCCAATTCGTCGGTTCTGTGGCTCTGGTGGCTCGGTTGACTCGCTTCGCCAGATTGCCGACTTGCCCGGCACCAGCGACGATTCCTTTCTGGCCAAGTGTCGGGCTGAAGGGGCAAAAGTGCCAAGCAACCCCAAAAATGGAAGAAGAAAGTTGGAAACATGGAGAAATACCCTCTGGTTATGTCAACATAGCTATTGAAAATGGCCATAAAAATAGTGGATTTTCCCATGAAAAATGGGTGGATTTTCCATAGTTTTTCCCGAGAGCGTCTGAGCGCAGGGTTCTTCCAATAGTGGGGGTCTGTATCTCACCTTCTCATCTTCACATCTGCTCATCTTCATATCTTCTCTCACATCTTCTCTCACATCTTCTCTCATCTGCTCATCTTTCTTCATATCTTCTCTCACATCTTCTCTC
>Ga0126342_10020792_pt1 | contig 10999 bp, 10 predicted proteins | sample Cyp1metagenome_FD_92528 | JGI IMG/M metagenome (GOLD analysis project Ga0126342, IMG submission 92528) | Coral microbial communities from Lord Howe Island, Old Settlement Bay, Australia - Cyphastrea 1 metagenome | ecosystem: Host-associated > Invertebrates > Cnidaria > Coral ... | reverse complement strand
TGTATATGTATGTATATGTATGTATATGTATGTATATGTATGTATATGTATGTATATGTATGTATATGTATGTATATGTATGTATATGTATGTATATGTATATGTATGTATATGTATATGTATATGTATATGTATATGTATATGTATATGTATATGTATATGTATATGTATATGTATGTATGTGTGTATGTGTGTATGTGTGTATGTGTGTATGTATGTGTGTATGTATGTATGTGTATGTGTGTATGTGTGTATGTGTGTATGTATGTATGTATGTAGGTAGGTAGGTAGCTAGGTAGGTAGGTAGGTAGGTAGGTATGTAGGTATGTAGTACCAGAATCAAAAAGACCCATCATACCAGCCATTGACCAACATAGAAAGAATCTGCAGCAACCAGCTGTTCGTTGTTTTGCTTCCCCAAATACACATAAACGTTGTTGGTGGTTCAAATCTATATGAACCATATTAGTTACTTTGGATCATCCCCCCAATAAGGATGGACATCTTGGGTTTGTCTCATAATTGGGCCCTCCCAAATTCGATAGTTTACAATCGTTTTCACTCTCAAAATTGCCATGTTTTTTTTTCGGCTCACCACCTTTTTTTGGTAGAAGTCCAAATGTCATACCAAGTTGGTTCTACCATCTGGTTATTTAACATAGCCACGTAAAATCACCATTTCTAATAGGTGAACCATCTATAAATGGGCCATTTCCCATGGCTATGTTAAATAACCAGAGGGGAGATCTTCCATAGGCCCATAAAATATGCGTCATACAAAAAGTTTCAGCCCAAGTGTGGCCTGGCCATAGCGCATCAGCGGAATTGGTTCACCTGGCAAACAGCACATTCTGGAACAGCTTTAAACCCCGACCAGCACAGTATACATTTAATTATATAACTATACATATGTATATATATATACATATATAATGATATATATATATATACATAATGATACACATATATATATAGATACATACGCATTGCAAATAATGAGCATTTATATACAGCGCATACAGTGTATATATATATTTATACATATCTACCGGTATTTCTTACTGCCGGAAGCCAGTTCATCCCCAGTTCCGAGCAGAAAACACCCTTCACCCGCCTCCGATATACTCCCCTGCCAGTGTCGTTTGTGACCCCAAACGTCCAGGACTATCTAACCTCGACGGAACTCAGGAACATCGGCCCCGACCGGAGGTGATGTGCGCCCCAAACCAGGAGTTACTTAGGTCAAATGCAGTTTATTAATGTTTGACATAGTTTAATATAAAAAAAATAAGAACACACAAATCCAGATCATTTATGAAAGAACTGGAAGAACCGGTTTCCTTTGATGATTTGAAGACAATCTACATGGAATGAGTGCGAGGAATATGTTGGATCCACATCAGAATGACCGAACAAGAAGGGTTGCCCGGTTCCTCCATACCTTGGGTCTCAAAAAAAAAAATAACTTTCGATGTTCGAACATGCCTCCAATAGAACCAGTCCACATCTGACACCAACTTGTACACCTGACATAAGGCAGTTTAAAACACAACAGTACAGTAGACTCCATGGAATGACAATACAATACATTACATCACGATACATTACCTTGCACTGCATTAATTATATTACAATACGTTGTGCACGCCTCTTACAGAAAAAAATACGATATGATAATGAACATATGAACATTACATAGCATTCTGATAACCTTTTCATGACATTACGAATGTATACACATGTATACATATATATATATATGTTCACATGATTTCACATGTACACTCCTCACCATTTAAGTTACCCATCCAACCATTCACCAGCAACATTTCACACCCTTAGGATCAGTGTCCTGAAATGGGGTCTTGGTCCAGGTATGGTACATGAAAGTGGGATGATTCACAATCTTCACAGCGCTTTCATACCCAAAACATCCAAAACATGCAAAAATCGTATGTTTCTTGATACCCCAAACATCCAAAATCTGTATCTTTCTTGGGTCTCAATCTTGAACCCCGCGTGCCTGTTCACCGAAACCAGGTGGAAACGGTTCTCTGTGGCACCTCAGTGCCGGAAAACCGATGATTTCTACAAGGAAATGATACACACATGGTGGGGTTTCCATATCTGCGGTACGTGGCTGAAGGGTATATAAAAGGGTACTGTTTATGGGTTCTAAATATCTGTGGGTTTGTCCGAAATTGGACACTCGAAATCAACAGGGAATGGAAAGATCAATCGAACCTAATGGGACAATAAGCCGGCAAAACTATGTACACTATTTCACCAACCCCAAACAGGGTGATTTAGGCAACTAGAATTCTAGATAATTGAGTTTGTCTGGAAATAAGATATCAATCGTATAACAGAATATAACCACATATAATCATCAATCAACCCAAATCTTGAATTCTGTTCCAGTTGACCTACCAAACCAAGGCTGACTTTTTGCCAGCTTGTTTTGCCTCACAATCCATAGAAGCTGCTTAACATCTCATGTTTGCGGCTAAAAATCAATAAAACTTTTTTTTTTAAAGTAAAGTATACTAAACTCCAATTTCTTGCAGCTAACTCTGCAATTTTTTCGCTCCTCCCATCCCCAGCACGACGTTCCAAGCGACGTTCCGTGGCAGCCATCTCGCCAGCTTCTAAGATGTCCCAGTCGGCTGGATGCAGCACCACCTTTCGTGGGGATTCATGGTGTGGAAACAGGACTCCCATAAACCCAAGTCAGGAACATGTAGGAACTGCCTGGTGTCAAAAAATGTGGAGATTTGGGATTCATCTGTATGAATGGGATATGAATGAGGTAGTATTGATGAGGTCGATACTGTCTGCAGAATTGGCCATACTTGGAGGTACAAAATCGGATGTTGGATCATTCCAGCTACCTAGAAGCTGAAGTCTTTGAAATGGAGGTCGCAACTATTGAAGATCATCATGCTGTTGACGTCTATTGACTATTGACACATACAAATCTTGCAAGCATTGCTACAGTGCTGGGTTTAGGACACCAGACTTCAAATCACCCAGTGGCAACTGGAGGGCCCATACCTGGAGAGTCCCAATGGATCATCATTCATTCACCGCCATTTTTGGATAATGGACCAATGGACCCATCCAAAAAGAATCTATGGATTTTCCTCTGGATATCTCTGGTTGTTCCTCTGCTGAGTTTTTTTCCAGTGGAATACAATGGAACCACTGGCCCAAATCGTCAACGGCCTCAGCCGGCCTCAGCCCCTGCCAGTGCCAAACAGCGCGACACTTCTGGACTCCAAACCTATGGAATGCTGCGGCGTCCAGTGCTACATCTATGATCATCTATGGATGTCCTATACGAAAAACACCATGTCACACCACTAAGCAAAGGGGGAAACCTGATCCGTAAAAAAGAAACACCGGAGATTGATGTTCAAATTCCCTATGTCATGAAATTTCATGATATTTCATGGGGCATCTACCAGTTTTTGAGCCCCCTATTGCCATGGTGCTTTTGGACCATGATGAGAATGACCAGAATTAAACCCTGGAGTCTTGGAGGGATGGGCGCAGACAAGGGGTTGTGAGTATGGTTTATCGGGTTCTCTCAAAGTGGCCATTTTATGATCATCATCAAGTGTACTGAACTGTATTTGCAATGCCCTGAAACATGCCGGTGGAGAAAGCAGAACATAACTTAGAAACCCGTTGACATGAGAAATTCAATTTTTGTTCAGAGTGGTCGATCTGCAACCTCGTCGAGCTCTGCAAGAAGACCTCATATGGTTACATATGGTTTGATGTTTGGATTCCGGTGTCTCAAAAGGATCTACCCCATGCTGTAACCATTAAGACATGGGGAACATGTCGAAAAAACGCAAAAACCTGCTGCTGCTCAGGTCTGGTCATCGGGTCCTGATCCCTAACTGGGATGCTTCAGGATCCCCCAAAAATGTTTGCTTCCCAAAATGGGTTGTGTTTTTTTGGAATATTTACAGGATTTTACAGGAAACCTCAACAAAAACCCACAAATATTTGGTTCAATTCTTTCAAAGCCGCGGTTTCCTAGACATCCCTGCGCCTCATCCGAGATCATCATGGCAACGCGGCCCAAAGCCTCAAAGTATGGGACTCGTTGCATTTCATGGTTGATGCAATTGATGCAACACAAAGTCGGGGATGTATTCTCAATGATCATGAAATACTAAGAACCGATAATGTTCATGGATTCCCCATGGGAATGTCAATGTATATCATTAATGTATATCCGCAACGACGATTCTCGATTTCAGAGATTTCAGATCATGGGTCACGGCGATATCATTTTGAAATTCACACAAGAAACATGATGAAACTTGTCATAAAATGTGCGGAGATCGTAGGGATAGTGAACAAATGTGAACAACAAATCATAGGATTAGTTCCAGTAGTGTCATATGGTTAAATGCAATAACATCATCTTCCAGCTTGCCAATATTTCGGTGTGTGATCTCAATTTTCACTGCCAATTCCTTCCTTGGGGCTACTTGTCTTTGATGCTCCACCATCTGTTCCTGCGAGAGGCATCAGCATTGCCTGAACCGAGAGACCGGATCCGAAATCACTTCACAACGATGATTGCCGGGTGTTGCCCAAGTGGCCTCAACACAAGGTGCCCGCGAGAGGCATCAATCTGTGCTAGGCTAAAATATTCAGCATTCCTAAAGTGGAATAAAACATGATTCCTCCTGGTGAGGAGGTTGCGATCAATGCCTCAGCCTGAGTCATGGATGTCTTTTTGTGGTCACCCATCCACCCGACCTCGTCACCTCCCAGATGCGTCTTTCGGTACGTGCCGAGCACCGTGCCTGCCTTAGCAAGCCAAACGTGGTTCAGAAAACCTGTGCTGGTGAGATCAAGGAACCCTGAAGTAGTTTGATGAAATGGTCATGATATATATATATATATATAATATTAATGAGTAACACTCCTTCCCCAACCGTGTTGCTTTGATTTAACCGGCCACGCAGTAGCTTGGGCTGCTTGGCGCCACCACAACATGTAGTCTCTTCAACAATTAAATACCGTTCCGAAACTTAAGTTGGGACCTCCATTATGGCCAGTTCTAAGAGGAACATCCTATTCCAAAGCCATCTTGGGTGCCATTCTTCGGGCGGGTAGCCGTATGTAGCTGTAGAAGTTCCCTCTTTTTTGATGATCTTTTTCTCCAGAAATTCCGCAGGACACCGAGGAACAGATCCGATCAAGTAAGCGCTGTGGAAGAAGTTTCCATTCTCTTCCTGCGATCGGATTCCTCTGTAATGGCGAAACCAAGACGCAGGGCATCCCCGCAAAAACGTGAACATCTCATGTTTTTTTGGACCATCAGCTTTGTGGCTATCTCTAGCGACTTTTGTGGCCTCGGAAGGATTCCTCTGGACAACAATCATCAACAATCATGGCATTCAATTGTCAATTTGACGAAAAATCCGGAACTCTATTTGTAGCCATAAAATTCCAGTATCTTCAAGGAAACACTTTTGGGCATCTCTAGAATCAGGAACCATACTGGACCTTGAGGTCGTTGTTCCATACGTCCACATGTGTGACGAGGAACCACCCTTCCGAATGCCGTCATTGTCCTTATGGAATCAAGATGGATGATTTGAGCCCACTCGGCTATTCAAACCATGGGGAATCACCCTCCAAATACATTGGACATCAAGATCGGTGTCAAACCACCTGCCAATTTTTGAGTCTTCCGCTGGGCATCTCTATGAAACCTTGATCACTGCATGGAGCAATCTGATCCAATGATGATTGTTAGTACTTTGCGACCGCGAGAATACCGCGAGTATCCATCCCTTCAAATCACAACTCACGTCAGGCGAATCTATTGGAATCTTGTTTTTTCGGTAGCAAAGATCAAAAGCCAATATTCCCCAATCGATGTATATATATATAATAAATATTTTTTTGCTAGTATACTGATAACACTGATATCTGATGATGATGTCTCAAATGAAACCCACAAACATGAGTCTCTAACACATTCTTCCTGCTGGAAACAGCCCGACACACACACACACACCAAAAGAAAACTCCACTTTATGGAAGATTTCAGGAGAGCAAACCGCCTTATTGTTCATGGCTTACCTTCCATTCCCCGCAAATGAACATGTCACATTGTTGTGGGAGAAGACATCATTTTCCAGAAAGCTATTTATCAAAACAGCATAACCACGGTAACCCAGCTGTTAGCTACATTTGCGTGTAACGCTTATTTTGGACACTAACCCATTGGTTGAACACCAGATTTGTTCATCTCGGTGAGACCTCCACGAGGCTGCAGCAGAGAAACATAGCTGACTCCTGCAATGAAAGCAAATGACACTTGGATAACATTGGTATCTTAAATATCGGAATATCATGAAACTATGATGGGAATGTATTGCACATATTGGTAGGTTTTATTTTTTTCCATTTTTTTAAATATATACTTTTCTTTGTGATTCATTGATAGGCACTTCGACACGAGTTATTCTCTTTTGGTGCTGCGAGCGTATATACAATTTAAGTTTTAAGCTGGCTGCAGTTGCAGAAATCTACGCCCCTCTCAACTCGTGCTGTTCGTTGTTTTTGATGGCTGTTCCAAAACATCTCACCAGCATTTCGACATCTCCATGAGGCTGGATTCGTTGGTAAGGTATCCAAAGGTGATATCCATCAATTAATTAAAGCTCTTTAAGGGCTAATGAACTACCAACAACCACTAATAAGGGCTTAATGACGTGCTATCATTTGGGGTTCACCTTTATGGGGTTGGTTGAACCTCCATTATACTAGATCTCATGAGAATGACTCAAAACTATGAATATCTAGGAATCTTTGGGCAATCGTTCCTGCTTTTGAAAGTCGTACTAGTTTTGCACTTAATTGCTCATGACATCCCATGCCAAAAAATAAAAAGCACAATGTGCAATTCGGGCGCAATTTAAAAACATGGTAGAAATGCAGGCCTGCAAATCAAAATTATACAAACATAATTTTATGGTTCGAAAACTTTTTTTGCAACCATAGTAAATTTCTGAAACACATACTATTTAATATCATTTTTTTGTCGACATTTAGATGTCTAGGTAAATACGTGTATATATGTATATACAGTATATATATATACATATAACTGCTATTATACACCCATACATGGAATATTATATTGTATGATACGGTAGATGTCTATATCAATATAATTATGCTGTATATATATACAATTATATACATGTATTAATTACATAACTATGTGTATCTGTGTATATACGTCTGTATATCTAGATATGCGTACGGGTGTCTGTGTGTATGCTGCATATGTTCTTTATCTATCTTTATCTGCACACACGTGGATAATCTATTGATCTCGCAGACCTGACTCAAGGCGAGAACATTGATGGTTTCCTCCTTCATCATCATCATCATCATCATCATCATCATCACAATCATCATCATCAATAACTGGTCAATACGACTAGGAGATCCCTCTATTCATCTAAACAACATATAATATTGGGAGACCCCAATTAATTCTAACGATTTTCCGGCCTGGCGTCATACTGAGCTAACGTCACAGTCACTTTCCATCATCACGTCATGTTGGGGGATGAAAAATAGAGCAGAATTGCACCAACCTCGTTGTTGGAGAAGTTATTTTTAGAGTTTGTGGGGCTGTTTTATTGTTGGAAACCCAGTGGCGGTGTTTCCCTGTTTCCAGATGATCCTTGGCCCAAGCTTTCAACTTCTCCAACACCTCCAGCTACGTCGCTGGGACGCGAACTAAGGGGGTCCATTCCCTAATTGATCTTGAATGAAACATGAACGTTTGGAAGCAATGATTTTGAGCTATACCCTCACTGAAATCTATCTTGAACCCTGCAAAGTGGGGAGAAGATCAAAATGACTTCATTGATGGGTCATGGGGTGAAGCTGCTCAAGCTTAGGTGCAGTTTGAGAGGATCCCAGTGCAAATCCAGCTCTATGGATTTCAAAACAGCAACGTAGAGCTGAATATACGATAGGGTTGCTGGGGCGAAGACCTTTCCACTGGCAACATCGCATCTTGCCACCCAGTTGGGTGTTCCTTCCACCGCTCACCTCGCAGGAGTAGTTGGCTGCCTGCTGGGGGTTTTGGGACACTTCACCACAGCGGAAGCACCAAAGGCTCGGCCTGGGGCGAGTTTGGCAGCCGGCCAGGGTCTGACCATGGTGTATACCGTTTATCCCGAGTCAGGGTACTGGAAAATGATGGAAAATAGGGAAAATGATTATAAACCAATGGATCCAGAGGTACCATATCCGTACCGTATTTTCAGACAAACCCATATGGACTTGGACTTGGGGTGACTGTTGCTATCGGGGGGATTGGATGCAAGCAACTCCATTGTATGCTCCAAATCTGCAACTTTGGAGTCACAAGTGAGAGAACCCCATAACTCACGGTGACCTAATGATTCGAAAGATTTCGAAACTTACGTCTGTGAGTAGGTCCCAACCCACCAATCCCAGCATGCATGGTTTGATGCTTCAATATCGTGGCTTCACAAAAAGGAACCACTACGATTGTTGCGGCGGATTTCTCACATGTTGGATACAGTCAAGTGGGATCAACACAGACTCACGGCCCACAAAAAATTGAGACTCAGACAAAACACCCAAAACAGCTCCCCTGCGAGCTGCATATGAGACCTGCCAGTTGCGATCCAACAGTCCCACGGCAAAATGGCCCATGGCCAAGTGAGTTGTCTTGTCTGGGAAGTTCATACAGATTGCTCGATTTGAAATAGTTTGAAAGTTACTTGGGTGACTTCCGCTTACGAACGATTGTTTTACTGCTGCTTTTCAGAGCTTGCTCAGCACAATGGCTTTACTCCTTGATACCCCGAAGAGTGTTTCACAGGCTTAAAAGCTGCACAGTCTCGCCTGTCGCTGCATCATCCATTCGCTGCACTTCTTGGTGTGGGTAGCACTCCTAGGCACAGCAGAAGAACTGGCCCAAATGGTGAACGCCAGTAGAATGTTCAGCATGGACAGGCTATTTTGAAGATTTTTGCCTTTTCGACATTGCTCATTATATTCTTCAATGTTCAACATTTGAAGGATGAAACCTTACGATTTTGCTTGATCTTTGTGGATGATTGAAGAATTCAGACCGCCAAGAGAAATTGCGAATGAATGAACTGGATTAGGACACACACAAATGATCATTTCGACCAGCAACAAAAGTGGGAGAATCACCACAAATCGGGATTTTTACTTTGTTGGGCTATCATGGGCTATCCACGTGTCAAAACACTACGGCTGCCAGCAACCAAGGAATTTCCGTAAGTCAACAAAGTGAGTCATACTTTGGATATGTTTAAACAAGAATCCGTACAAGTTCTTGCGCCATTATAAATCAATGTAGCCAATCTTAAGTATCTTAAGTACATTTAAGGTACCCTTAGATAGACCACAAAAAGTCATGTTTCAGACACATTTCAAACGACCAGCCAGTCATGATAAATGGCCCACCACCTTTCTGTTTAGCGACAATTGCATCATTGCAACTTTCAACTTGTCGGGGCCTGCAGCGGAAACGGCGGGTTGTACCGGAGTGGCGAATCTATGATGGGACTCATATGGCTGAATCATAGTATATACTGAATATACATTAATAAATAATAACAATAGTAGATATATACATATATATATATATATACACATAGCCATAAGAATGACCTTAGAATACATTGGAAGCAACAACATTATTCGTTTATGTGATAGCCAACAAATAGTCAGAAGATGTCAGAAGATCCATGTCACTTGAGGTCTCACCTTGGTTTTGACCCCAGACACATGCGACATCATATGGGGCAAGTGGTGTATGGGTACTGTGTTCACACAAACAGAACTGGTATAGATGTCCAATAGGTGGCATGACACATCCACAACTATCTCGACATGGCTAAGCATCAACATAGCTCATCAATGGATGTTTAACACTCAAAAACCGACCCATCTCATCTCCATCTTTGGCTTTGTTGACTTGATGCTGTCATATTTTTGTTGGGCAGAACCAAGATATCGATGTGAAGATGAAATCATCAAAACCACCAGTCACCTTGCAACATGACTGAGTGATGTGGTTTATCAACATCTCCTGAATGACTCCGATCTAAGTAGGCTTGGGGTGGAAACCGGCATCTCAGGCCTCAGATAAATGGGCCATCCCGGCCATCCCCCAAAATTCATGCTGCTATACATCCATTGCTTCTTACTAAAGGCCGTGGTTTTGGGGTGTGCCAAACTTGAACCATCCCTCCACCGCCTTGACCCTTGTTGCTTGATAATTAATCTGATGATTATACTGATGTAGGTATAACATAATAATTTGATTATGTCATTATCTATAACCGCTAGGTTCACTAGATTATACATAATTATACAGATTACTATCAAATATATATAGTGATTCCATGTGATTCCACTACCCAATGAATTGGGGATTCTCATTCAGTGCGTTGCCTGGGAAAGGCAACACCTCTGGTGCAGGGCCGTACATCTTGGCGGCCGGGACAGCCTGCCGAGGAAACGCAATGTCACAAGGCCATGGTTGAAGTATAGAGAAACACCACGAAATGCAACAATATTTTAGGTTGGTGAATATATATATATATATTTACACAATACTGATTCAATTACATATGATAATGACACTACTCAAAACATGCATAAATAAATGAAGATAGTAACAACAATAATCTACATGTATGAAAATACATATGTGTATATACAATATACGCACTATATACACGCGTGATATATACATACATACATACATACCTACATACATACATACATACATACATACACAAATACATACATACATACATATACATACATATACATACATATACATACATATACATACATATACATACATATACATACATATACATACATATACATACATATACATACATATACATGCATATACATACATATA
>Ga0126342_10020791_pt1 | contig 11000 bp, 13 predicted proteins | sample Cyp1metagenome_FD_92528 | JGI IMG/M metagenome (GOLD analysis project Ga0126342, IMG submission 92528) | Coral microbial communities from Lord Howe Island, Old Settlement Bay, Australia - Cyphastrea 1 metagenome | ecosystem: Host-associated > Invertebrates > Cnidaria > Coral ... | reverse complement strand
GGGACCTCAAAAGGTACATCATGAGGATTTTACATGGACGTTCCTTTTTGATCCACTTTCTACGGATTTTCATGAGGACGTTCTTTTTGAGTCCCTGGACTTCCAGGGTATATATATATATATCCTGTATACATAATTATATATATATGATATATAACTATATATATATTATAATTATATTATATATATATGTACATACGTGTATAAATTATATAAATGATCAAAATTGCAAGATGAGCGTACCATATTTTCCCATACTATGGGTCTCAAAACCCTTGAAGCGTCACCAACATAGCTGCGTGGCTATGGATGTTTAGCTTAGGTTCTCGATTGTGAGCACCATGAGCTCTTTGCTCTGGACCTTGGTACTTTTGGTGATGAACATTTACTGTTCCTTGGATGTGCTTATTTGAGCCACGAACAAAATACCCTGGTTGATTGGTCAAGAACTAGGGACTTATACTACCGATTTGTTTGGGGATTGTGATAACCCATAGGAGGGAAATCTATCAACCAACTAATGAAACGAAATGGGACAGGGGTATTCTTAATGGCTCATTTGGTTCTTAACGTTTCAAGATTAACAAACGAGTTGGGTTTTAGCCATCATAAATTGATGTAAATTTGGGATTTGACCTTTTGACCACCAAAAAGTTGGCGTTTACTGTAACAATCAAACAAGGGGATTTATGTTGTCGAAACGAGTTGCAGGAAACTCCTGAATTTCAGCGCAAAACAACGGACTCCCCCAGAATTACCTTGAATCAATAGAAGTTATGGGTGCTAATGGCATCCATTCATCAGCATTTATGATTGGTTTGGTTCCACAGGTGTTTTTCTACGCAGGGTAAACCATGGTCAAAGCTCAGAATGGGATATCCCAATTCAGCTCTTTGTACCATGCAATTATAGACAATTATCATATGAACAACCTCATATAATCCATATTAATCCATTATCCAAAATAATCATGGCAACCACTATCCATCATTGGCTGATTTGTTGGAAAACGATGGGTGCCTTCCTTTTTTCAGACAAAAACCCAAAAAATTGAAGCCGCCTTCCTGGAGATGGTTGACATCCGCCACGCCACGCAGGTTTTGGTGTTTTCATCACGCAGTTAGTGACGGACCATTGCAGGCCGGGTCGATCCGGTCGACCGATGTCCGATTTGCACCCTGAGTCAGTTCCGGGATGAAGTTTGTTTGATACTCTTGAATCTTATGCATCATTTTTGTTTAATTATATACCCTGTTCATCAATTTTCATATTCATACTATGTTTTTGATGTTAAATATGAAGAAATCATCAATTTTGAAGTCCATCGGTAGCCTTTTTTGAGCTAGAGCCAAAGTCACAAGATGGGAAAGCAGTTTGTTCTATTGCGGAACTTGTCCTTTTTCATTGTATCTGAAGAGTAGCCGACAAAGTCTCTAATTTTCATGCACATTCAATTTGAGTCGGTTCTAGAAAAAAAGAAATGGCTAAGGACTTGAAGCTTCACATCCCAGAAGCTGGTGGCCAAAGGGACTATAGCTCTGAAGCAACACTTCTAACGACGAGAATTAAAACATCGTCAAACAGCAACAAACTCATCATTTAAGGCTACATGTGCCTTTCTCAAGTTGTCACTTTAATGTTTAATGTTTGTATTGCTAAACGCATCATTATTTTTTAATCTAACTGTGGTGTCCATAATAAGTACGTCATAAATCTCAATTTGGCATCCATTCACCTGGCTGGTGTCACCTGTGGAGGTATCAAGATGACCCCGCAGAGTGCCCGAATTCCTTGACCAAGTACTGGGCTTCCGTGGGCAATAGCAGCTCGGTCATGGGAAGATGTGAGAAGCAGGGAGGGAACTTGGATGGGATGTCAATGAGCGGGTATAAAATGATGTACCGAAAATGGATGAACATGGATGAATGTATGGATGAATATATTGGATGAAAAGTTCTCGTTCCAGCTGCTATCGCCAAATCTTTGGTACCCACGCCTTAAGTTTGAGCCGTGCCCAGACTTTTTGATGTTTCTATCAGGAATGTATCTTCAGCATTTAAAGAGATTGTATGTGGTTGGCATTTCAAGTCAAGTCCGTCATGCTTCATTTTGCTCTGAAAGTATAGATGGTGGATCATAAGATGTGAAATCAAGTTCAGGATTCATCGATATCAATCGCATTATCAAAATATCATTCATTCCTGTGGTATATCCGATATATCCTCCAGCCCCTACTGTCTATGCATCCCGATCCAGAACAGCACGGAGGCATGTTGACTCTCTACCTGTCGATCACTGGGGGCCTCAGTTGGGAGTCAGCACTTCGGCCACTGCAAGAGGCGCTGGGCTGGGGCTGGGGCTGGGGCTGCTGGTTGATTGGTTGGTTTTAGGTTCCAAACATGGGATATCAAAAATGTATAAAATTCTCATGTGATACTCTGTGACTTTGCATGTCGTAGTATGTCCTAGGTCTCATTTGTTTTTGTGTTTGTTTCGACCATTCGGCCTCCTGTTTGTTTGAACTCCACGTTCTGGATTGGTTGTTGCCACATTGCCACAAGTAGCAAGAAACAGTTTATCTCTATACCCTTTTTTGTCTAACACCCAGTCTTTTCAAACCCAGTCTGTTCAGACATCTAATTTCCAAAGAGCACATGATAGACAATTTGATAACAAGCTATCGGAAACAAACCCTTGCCTATTCTTTGGTCTTCTGGTGCATACAGGAAATGTATGGAAATGTGTCATGGGAGAAAGCCTTAGCCAAGTTGTTTTTTAACTGGGCCGACAAGGATCTCTTGTAGATATCTCTACACTGAGAGATGGGTACAGTAAACCAACAAACTTACCCAGAGGGCACCACCTTGTAATTATGTTGTTTGTTTTATAATCTTATCCAACCATACTTATATCATGTTTTATCTATCATAAACCCAAAACCACTTAACTACCGCAAACCCAATAGTTATATCTCATCTACTTTACAGGTTACCCCAACAAACTCTCCAAAGTTGATAGGCCACAACATGTTGTTGTTGTTGTTGTTGTTGGTGGTGTTGGTGTTGGTGTTGGTGTTGGTGTTGGTGTTGGTGTTGTTGTTGTTGTTGTTGGTGGTGGTGGTGTTGTTGTTGGTGGTGTTGTTGTTGTTGTTGTTGGTGTTGGTGTTGGTGTTGGTGTTGGTGTTGGTGCTGGTGCTGTTGCTGTTGCTGTTGCTGTTGTTGTTGTTGTTGTTGTTTTGTTTTGTTTCCTGCTGGGGCTTGGTTCACAGTCCGCTGTGAAAAGCGCAGGTGAACCCCCTGGCAGTGATCAGTATGTTGGCCGGGCGACTCAGAAATATATATATATGCATGTGTATTCTAGGATATTATATATACGTGTATATAAATCGACCTACATACATAATATGTGAATATATATATATATATATGTGTGTGTATGCGTATGTGTATGTGTAGCTTTGCTATCGCTATTATCATTACATTGTTCACTGTTTTGTGTTTGGTATGTTTATAAACATACATGCCTGCAGCATGGGTCAAGATATCCCCCCAAGTTTGCGAGGGGCAACAACCCAGGTGAAAACAAATTCCGTTGCAACGCCTTCCATGAACAGGTGCCAGCAATGAAGCGTTTAATGATGCTCAACCACAACCTCGTTTTCAACGACATTGTTTCCCTCCAGGTTGATGCTGCCACATGAGCCTTCTTGTTAAGACAAATTCTCCAAACAGCAGACGCCCAGATTTCGCAATGCTGAGATCGTCATCAGCACAAGATTATATAAGGCTCATGCAGGGATAAAGCTCCTCTAGGCTGGCTACTCCAGGAACGCTATCTTGATTTTTCCCAAAAAGCTTGCGCACCATGGTTTCTCAATATTCGATTAAAAAAACATGTTCGGCTGTTTCGGGGAAGCAGATGAGGTTACAGCTTACCCAGCAAGGCTTCGCAATTTTGGGGGCGGCACCCAAACAATCTTCGCACCCAGGTGGGTTCGAACCCAAGCGTGTTTGCAGGGGGCTTGGGCAAAAGCAATGGGTTCCCGATTTCCGCCTGTACTGTCTTGTTCTGCCCACCAAGGGGACTGACCCCATGGCTCAGGTTTACATCACGATCACGATCTTTGCCGTTTTAAATGTCGTGACCGGTGTATTCTGATCCTTGGACAGCAGCTGTGATTACGGGGTTGGCAGGTCAGGAATCAGGGTGCGTTTTTTTTTGCGGCCTTGGGGGGCAACCGAGCTTTGGTGATCAGGGGAATATATGTGCCCATATGTTTCCTACATGCATGCGAAAGTTTGTTTGTCAACATGTTTTGAGACCATCGCGCAACCTGTGCATTGAACGGTGTGTTCAACGGTCGCCACAGTGTCCGGTCTCGATACCGCGGCCCTGAGGTAACACTGCCATCGAAAGCGCGCGTGCAGACAAGGACTTCTTGTGCCAACAAGTTGACTGCAGTTCCGTTTTTGGTTTGCTAAATCATGGCAAACATGAGATCCATGAGCCACGGGAAACTATGGGAAATTGGGAAACGATGGCAACTGAAGCACTGACCTCTCCTGTTTCTCCTAGGTCAGGGACAAGAGGATTTTAGAGAATTTCAATGAATAGATAAACAAGGTCACGCCGGGGATAGCGGCGCTCGTGTTTTCAGCTTCGCACGCAATAGTCATTTTGTCAAGAATCAAAAGCGTGTTGGAAATTACTAGCGTAAACAACCCTACAGGGATAGCCATGGCTGCTTCGCGTTGTCATCATTATTTTTCGTGCGGTCGCCATTTCATACACTGTATATTACTGTATCAAGGCAAAAAGTTTTAGGTCAAGTCCCATGTTGAAACTCCATGTTCAGAAGTTGTGTGAAACGCAAAGGTATTGTGCCACAGATAGAGAATATGATCATTCAAAAAGTTGATTTTCTTGGATTTAGGTTGTTGGACACTAATCACGTATCAAATTACATCGCAATGAGGTTTCTTCTGACTGAGCCCGAAATAGAACATCAAAATTGATCAAAATGTCACTATGGGAAAAGCCATGGACCAGTGGGACACCTACTTTCAGATCCCGGAGTCAGGATATTGCCATCATGAAGCAAATGCACAAACATGAGGCAGAGCTCTGCTGGGCGCCGCTGGAAAGGAAAACAATGATCCAAACTCTTCGGTTTTTGAAACGCCTAAACTGTTATTCGGGAATACGGGTCGCTGTAAGTTCGTCATGATTGTTCCAATGATTTGCCAGAGTGATAAGTTGTTTGACGACGGGATTTTCCTACTATTGGCATAGGGGGCAAAGCATCGCAACCATCTTGCCCAAGATGTGGCTGTATCTTCAGAAGTTTTTGTTTGATGGAGTTGTGTGGTCGATCATGTTTGGCATCAAGAATGCATGTTGGACCTTGGATTATACTCGTACTGGATAAACCAGATGTATCCACAATGTGGGGCCCCAGAGGTATAAGTTGGTGTTGGTTTATATACAATCCCATCTAACTATAGTTATAACATGTTATAACTACTACGATAAACCGATAAACCCTAGTTAACCTAATTAATCCTAATTATATATTATGAACCAACTTAGCTAACCCGCTTGGATTTTAACTCACCTGACCAGATCCCCCAGATATCCCGGTTTTCTCGGAGGCCCAAGTCCAGTCCTTGCGGGAAATTTTCAATGAGATCAACAATGGCAACACATGCGTTGTTGCTTGGTGCTGGTGCTGGATGGAGATACCTACAATCCATTTGGAAACTCAATGCGTTCACTTGCTTTGTTGCATTTATGTGCACTGACTTTCCCAACGGGGTGTAGATTGTCTTGGTATTTATTAGGCGATTTAAGGAGATTTGCATAGATTCTCTGACCCACAATTTGATCAGTGAATCGGTAGTCCAAGAATTCAGCATGTGAAATTTCAAGTGTTTCGGCGATCTCGTGTATCCCCATGTGAAAGCATATAGTATAGATGAACTCATTGACGAGACATCAACCATCTCGATGCCGACGCGATGTTCACTTTAGATTGGAATACACGCAGGCCAATCAATATGCCATGGTATCTGGTGATCTCAAATTTAGCCTAGTCACAAATTTGGGATTGTCTACTGCCATCTTTCTTTAGCAGAGGGTACATCACCATGATGTTCCAAGTTTCCAAGCAGCTGTTATCTCATGATATCTCATGTAATATAAACGAATGTTGCTTCAATTAACCATGTTTCGCGGGTACATTCAGTCACCCAGCCACGACCAACCATCTCAACAAAACTTTCATAGCCACAACTAATGGTTGAGTTTCTGATATCATGTAAAATCATGTCAAGTTACTGATATCACACAGCTGGATCTCATGTTTATTCCCCACATCATTGTGTGGGGTTCTTTTCTTTCAGCTCTGCACCCGACCGCTCCGACTTCGCCGCGCCTCCCGCCCCACAACAACCTTTGACACCCACACCCACACACACACACACCTTATTCACACACACAACTTTGCCGCACGCAACTCTTTCAAGAAGATCTTTTTCACACAACTTTGTCACACACATCTCTTTCACACACAACATTATCCGCGCAACTCCCTTCATACACATTATTGTTACTTCAACACACAACGTTGTCACATACAACATTGTCACACACAACTCTTTCACGCTCTTTGTCGCCCACAACATTGTCACACGCAACTCGTTCACAGTTAACACTGTCACACGCACACACAACTCTGTTACACACAACTCTGTCACACACACACAACACCTTCACGCACAACTCTTTCCCACACACACACACACACCACTCTTTCACACACACACAACACAACATTGTCACCCACAACTTTGTCAATCACCACGTTTTTACACATCATTGTGAGCCACAACTGCATCGCACGCTTTTTCAAACAACATTGTCGCCTACAATTCTGTCACACACACAACTCTTCCATCACAATCCATCACACACAACTCTTGCATCACACACAACACGTTCACACACACACAACTACGTCACACACCACTCTTTTGCACGCAACATTGTCACACACAGCTCTTTCACACAATCTGTCTTCCACCATGTCCTTTCTCTTTCCTGCCTTTCCCATCTCATTTTCACATTTGTTTGGTGCGTATTGGAAGAAATTGACATGTGGGGTTATCCAGTTATCCGGTCCTTGAATTGTTGGCATTCCCACTTATCATTCCTGCCAGTTTTTAGCAGTTTATGATATCCACATAAGCTGGATGGTTGTATCATGTTGTATCAATGAATGGTTGTATCATGTTGTATCAATGAAATGGTTGATAAGGTGGTAAACCCAATCATAAATAAACAAACTATAAACCATCCCCAAATGGTAGTTTATTTCTTGGAATAAACATCCAGATCTAGGTCCAAAAGTTGAGATTCAGAGAACACCCTGCTGCCCAATACGGCAAAACAGGTGAAAAGCCATGCGCGAGGTATTTAAGGCCAGAGAAGATAATCACCGATGCCCGACCTGAGTGCTCTTCTAATCATCGCATTAGATGTGGCTTTTGATAAAGACCCAAGGACACAATTTGGACACTGACATTTGGTGATTTCAAGACATGAATTTACCATATTTTACCATCCAATTTCACACGCCCAACCCTGAAAGTTAAAGATTTTTTGGCCAACGGTCTTTATAAATCCCTCATCCACGTCCATCGGGAAAAGGACCAGTCTCTTTCAGGTTAGCCTGAAACAGTTGAAGGCGCTTGCAGGGCAACTGGAATTGGGCATGTCAGTCTCAGGTATCTTCATCCATTTTGTTGGACTATTTTCGATGATTCCAGTTGGACACACGTGTTTATTGTATACCGACAAAAATATGTGATAATATGTGATAATATGTGCAGGCGTTCATATTTTCGAAAAGTGCGTGTATACTTTGGGCAGGCTGCTAAATACAAATGACACCAGTCTGTTTCCCGTACTTTTTGAAAGGACCTGCGCAAGCCAGGGTTCCGGCGAAAAGTTCCCGGATATCCAAAGGCGCCACTCTGTGCCATTCGCCAAAAAAGTTTGATTGTTATTCCGTTCATACCATTGCCATTGTCATTCCCCATTCATGCCATTTCATACCCCTATATATAATATGAAAAACATTGCTGGGGATCTTGGGGGGGGCGCTGAGCATATGTATGTATGTATGTATGTATATATATACAAGTATATACATATATATATGCATATATATATACCGACATATATTATTATCGTTTTTTTCGGCAGATGGGCATGCACTCTGGTAGTTTAATATAGCTTAATATAGCTATGGAAAATTGTACCATGTGTAGATGATTTACTTATTACTTGAATGGTGACTTTCTATAGTTGTTTGTATGTTTGCTGGAGGGTAACTCACATCACCAGGAGGCTCTTCAAAGCAAGAAGTTGGCCTCCTTTATGCACCTCGGCGAGGAACGGACAACACCTCATGGTCGCCAACGTGTTGTATTCTTGAGAAAATTCTAGGTAAACCCTGGATGGGTGCTCTCACACTTTGATTTTTTGCTGATAAGTTGGGATATATATATGTATGATAATGATGATAATGTATTATATAATTATATAATTCTTATTCCTTTGGCAGAGTGTCTACGACTGGCCATCATTGTTTTGGTGATTTTCCTCACAGAGCTCGACCACAGAGCTTCAGGCATTCGATGGACATTTCGACGCAAGATATCTGGACTCTCTTCATGCGCCTCGGTTTGGACATGCCCCAAAATACCAGTTATAAGTCAGTTATAACTTTTGACTTATAACCTAATATTGGATAATAATGGAATGATAACCCCGTTTATAACCATAGAGATGTGTGATTTGGACGGATAACCATAGCCCAACAGTGGCATGTCGACTGGTTGACAGAAAATTGGATGGAGCACTGTTTGGTCCCGGTTTGTAAAGATAAGATCTACTTCACTGGCCTGACAACCCACAATGCTGTCAAACTTGAGAGTGACCCCGATGCCATGTTCGCGATGTTTGGAATCTAGAGGAACCATTGGATTCGCGGACTTTCGCGGACTCTTACCTTGTTCTCTAAAGAAATGAAGCTGCCACAAATAAAAGCAGACTTATTCAGACAATATTCAAACTCACTGATGTGTTTAGTGACAGTTTACTGATATTTAATTCCCTGATTTCCGCGTTCTGATAAGATCAGCATATGTTTGCTGGTGAAGTCTCCATGAGATCACCATCAAAAACGTGTTCGAAGGTGCCGGGGCATGCCGGGGCTAAAAATGACACCATCTCGTCAGGGTCATCGATGCCAATGGTGACGGGCAAGTGACTTTGGCTCCTTGGATTCCCATTGATTTCGAGGTGTCCTCCCGGAGGTGTCCTAAGTCATAGGGCCCCAAATCATCCAAGTCATTTTATAGATATTTGTTTTAATATGTTATAAATATACGTATGTATATATATAGAATTATATAGATATAGATATGTATACATATAGTATATAAAGTATATATATATATAGAAAGAGTCTATTTTAGTATTTCAACCCAAGGTGACTTGGAGATCCCCCATCTTAAGAACCCGCCATGACTAGCACATATACTGCAGATACGTTCTTGGACACTAGTCTGCACTTGCATATCTATAAATCCATAGAAATACATATGCAGCTATGCATCCTACACATCAAACCGCAAACCATTGGCTAGTGGCTCACTACTACCCCTCAACAGTCCATTCTGCCTTGGTGACACGATCAGACTGTGCATCACGGTGGTAAACAAAGAAGTTTTACCGAAGATCTGCACAGAATAATCCCATCCCCCTAATACTAAACACCTCCTAAACCCAAATATTCCCAAATATAAGGTTTCATCCCCAACTAAACCATGGTTTCTGCGGATTCTTCTTGGGGCTTTCACCAAGGTAGTCAGGGTTTGACTCACACCCACATCCCGCGAGTACAGCTTCACACTGCAGTCCAAAGCCAGAGTGTTTTTTCCCATGTCAACTGTTTGAAAATCGGACCTAATGTAGTAAGCTATAGGGGTTTACCTGTTTACTGCATATATCCATTACACGTAACAAGTATTACATAAATCCGAATATTACTGGGGTGACCATCGATGGTATATATAATGAGTATTGACCGTGGCACATATGGAAGCAAGATGAGTGCCATTTCGTTTCTGCAGCCTCAACAGCAACAACAACAACAACAGTTCCCGGGGCTCTCAGGACGAGTTTGTCTTCGGATGCATGCAGTTGCAAGGCAAAGAGAATCTGATGGCATCTGTGGCAAAGCTGTTTCTATTTTTAATGTACTTGTAAGAGACTAGAAGATTGAATCGACTTGTTTTCAAGTCAATACATAAATATAAAACATAATGAAAATAAGGCAGTTCCTTCACTTGCCAACTTGTTCTGACTCCAAGTTCTGTCGCTTTGCTGATGCGAGGCTGAACCAGAACACTGGGCTTCAAAGATCTTCAAACGCCCGTGGTTTTGTTTTAGTAAGGGCACAGATTATCATGACTAATGACTAATGAGTAAACCCAATGTCCTAGACCATCCCGAAGTCACTATCAATGGGTGGTATGTTCACCATCCCCATTGTGGATATTCATGGTAGGTTTTGTGATGTTTGTGGCGGCCAGGGCCAGGGCTGCCCACATTCCGCTCGCCAGGCCCAGCGAAAGGCCTGCAAATGGCCAGGATGAGCTACGAAAATACCATGATGAGAGAGTCTCGGGCCGCAATGGAGCGTAGGAGTTGGAGTTGGCAAACGAAAAAAATCGTGACATAATTCCAATCCCAAGGTAAGATGTTAGATAAGTATGATATTAATAAATTATGTGATAATATGTATTATCTATGTATGTATGTAATGTAATGTAATGTAATGTAATGTAATGTAATGTAATGTAATGTAATGTAATGTAATGTATGTATGTATGTATGTATGTATGTATGTATGTATGTATGTATGTATGTAT
>Ga0126342_10020790_pt1 | contig 11000 bp, 9 predicted proteins | sample Cyp1metagenome_FD_92528 | JGI IMG/M metagenome (GOLD analysis project Ga0126342, IMG submission 92528) | Coral microbial communities from Lord Howe Island, Old Settlement Bay, Australia - Cyphastrea 1 metagenome | ecosystem: Host-associated > Invertebrates > Cnidaria > Coral ... | reverse complement strand
TTCGCAGAGTGCACGCACGCACGGGCTTGGCTGGCGCACGGCGCATGCAAGTTCTATAGATGAGAAAGGTCTTATATATATCTTTAAGGCAACTTCCGCCCCGCCTCGTGCGGGTACTACTGGATTGCAAATTATATTCTGAACTAACCATATTGAATTAATCATCACTTAAATTATATTCTGCAATTAAATGATGGTGAATTATATTCTGCAATTAAATTATATTGAATTAATCTAACCACTTCATAATAGCAAATTATATTCTGAATTGGTTAGCACTTAGACATCGATTAACCATCAATGGAGATTTGACCAACAAGAATGAGGCCTTGACCAGTGTATATAATCTTGGCAAATGGGCTTGCAACCTCGCTGGCCGCCCGCACTGTAAATGATGCTTTCCATGTGTAGAATATTGTAGAACCATACCAGAATGGGATATAATCTGCGTATTTTGGACTTGGGAATCATAGACCCCAAAGGGGCACAAAAAGGAAAACACTACTGCTGCAGTCGGCATATCCATCCATAATAACTCTGCAAGTGTGATGATGACGTTTCTCAAAATAGCCAACAACACCTTGAACCACCATTTGATCCCAAAGACATCCAAAGAAGGCATAAGAAGGCCCATACCTGACCTATTCGTGGTGGGGTCAAAACTAGGATGTGTACCCCCATCAATTAAGATGATTTATGTAAATTTATTTGTATATAATATATAATAATATATATATATATATATATATATATATATATATATATATAATATATATATATACATATTATATATATATATATTATATATTTATGTATTAATATATATTACATATGTATATATATATATATATACACACACCCAATTATATCCATCTTGTAAGGATTTCCCTAATATCGGTTGGGCCCATCCCCATTACGGCATGCCGTGTTTTTTGATCACGCGGCGCCCAGGTCAGAAGATAGCATGAGCAGCAGGAGTCATTGGCCACAAACGCTGGTCGGTTCATCATTTTTCGTCCTTGGACGAGGTTTCCTACGTAAATTTTGGTGGCTGAATGGTTTAAGGTTAATTTTTGGGTTTAAAAGGAGAATATTTTGTCCTGCTAAAGGTACTATAACAACCTTGCAAAAAAAACAATTTGGTAAAATGCTGCAGAAAGGTCATGAATCATGAAAGGTCAGTTTAAGATCTATATGTTTTGGGGGGTCAACACATACCAAAGTTTCGCCATCGAAATTCCTTGCTAGGAGTCGAGCGAGCCAGCGGAAGGTGAAGAAGAAGAAGTCGAGGCCGTTGTGATGGGTTCTGGGCTTCACCTCAGCCTTGTTTGATTGTTTTGTTTCGTGTCGTGTCATGTCGTTTTGTTTTGTTTTTTTCGTTTTTGTCTTGGTTTACAAAGGTGTAACATGTTGTAACAGGAAAAAGTGTACTGTCACCCAACATTTGTTGTGCAATATGGCACTAAGTAAGATGAGTTGATCATGTTTCGAAATTTGTGGTAAATTGTTTCACCAAAGAAAACAATAGAGGACTGTCTATGGGTCAAATTTGGCTTGGCCCATAAATGATGCTGGCCAGGGTTTTGCCAGCAGAAAGACGCTGTGACATACCAGTCGCCACGTAACGTATCTACCTAAACGATTTGGAGATAGTGGATATATTGACATCCCATGAAAACGGAAATTCTTGGGATGAAGGTGGATGAAGAAGCCTATAAACAAAATTGGTGAAAGCTTACACTTTGTTGTTACAGATCAAGGACGCTTTCTTCAAGGTGGTTGAGATTGGTTGGGTCGGTCAAAATTGGGGACCAATGGACTCACAAGATTGGTGATGTTTGGTGGGTGGGGTCAATGATTTTGACCCATATCAGCAGAGAGAGAGAGAGAGAGAGAGAAAAAAACAAAATCATGGATGTTATTGTATAAGTAGAATATGTACTGTATGTGTATGTATATATATATACATATAGAATTATATAATTACGTATCTACACAATTATATACATGCATCTCAGACTATCACATTGAGTTATTTCAAATCTAGTGTCCACTCAGGGTCTGACTACACATAGTCACATGCTACGAGTCAGCCAACACTATTCTATTTAGGCCGGAGGGCCCTCATCTCCTGCCCTATCTGAAGTTACGTAAATTCTAAACAGTAGATCAGAGTTGTTGCCCCAAACCAAATTAGATAGCGGTGCTTCAACTAAAGGATACAATTTTTGGTGTGTATATATATATGTATATGGTAATACATATATATATGTTGGTTGAAGTATAGCCGCTAATAAGGTTGAATAAGAAGCCTCAGTACCTTGTTTGGAAGCTTCCTTGGGTCCAGTGCCAAGTGTCCAACCATCCCATCAACTGGTAGCAGCTAATCTCCGGTCATGTAACCGGTCCTGCAAGAGTTTGCGAACTGGAAAATCAACATGTTAGTTAGATAGCCAAAAAGCGAAATCATCCTAAAAAAGGGCTATTTAAAAACCCATAGCTGTGTAACATTTGTTACCGGTTCTAAAGTTCGCCACTTGGCAAAGTCTGCAAGCGAGAGGCCAAGCAAGTCAACTTATAGCGTTGAAAGTGACTTGGCCGACCATTTTTTGTTGATTTATAGGTGGGTCCAAGTCAGGTACATGGTCATGCCGTGTCGCAGTCATTCTTGGATGTGCATCCTATTTAGATCCATTTAGTATTTAGTGGATAATGGTAATGACCATCAAGATCCACACATATATATATATATATATATATGTGTGTATGGGAGTCGTTCTAAAGCTCCATGTAAGGGTTTTTAATTGCCACGGCCGCCGGGTTTCATTATCAGACCCCGTGATGTTTTTGTTTTAGTTCGCGAAAGAGTATATTTTTTTTGCGAAAGATTTGGCGAACAATTTTAACATGAGACCCCTGCGAAAGATAAACGTGGGGTTCGCGAAAGATTCACGAGTTTTTTATTCGCGAAGAATAGCCGTTTGCAGAAAAAGGAATTTAGAACAACTGCCAATAGATCCACATATATATATGTATACACATATATATATATAAATATACATATATATATAATTGTGTATATTATATTATATTATAAGATTATATAAGATTATTCTTAAACATGTGAAAAAGCCAGTTATAAACATACTGAGGAAAAACTGGCTGCATCGATTCACTGGGCTGCCCAGGTTTCCCCTAAGAACCTGGCGATTGATGGTGGAAGAAAAAATCAAACGTGGCGTGCTGGAAAATCCATGAAAGTCATTGAAAATCCAACATTTATAGATGATTTTCCCAGTAAAACCTCCACAGTTATATAGATATATATATACATACATATGTGAATCAAGGGGATTTCCCATTGCCACGTTTGTTTACTGAAGGTATACTGTATATAAAGCACACACTGACCAGCCATTTGTGCGCCAGAGCCATACCCACATGGCTTCCTGCATTTTAGGGACTCCCAGCACGCCCAATGAAATGCCCTTTCCTCCCATAGGTCCTTCGGTCTAATCATGCCCAATTGGTTGGGTCTGAAGTCTGAAATTGGGCTACACCCTCAAAATGGTGACATAATTATGGCATAATTAACCATAATTGAGAAATGATGGTTAGCAATAATGAAATTGGCTATGAGATTTTTGGGCGCCCCATTGCTGGCACTGCAATGGCCATTTCAATATATTTCACTAAGGAGAATGATGATCGAAATGATGATCTATATAATATATATATATATATATATAATTATATATATTTCAATGGCCATTTCAATGTATTTCAATATATGTCCATGAGATTACGGGCACCCATTGCTTGGTTTTTGCTTCAGGCCGTTGGTTGTTGTTAAATTTTCGCCTCTCAGCACCGAGGCGCTCAGATGTTGACATCTTTGTCCGAATCCTCCCGCCCCGACCTGCAGGATCGACACCCAAGTTGTTATGCCGAATTATGTTTCCATTGGTTTAAGGGGTGTTTTGGTGGAAGACCCAAATATATTCATGTGTAGATATTTGTTGTTCTGACTCTAAGTCTCATGTTGTTTGTTGGCTGGTTTTTGATTCAGATGATCATTCGGCCATAGGACGGAGACATATTATAACATATTGACATATCATATTCCGCTAGAGAATGAACATTCAGAAGTTCTGCCTCAAGCCGTCCACGACATGTTGAGCCGCCAATGGCCGCCAGCAGGCGCACAGGGTTCCTGGCTTCTCAATGGAGGTTGACTCCAAGGATTTCCAGATTTTCTCCGAAGGTCGGGTCATGAGACCCATGGACCAGTCGGGAGTCGATGGGAGGCTACGCTACTTGTTGGGAATCAGAGATGTTCATGGATACACTAGGATACACCAACAAAAAATAGATATCCAGACTGACTGGGATATTTATCTGCAAAACATGGGCTTCTTTTGACATTAGCAAGAAACAACAACGGTTTCGCCATGTTTCCGACCACAAGATATCGCCATCCTCCAAGTTCTTGGACTTGGGACAATAACTGGAGGATCATCAGATCGTAACTGGTCAGTGTTGAGGTGAGTCCACCCACTTATATATAGGATAACCCCACGCAATGGGGACTTACTAACTAGGCTTGTTACGATCTGTGGGATGATCCACTGAATGGGTGGCCTTGCCACTGGCGGTGTTTTTTTGAGGCCATTGCCAGTAGTCGGCAGGTTCAGAATAGGTTGTGCCCCAACGCGGACTATTGAAAAATTCCCTATGGACGGACGGACCTATGTTTTTTTTTTTGTGGGGAAACTTGAGGGTGGTCACCCTTGTTGTAGAAACCTTAGTTTGGGATATGTTTGGATACACTTACCTTTGGGTGCTTCATCCTGTAGCCAAACTCTGGAGGTTGGGGGATGTCATTCTGTTTACCGCTACGGTGTGTGCACAGCCCGTGCCCTCAAATTTCAAGGGGGGCACTAAGGTAATAATTACTTATATCCCAATATTATATCCTATATAGATATCAATATTATACTGTATATACTGCATATACTGTATATAGATAAATAAATAAATAAATATATATATATATATATATGGATTTTGGTAGTCAAACATGGCTTGCTGGGAAACGGTTTCCCAGCAAGCCATGTTTGACTACGAAAATCCCCATTTAGTTTGCTGAGTTTTATACATACGCCCATTTACAGGACATTTCCCGGCTTGCCATGTTTGATCACCGCAGGGTGAATAAGATGATCATGGCCTTTTTGTTTTTTGGTGGTTCATTCCAGCATATTTTGTAATGTTCAAGCCATTTGTGTATTGTTTGATATTGTTTGAAGGTCCAGAATTGATGGCAATGACACCATGAACACCAGGGTCCCGAGCGGGATAGCTTCTAGCAATCAAACCTGGCAACAAACATTGGAATCCCCGAATTATAGATGATATTTAGCATTCAAACATCAACATGTTCGAACAGTAAACCCATTTAAAGTCATTCGGAATCTCAGCACTGTGATGTTGAGACCAGGGGTCCAGGTTGAACCCCCAGGTCTGTTGGAAGGCAGCATCTTTGGTGCTTTTGGAGCAGATCATTTGAAGTCCCTGGCTGCTGGGCAGCACTGCTGAGGTACCTTTGTGGAACCACAAAACTCCTGAGATAGTTCGGTAAAAAAGAAGAAGAAATGGGGAGTTAACTCGGTTACTGGTATAGCTATGTATAGCTTATATAACTGCTGCTAAAAGATGCTAAAAGTGTACATTGATATACCGCTTATATAGCTTATATATATATATAAAACTGGTATATATAATTGGATCATGATCCAAACCCAAACTGTGAATTTAACCGGAAAAAGACGGAAACCAACTGGATTGATACTTTTCAGGATCAACCGTACATGTTTAGGGGGGTTATCGTATTTAGTATTGCAATATACAGTTGTTACTATTATTGTTACATATTGTTTCTATTATTATCACTGTTATTATTACTACCTATGCATCATTTAGGAACCATATCCAGATGAACAAAGCTGCGGGAGAAAGGTTTGTTCCCTAAGAATCAGGGTCCGTTGAGAGAGTGGCAATGCCTGAAGATGTGATTGGGCCTGCAGATCATGCTCTGGCAATAGGATTGGATGTGGAGGGTCTGGACAAAGATCTCGGCATTCCTGTTCAACTACAGTCATCCCAGTTGTGCAGCCAGATCTTCGATTTTTTATCATCAAAACCGCGGCGCTTTCACCAGTCAAGACCATTTTTCAAAGCTCAGGTTTGAGTCCCAAACTGTTTCACTTCACCATCAAACATGGGGCTTCCAACACAAAAATATGTTGGAGGGTGCAGTTCTACAAACATGAGTGGTGTATATTTCACCATTACTTGTGTTTTTTTTGAGGTACCCTACAGGGATTCTATCACACGTCTGTAAAATAAATGTGAATACAAACATATATATATATATAATATATATATATATATATATGGGTACGAGTCAAAAGAATAGGTATGGATCAAGGCCCCGGGCCCACACACGATCCATACCCCCCGATCCATTCCTTGATCCATACCCCTGATCCATACCTCTTTCTCGTTGAAGAAAGACTGATGCTGGCCCTAATGCTGCTTTTTATCCTAATACTGCTTCTGGTCCTCGTACTGCTAGTCCCGTTGCTACTACTGTTGCTACTACCGTTGCTACTACCGTTGCTATACTACCGTTGCTACTACTGTTGCTACTACTGCTGCCTCCGCTGCCTCCGCTGCCTCCATTGCCTCCGTGCTGCTGCTGCTGCTGCTGCTGCCACTACTAATCATCTTCCTCCCAGGAGCTGCTGCTCCTGCTGTCGCTTCTGCTGCTGCTCCTGCTGGTCCTGCTTCCGCTGCTGGTGCTGGTTCACTTCCTCCTTGTGCTTCTGGTAGTTGGACAAAATGCAACTAGTTGACTAGCTACTAGCAATATTGCAAGTGCACCTTGGAGGCTAGTAAGACCGGTTCTAGTTCCACTAGGTCACTAGGTGCTTCTTATACTTCAAGTGGCGCTATGATTACAACTCCCTTTTGTTTCTGCTTTGCCTCGCACGTGTAGAACTAGACTAGACTAGAAATACCCCGCTCTCTTCCTTCACAGCCATAGCGGGAAAGCCGATCCATACCCGATCCATACCCGAACCCAATCACGCCACAACAAATGCCAATATGAAAATCCGATTTTTATTACTATTTCTATTGCTGCTTCTACTTCTACTTCTACTTCTACTTCTACTTCTACTACTACTACTACTCCTCCTGCTGCTGCTGCTGCCGCTGCTGCTGCTGCTGTTCCTACTCCTACTCCTACTCCTACTCCCCCTACAACTCCTACTGTTGATGGAAGAAATCCTGCACCACTTGCAAAGGCCTACACTTGAAACCTCGCGCTCCTAATTTAATATTGTTTGAAGACACAGTGAAACGCGAGTGACGGAAATCCTGCACCACCTGTTAACATGTCATTCAACATTGAGATTGGGGGTGCGGGGGTGCAAGTTATGCATTCGCAAATGTAAGGTTATAGAGGTGGTGCAGGATTTTTTCCACCCACCGAAAAAAAAAAAAACAATTCTTGTATTTTTGGTCTTGCAAATTTCTTCCCGTCACCAGCTATTTCCAGGGGATCATCCATCGTTGGTTCTTCTCATAGTTCCCCCAATGTGCTTCACTCTTCACCTGCACACAGCTGCAGCTGAGCACGAGGCAAAATAAGCTACATTGCAGCCGCCGCATGCTACTCGCACACTGCAAACCACCCGCAACAGTCACGCTACACTACACGCAACACTACACGCTACACTGCACGCAACACTGCCGAAACGCTGCCAGGGGCAGCATTTCGGGTCAGGACAGAAAAATTGACTTGTATTTTCATTTCATTCCTTAAAAGCCTCAAAGCTCCAAAATGATTGCCCGTGCCAGCAGTTCGGTAGTGTTGCGTGTAGTGTAGCGTGTAGTGTTGCGTGGGGCTGCCACGCAACACTGGTCACTTTCATGAGCTTCTTTGAAAAGGATTCTGCTTCCTCCTTGCTGCTTTGCCCAGCTTGTGTTGCAATATAGTCAAATTTAGATGCACCAGGCTCTACGACCTTTAATTCAAACATTAATGATCTGACAGGCTAATGCATATGGCCAAAACATCCTTCAGCTTCTGCCCGCTGCTTCTTTGCAGTTCTTCACCCAGGCACGTAAAATTTCAGTACCGTAGTACTACTGCAGCTGTTGCTGCTACTACCATTAGATTACTATTACTATTGCTATTTTGTTTTTATTTTTGTGACTTTTACTAGTACTACTGTTACTGCTACTGCTATTTCTACTGCTACTGGATCTTCTCCTTCTATTGCCACTACTGCTGCTGGTGCTGTTTTTTTTTACTGCTCCCTCTACTAGCAGTAGTAACAGTTTTAGCAGCAACGGTAGCAGGAGGAGAAGTAATGGCAAGTAGGGGATAGCAGGAGTATCAGCACATTTTGTATGCTATGATGAGCCCGTACGAAAGGGTACGGATCAGGCACCTTACGTAAGCACACGGATCACCGCGGAGCGATCCATAACCGATTTTTCACTCGCACCCAAATATATATAAATAAATAGATAGATAGATAGATAGACAGATAGACAGATAGATAGCTGGATAGATAGTTAGGTAGATAGATAGATAGATAGTTAGATAGATAGATAGGCATATAGATAGACATAGATAGATAGGTAGACAGATTGTTACAGAGATAGATAGATAAATATATAGAGAGATATAGTTATAGTTATAGGTATAGATAGACAGGTAGGTAGATAGATAGGTAGGTAGATAGATAGACAGATAGGTAGATAGATAGATAGACATTTATAGATAGATAGTTAGATACACAGATAGATAGATAGCTGGATAGATAGATAGATAGATAGATAGGCATATAGATACACATAGATAGATAGGTAGACAGATTGTTACAGAGATAGATAGATAGAGATATAGAGAGATATAGTTATAGTTATAGGTATAGATAGATAGGTAGGTAGATAGATAGGTAGGTAGATAGATAGATAGACAGATAGGTAGATAGATAGATAGACATTTATAGATAGATAGTTAGATACACAGATAGATAGCTGGATAGATAGATAGATAGATAGGTAGATAGATAGGCAGGTAGATAGACAGATAGATAGACAGACATTTATAGATAGATAGTTAGATAGACATCTAGTTTTTTTTTTAAAAAAAATGGATAGATAGGCATGCAGATAGAAAGTTAGATAGATAGATAAATAGTCAGATAGATAGATAGCTTGAATGATAGAGAGATAGATAAATAGATAGATAGATAGATAGATAGATAGTTAGATATGGAACGTATATTCCACCATAGTTTCACCATGGGTTGTAGCTGTTCTATCCCTTTCCCCAGGCGCCAGAGGTGCAGCTGTATCGATTTGCTCCCGCAGAGGCGGCGAGTCGAAAGGAGCCAAGAATGGGGATGGTCCATGGCCCGAGCCAATGGCACACCACAAAAGAAATGGTGCTTCAACCATGGCTGGTTGGAACGATTTTAATTTTCCCCAATAGCTGGGATGATGATCCAATCTGACCTTCATATTTTTCAGAGGGGTTGAAACCACCAACCAGATGAGAAATGGTGGTTTTGTGGGAATTTAGGCAATGAACAACCCCTTTTTTGATGGGTTTTATGAGCGATTGAACATGATTTAAGCCATGAAAGATGGTGGAAATGATAGTTTAACCTATGGGGAAATAACTGATGAATATCAGGGTTGAATGGACATCAAATAGTCTGGGATCAGGAGTTTAACCAGCAATTCGCCGGGATTTGTTTAAACAAATGGAATTTAATCATGAAAATATAGGAACTCAATATCACTTAATTAGCATTTACAGGGTTGCTCCAACTCGTAAATTAGTACTCCTCTTTATCTAGCCAAGTTTCCTTCCTTGTATCTGGGGTGTTGGGAGCAACCCTAATTGACAGAGATGAACAAAAACACATTGAAGACTCAATCATCACAATCAGAATATCTAATAATATATGTATATACATATCATATATGTTAATTTCGACAGGGGCAAAGATGGAGGCTTTTATAATCTTTTACCGAAGGAAGTTTAGAAGTCAAACTTCAAAAGCAGAGATGGGAAGAGTCAGAGAAGAGAAGAGAAGAGAAGAAGAAAGAAGATCGAAAAGAGAAAGAGTGAGAAGAAAGAAGATCCAGGTGCGCGAAAAGGTAGGAAAGTCGCGAAACACTGTGTTTTTCCAATCATTTGTGGCTCCGGAGGGTCGAAAAGTAGGCTCGCTAAAGCGGCGGGTGCGGAGCCATGTGGTCAGATGAGAGATGAAAAGTTGCACGCCGTTGTTGCGCGAAGCACTCAAAAGTGCAAAAAACTGACGGGTTCGGAACACTTTTGGAAGTTGGGATGTCGAAAAAGTGCACGCCGTTGTGGCACGCAGCACATTTGGAAGTCAAAACGCGCAAAGCATCTCATGTTGGGACCATTTTTGGAAGTTGAGATGTCGAAAAAGTGCACGCCGTTTTGGCGCGAAGCAAATTTCGAAGTCAAAAGTGCAAAAAGCTGAAGGGTACGGAGCACTTTTGGACGTTCAGATGTCGTTTCGCGTGGCAGGCGCAAGGGATTGTGCACCTTGTCAGAAGTGCGCAAAATGTGAGGGCTTTGTAGCAGTTTCAAAAACGATGGCAGGCGTGGGACATATGCAGAGGATATGGCAAGATGCATTTCGCGTGGCAGGCGCAGTACAAGAGACATGTTCATTACTGCTGTTAGGAGGATTTCCTGAGAGGGGTTGCATTTTGGAGCATCAGATCTTCAGGTTTGCTGAGATGATTTTGCGTGACAGGTGCAGCACTTCGTATGACGTGGCATCACTTGTTCGTGGCAGGCGCAGTACTTTCGACAGGTGGACTAGAAAAATCGCAAAACGCATTGGTACGAAGCTGTTAGCTCTGCACTCAACTTTCCA
>Ga0126342_10020789_pt1 | contig 11001 bp, 4 predicted proteins | sample Cyp1metagenome_FD_92528 | JGI IMG/M metagenome (GOLD analysis project Ga0126342, IMG submission 92528) | Coral microbial communities from Lord Howe Island, Old Settlement Bay, Australia - Cyphastrea 1 metagenome | ecosystem: Host-associated > Invertebrates > Cnidaria > Coral ... | reverse complement strand
TCTGGTCTCCGGGATAATCAAAATGTCAATGCATTGACCTCGACACCAGAGTTTCAGTTCGTCCAGGCGATGTTGGCTCAGGCCACCTCCGTTCCAACACAAATAGCGCAGGTAGCGCTTATTTTGATGTCGGGCGTTGCATTTGGATTGATCAGAGACCGCAGGAGGGGGTCTCGGCTTTACATGGGCATGATCAGCAGCAGTGGCTGCAGGCACAGCAGTCGTTTTGAAGTCACCAGCCGTGTAACATTTGCCTTTGTACCAGCAGGTGCCATCGCGCTGGGCACGCTTGATGGCTCTTTTTAGGCTTCTTTTCTTCACCGCATCCATGGACGGCCGTAGGTAGCCGTAGCTGCTTGTTGGCTGAATTCCACGTGTCTTTGCACCAAACTGGTGAATGAGAGCCTCCTCCCATGTGAGAGGTGCTCCAGCGGTTTCCGTGGTTAAACCGCAACCCTCACCCCCACTCCAGACATGTGCAGGCATGTTCAAGCAAGATATCCAAACCAAAAGGCGAAATTGGAAAATCTTAAGGACTCTGGAGTGCCCGGACTTGGGACCGGGAATGCAATCAGCTTTCAGCACAGAAGCGGACTCACTAGCCTGAAAAAATCTTGATGTGATCGTTCCCCCAACAACACAGAGAGCAAAAAATGGTCTGAAACTTGAAATTGCAATTGAGCAAGTCAGGAGGAACCGCCTCACTGAGCACCAATGCGTGGAGCAAAATCCGAAAACGGCGAAAAGACAGAGAATCCAAGCACTATGGAGTGCAGCTACACTTTTTCTGGCAGCAATGGACAGGGTCGATGTTGCCCGAGAAGGCGCAAACCTGAAAAAACGATCTGAATGAAAGTCTGCACAAAGTATATGTCGATGAGTTGGATCCGGCAAAAAGCCACACGTACAAAAGGCAGCTGCAATGTAGAAAATAAAAACGGTGTAAAACAATGGGACCCCACCGCAGAAAGTCAGAAATTGAGCAGCCTGTTGTAGAAAAATCCAAATTGCGACCACTTGTAATGTCAGTCGATCGGTGTTCTCAGCAAGGACCCCACCGCAGAAGGTCTGTGTGTTGTCACCAAGCCAGGTCAAGAGCCAAAGCTGCACTGTTTGTCTGACAAATGCTGTGAGCAAAAGTGTTGTTTGCGTCGTCAACGGAACCCCACTGCAGAAGGTCAGTAAACTATCAGTGTGCTGCACTTGCTTGATAGCCGCCTGTCTGTACCAATAAGCCCCACCGCAGAAGGCCAGCAATTCGGTGTTGATTGTAAGAGCCCCACCGCAGAAGGCCAGAACTGTATCGGTGTGATGCCAAAATTGTAAATATTTGGATAAGTCAGGGAGATTTGAGCAGATTCCACTATAAGGATGTAAAAATAGAGCAGCTGGGTGTAGCAAAATCCAAATATCAACAATCAACGGGAGCAGCACACCGGTGTTTGCAGGAAAAAACCCACCGCAGAAGGTCAGTTGGCCGTCTCGAACCCAACTCTGTAGCCAGCTCTGCACCGTTTGCCTGAAAAAATCTGTAGCCAATGTTGTTTGTTGCGTCGTCAACCAAACCCCACTGCAGAAGGTCAGTAAACAGTCAGTGTGCTGCACTTGCTTGTGATCCTCTTGGCAAAGCCAACAAGCCCCACCGCAGAAGGCCAAGTTTCCGGTGTGGATTATTGAAGCCCCACCGCAGAAGGCCAGAACTGTTTCGGTGTTGAACCAATGGTATGTAAGGCCAAAGGAGCAGGAGCAAGAAGAAAAAGCCCCACCGCAGAAGGCCAGGATCTCGGTGTGAGTGCTCAAAGGCCGACTGTAAAGTGCCAAGTGAGGGTCAGGCGGATCCCTCCCGCAGAATGAAAAATGAATCAGGAAGCAAAAGTTACTGCCAAATTGTTCAATTGTCTGTGTTTTCGATTGTTCAAAGGGTGCTGCAAATCTTGTATATTTGTCTGGAGAAACTGAAGACAAGAATGTACCAGCCAACACAGGTCTGACGTGGATACCACTGCAAGTGAGGCTGTGTACGTTGTCAAAAGTCCAGAAATACAATGTATACACTGAATCAGTAAAATTAGATTTCCGCAATGTCGCAAAACCAGTTGGCCAGGTTCGACCACAAACAGCAGTGGATGGCCGTGTTGCACCGTCCGCTCTCTCGTGTGTAATTCGAAACGCGTTTGTGACCCCACCGCAGAAAGTCAAATTGAAAACGGTGTCAAACAAACCAAAATGTGGTTCAGTCCAAAAAGGGGGGAGAAGTAGTCGCCGAAATGAACAAGCAGCAGCAAGGATGAGCACAAGGTTCCACCGCCAAGTCAGAAAAGGCGCCGTAGTGCCCAGGATGGCAACCGCAATCTCAATGGCGTCCGCCCCAAAAAAGGAATGAACGATCGAGGGGGAACAATGATTCCGCTATGTGAATCCTCTTGCGCGCGGTACTCGTGACCGCATAGGGGCTTGTGTGTGTGTGTGTGTGGGTGGTGTGTGTGTGGTGTGTGTGTGGTGTGTGTGTGGTGTGTGTGTGGTGTGTGTGTGTGGTGTGTGTGTGTGGTGTGTTTGTGGTGTGTGTGTGGTGTGTGTGTGGTGTGTGTGTGGTGTGTGTGTGTGTTTTTTTCCACGCTCCTTTTCTGAGATCAGAAACTGCGCTCGCCCTTCAGATGCCGTTTCAGCACCTGGTTCTCATTTGAGAATCCGCCCCTAACTACCGCAGCTGCCAACATCTCGATGGGGAAAATGAGATGGTGCATGAACTCTACGCTATTGGCTACGGTGGGACCGGTTGGTCCAGCAGGCACAACGGGATTTGTGCGTGTCATCCTTGCGGCGTCGACTGCCATGTCGCTGGGCACGACCCACAAGGGGAGTTGGCCGCTTTGGACATATCATTGTGAAACTTAAACTAATGAATTGGAAGCAACAGAATGATTGTTTTTTTTTTTTGGCTTCTTTTAGTGGCCCCCTTTTTTTTGGGGGGGCTTCTTTTGGTGGCCCTCAGAGCTGGGGTACACATCGGGGATACCGATGGGCGTGAAAAATTGGGGGATAAACCGGCATGGGCAGCCGGGTGCATTGGGTGGGGAGGTGGCCTTGGTCTCTGGATGATGTTGTCACTATCGAAATCACCTGCTAGGTCTGGGCAAAATGCTGTGCCAAAAGGCTGCACTGGGTTGGATGTATCTGGTTCGTGGTCGCCGGCTAGGCTGAGGGTGAGAGCATACATCTGGTGAGACGATGGATTTCGCAGCCAGTTAGTGGCCTGATATGCAGTGGCAAAATGCCTCAGTGAAACCTGTGTCCATTGGGCAGTGACTGGCATGCATATGATACAAAGTGCTGCGTCTATGTGTCTTTGTCCAACACAGATATCCGGCTGAGCCCGCAGGCCAGTGCAATGTCATCGGCAGGACTGGCACTCAAGGTCTGGTTGCATGGATGTCGGCACGGATCCGCTGATCTGGCAGTCACTTTGGACTTGTTGTGAAACAGGAATTCCTAGTTTTTTTTTTTTTTGGCTTCTTTTAGTGGCCTCTCTTTTTTTTTTTTGGCTTCTTTTCGTGGCCCTAACTCTGGGGTACACGTCGGGGAGACCGACGGGCATGAAAACAGGAGGGATAAGCCGGTATGGGCACCGGGTGCATTGGGAGGGTGCGCAGGCGAGACTCAGGGTTCCGGGTCCGGTTGGCTGGCAAGTAGAGCCAGGATGGCCGCATCGTCAGTGGGGCGTTGTGGGGGTGATGGCCTCAAACGATGCATCTCAACTTTGTCAGAGCGACACAGCCAAATGCAGGTGATGCCACGTGCAAATGTTTCTGAAATCTCAAGACAGCGTTGAGGGGCTCGACCGTCGTCACATGACATCCACATAGCTGGTGCGGCTAGGTCGGACGTCTCAGGAAATACCCTCAGCATGCTTTGGTAATGCCCGCTGTTATCCTCACCAAAGTGTGCAATACAGGCTACAATGGTGTAGGGCATCCACTCGCAGCGGGTCACCTGAAGTACAGGCACTAATACTTCCCATGCGAATCTTACGGCAGCCTGGCACTTACACAGTGTGCCATTGGGATGCTGGACAAGGCGGTCGACATGCAACAGGAGCAGGTCGTCCGGGTCCGAGAGCCCTGCCAGCATACCAAGCTCGGTGTGCCAAGACCTGAGCAGGGCAGTGAGGTGCACTTCATGATGGTCGATCATGGTGGGGTCCAGTTGCACTGTAAGTGGCATGTATTTGTCACCAGAGTCATGCAGCAGGGTATTTTCTTCTGTCAGCACACGGCGCTCCCAGCAGTTGGAGATGGCTGTCATGGCCGTCCAGCTGGCTAACATGTGTGTGAACTCAGCACTGTCAGCCTGTTCCCCGTCCTCAATCCATCCTTGCAGTAGATGTGTAAACCATGGTTCATGCTCAAGAGAGAATGGTTCCCCGTCCCCATGTTGTAAAACATCTTGGAGAATGGCTGAACGTGCACCCCACTCCTGGATTCGAAAATCCACTCTGGACAGGCTAGCCCATATCAGGCTCTGAAAAGAGCTGGTGGCGTAGCATGTATTCCCCGTATTGGCATAGATCACTCTCAGGGCACGTTCACGAAGGTCATGCCGGGCCTCAGCAGTCAAGCGGTCCCCTTGTCCTTGTTGCCCTTCCCTCTGCCGCGGCTCTTGCCCTGAGTTGTCATGCCTTTCCCCAAGGCTCGTTGTAACAGGACGGCTTGTGGCGACATGCTCTGGTTGTGGCGTTTGACGCTCATCCCCAACAACGACCACACTGTGTTGTGGCACGTGTCCCCCAACAGATCCCACACCTCCGTTTCTCTGTGGGTCAATTGGAGCAACCATGGGATGGTGTCTTGATCTGTCCGGAGACTCTTGAACAGGACCACGTGTTGATTGCTGTCCAGGAGATCCTCCAACGTCGCCAAGGTCCGGAGCATTGTTTGCATTGACATGGGCGGTCTGGGAGCCCTGATCAGTTGTTTGGTCTCTGGCGACCACTTCTGATAGCTCCATGCCCCATCCGGCAGTACTGTGCCTTTGCTCAGCGCCACCTCCCAAAGTTGGTCGCCCTGTTTGCAGTTGGCCAGTTGTTGAACCCGACGGTGAAGTTCCTTGATGACCCCTTGCATCAGGTAGGTGCGAAGGTTGGGCCACTTCAGGTTGTCCTGCTGCTTCGGCCATTCCTCCTTCCAGTGTTGGGCCAGTCCCGCAAGGTGCGGGACAATGCCTTCCGGTCGATTTTGGCAGAACATAACGAAGCAATCCTGACGGTGGCTGAGTCGTAAGCTCCTCTCGTGATGGAGGATCAGGTTGCCCATCAGTCGCAGCAGTGTGGTGATGGCCTCTTTGTTGAGTCCTGCGGCCTCTGGCTCTTCCTTGGTCTTGGGTTTGTGTCGCTTGTGTTGGTGCTCGTCTTCGTTTCCTTCGTGATGTTTCCTGGTGCCTAAAAGGTATGGGCCCAGCGCCGCCAATCCCTCCATGAGGGCCTGATCGTTGGGGTCCATCAGGGCGTCCATTGATCGGTTGTAGCAGCGTGGCAATCTGGAGCACTACCGGGCAGCTTGAGACAAAATGACTCGTCTGCGTCTGAACACGTGGGAGCAATGCATTGGTGGGGACATCAGCCGGCAAGTTGAAGACCTGTAAACATAGATTGCATTGAAAGTCCGTCTGCTGGAATCGGTGCAGAGGCTCATACAATTGAAAAGCAAACTGAGTGGCCCACGCGCTGGTCTGAGGATGGATGGTGAGCAGATGTCGCAGCAGCTCTGGCGGTTGATAGTGTCCTCCACAAATCATACATCGTGAACGGAGTCCGGTCAGTGCAGTCTGATCTGTCCAAAGCTGGGCAAAATCCCGAGAAACCAGAATGTCAATCAACCTCTGTTGCAGGGTCACGTGATTCAGGTGTTCCATGGCCGGGGCAAGGATGGCGGCACTGAACTGTTGTGGAACCAGCAATTGAACATCTCCATTGGCCATGAGCATCGCTATTTGACGCAAGGGTGTGCAGATGTGAGCCAATCCAACCTCATGTGCCTGTGGGTTGCAAATGCAGCCCCGGGTAGCCATGACGGTCTGCAGGAGGTACCTGAGCATCTGCTGGGAGGCTGTCCAAGTATGTCCATGCGCTTGCAACAGATGAGCTACGACGTCTCCGGTTCCCATGTACTTGGTCTCACAGAATTGACACACTGTGGTCAACTGAAGCCTCTGGTGCGCTGTAAGGCCAGTTGGTGAAAAATCACCAAGGCGCAGCCAAGTGCCCCATCGTTGGGTGTTATCCACCGGGTCCAAAGATGCCGCCGGATCAAAAGCTTCGCATCTGCCCTCAGTTATGTGGCGTCGAAGGCCTGAGCGGCTGTCGAAGCTGGCTTGGCAGTGTCGGCATTTGTCAGAACCCTGCACGGAGTCCCTCGAAGGCACCCAGTCATTCAGTGTATGACCATGTGTTTGAGCCATGTGAGAGTACAGTTGTCCAGTGTCATCAAATTGCTGAACGCAGATCTCGCATGTGAGTTCAGATTGATTGCGAACATCAGGCTCCATCATTTGGAGGCGCAAAATGCCGATCTGGAGAGTCACCGGGCAACTATGTACACGAGTGTACTGCTTCTCACACAGTGGGCAAGGTGAGGTCTGTTGTATGACATGGGAGAGTTGGACTCCTTTGGCAATCCCTCCGCGCAGCTGGTCATGATGGTAGAGCCGGTAGTGGCCATGCATTTCCTGAAATCTATTGCACCAGGTGCCGCAAATGGCACAGTGATGTGTGAGGGATTCCAGTGCCGGCGCTTGTTGACTCAGCACAGTCCAGTCATCTGTCAGGATGTTGCTTTGCAAATCCGGCCAAAATGGCTGACGGGTGATCTGGAAGGTATTTTGGACTACTTCCGTGGCTGTTATCTGTCTGGGAGGTTCATCCGCAGGCTCAGTCATTGGGCTCGGCTGGACCTGACAGCAGTCCCGTTGCACATGAACAAAAAAAAAATTCCATGAGGAGAAAAGGTGATGACAGTGCATGCATTGTGGCTTACCGTTCAAGGCCATACTTAGGGGTGAGATCAAGCTGACTCGGTGGTACGGTGCGTCATGCTGTGTAGTCATGTGTCTCCGCATGTTGGGAAGAGAAGTTGTGTGAAAAGAACAAAAAGGGCATTGCTGTCTGGCCTGCAGGCTGATTGGGTCGGATGCGTCCACATTCACTGGAACCTCCGGTGCATTGGCTCGAATCATGTGAATCAATTGAATGACTGCAGGCAGGTGAGACCAGGGTACTCTGTGCAAGAAATCGTCCGACTGTAGCAATGTGGTGCGCCTTTGGATGCGTTGGAGCAATCCCATGGCCAAGGCTTGCAACATATCGAGTGGATGGTCAAGTTGAAAATGTTGAAATACCTGTTGGTGCGTTCTACGTGTCAAAAAGGCGTGGTCCCCTAGGATGATCCTGATCATGCGGTAAACAACTACCTGATACTCATGGAGAACCTTCAAGGTGACATTGGATGCCAGTATGCCGTAGGTCATCACCGTGTAGACACACGTCTTCCACAAAAACAAACGTTTGGATTGGGGAATGTGCCTGTTTCTGAGCCATGGCCGCAGTCGGGAGAATGCAGTCCGTCCTGCGTGTTTGCGGTGAGTCCATGCCAAGTGCTCGTACGCATGATAGCTGAGTGTCACTCCAAGGCACGACGCTTTGTTTCTCAGCGGCAGGGTGGTCATTTGCCCATCAGCTCTGGGGATACGAATATGTGTCCCGTCAGGCGTTTTGTGTAACACTCCTTTCAGAGCAGGACGCGGATTTGTGCCAGCATATGCAATCATCATATACGACTTTGAATAAGACAAGGACAGCTTCATGCGTTCGATCACATCCAGGGCATGGCCAATGTTAACCAGGTGTTCCTTCAGTGCACTTGCTGACATGAAACGGCACCCGATATGCACATCGTCCGCATAGATTGTCAGATTGTCGTAAATCCATTGTCGCCCTGTCTTGATGGCAAGTCGGGACATGAAAAGGTCCATGTAGCATACCCATAATAAAGGGGCAATTTTGCAGCCCTGTCTCAATCCACGGCCAACAGGAATGCTTGTGGTGTCCCCTCTAAAAACAAGGTTGTAATTTGTGTTTTCATGCCAACATGCCACAAGTTGAACCAAGTTAGGGGGTGTACCTAGCGCCAACAGGTGATCAAGGATTGCAGTTCGGTCGGCACAATCGAAGGCTCGATTCAGGTCCAGAAAAAGGGACAGGCCTCCACAGATCACTGTACCATCAGGGGTAGCTATTTGATTCCGGACCGTGCGTCGATGTGCACCAACTAATTCACGGATGTTGTTGCTGTGGGCCGCAACACGCATGATTGCATCAGTGGCCGCTCGCATTGGCAGGAACCCGAACTGGGGATATCGACATAAGGAAATCAGAATGTGGGTTTTGATTTCTTTTGTGAGAAGCCCCATAACCAGTTTGCCCAACGGCTCCATTAGGGAAATTGGTCTCATTTGTTCGGGGTGCGTATTAGGCTTCCCCGGTTTGGGGAGGAAATAAATCCATGAATCCTTCCAGTTTTGTGGGATAATTGGGGGGGTTTGGTGCCACCAATGACTCAACTGCTGGAAAAGGAAATGAGCCACTTCATAAGGTGCACTGCGCCAGACTACCCCCGGCAAGAAGGGTTGGGCAACTGATTTGTTGGTGTGAAGTGCGGTCACGGCTGCAATCACATCTTCGATCGCAAATGGAACGCCCGGCGCTTCAGCCCAGTAGCGTGGCAGTTGGGCAGGTCCCTGCCACATCTTTTGAACGAAAGAAACAGTCATGGAGTGAGCCACATATTGATCAGCTATGGTTCCGTCGGGACTTCTCAGTCTAGCCCGTGCCAGCGGCTTCTTTGGAGAGTATCTGTTGATGATGTTGAACATGGAATGAGTGTCATGAACCTGGGAGGCAACAGTAACTTCTTCACAAAGAGCAATGAACTGAGCTCGTTTGGCTTGCCTGGCATCGCGCTGTTGCTTGCGTTGGAGGTGCTGATATTGTGATCGATGGAACCAAGCCTGCAAAATGCATTTCAGGGATAAAAAATGATTCGTCAAGCGTCTGAGTTGTTGTTTGTGATGCCATTTGGTTGCAATGGTTTGTGAGACCAAGGAGTGATCCACCTGTGGAAAATTGGGGTTCTTACCATCAAAAAATTTGTGAAACGCAGTCGATACTCGAGAGTGTACCTGCTGAATCAGCGCTTCTGGCGTGGTGGCCTGATGAGGTTCGTGCAAGGTCTCGATGACCTGTTGTCTCAGGCAATGCCAGGTCTGTGTCTCCTGGAGTCCAGCTTGTCTGCATTGATTCCTTTGGGCATATGTGCATGACGTGGGTTTGTCAAAACGTTGATATGACATATGTTTGGCCCTGATTGTGCAAACAATTGGGATGTGGTGTGTACTGTTGTCCGGGACAAAATCCGCAAATGGAAGGAATTGCACTTGTTTGGAATACCCATCACTTGAAAAAATGCGAGTGAGGAAATGGTCGATCCTAGAGACTGTCTGTCCATGAATGTATGTGGGTCCTGAAGCACCCCAAGTGTCCAAGGCAGTAAGGCCGTGAGTCCGCAAGATCTCTTGGAGCCGACCTTGGTCTTGATGTGTACTACCGGTGCATTGTCGTCCATTCCATTTGAAGGCGGTTGTACCAACCCATGGCGGCTGTGTTGAAAGAGCACAGTTGAAATCTCCTGCACACAGTAAATTGTTGCGAGAGGGAATCTTGTGCAACGTTTCATTGAGTGCCGTCCAGATTTTGTCTCTTTGTTGTAGAGACATTGCTGACCGTTGGTCAACATATTGGTATATGGCCAAGATGTCAAGGGCTCTCTGGTCATAGCGCAAGCGGATCTGTAATAGACGCCCATCAGCAATAGCTGCAAAGCCAAGCTGTTCAGGGTCCGCGATGCGCCTGGAGACCATGGCCAAGATGCCGCCACTGCGGTGTTCTTGTGAAGCCGTGTGCACATAGAGCCAGTTGGGATCAGCCCAATTGGAAGAGAAGCCCCAACGAGTCTCTGTAATGACTACCACGTCTGCTGGGTGGTGATGCAGCCATTGTTTCACCTCCAGGAAACCTGCTTGAGATAAGCCACCAGGGTTCCAATGTAGGCAAGAAATTCTGTCCTTGGGTCGGAGCTGTTTGGTTGGTAAGCTTCGGCGTCCGTGAGGCTGCATGTCTTGTTGGATTTTTTGCACCAATGCCGGTGGAAAATCCTGTACTTGCATGGACCGACCATGATAATGGGAGTTCCCATACGTCAAAGCTCGACGACAGGCACGCTTGTAGCTGCGCTTGTGTACAGCTGTCTGAGGTAGCAGAGGACGATTTGAGCCATTGCTCATTTGTGGCGGTTGTCCACCTTTCGCAGAGTCTTGGCAGAAGGCATAGATCCATCTGTCTGCTCCTGCTGTGACAGTGGGATCACAGCAACCCTCACCCTGACGGCCTGTCATTGTAAATCCCGGAAAATCATAGATCCTGTGATGTGCGATCCTTGTTGTCGACATCTGTTCCAAGGCCGTCCCCGGATTTGGGACCGGGTTGCAGCAGCAAGTAACCAGCAAGGCAATGATCCAGGTGATCGCAGTCAAAATTGTAGTGTGCATATCGTGTCCAGTTCCTGTTGTTGTAAGAGATTGGACGCCACAAGGGCTAAACGTTGGCCAGCAGGGGCGCACCAATCTGTCGACACAATTGCAAGGGGACAATCAGGATTGAAGTCGGGTGCCCCAACCCGAGAAGCCAAATAAAAATATCCGTTTGGAAAATCCACTGATCCAAGGCCAGGGAGTGTGTCGGGGGCCCAACCCGTGCACACCTGTCAGTCTATGGCAAACCCTCGGGGAAGAACACGGACGTGGGGCAATGGCTGCAGCGAAACACCTAGATCAGTCTTAGCTGATCTTGCTTGCGGTTCTCGCGACCGCAAAGGGCTTGTGTGTGCGTGCGTGCGT
>Ga0126342_10020788_pt1 | contig 11001 bp, 4 predicted proteins | sample Cyp1metagenome_FD_92528 | JGI IMG/M metagenome (GOLD analysis project Ga0126342, IMG submission 92528) | Coral microbial communities from Lord Howe Island, Old Settlement Bay, Australia - Cyphastrea 1 metagenome | ecosystem: Host-associated > Invertebrates > Cnidaria > Coral ... | reverse complement strand
ACCTCATCCACCATGCAGATGACCGGCTTTGTGTATGGAACCCGTCCAACCAAGACATCAAACTGCTTCAACAACAGGGTTTCGCAATCACACACATCACAGGATGGCGAGCATACCTAGGCACTACCCAACACAGCTATTTGCACTGGACACGAGTTGCCCTTCCAGAGGGACGACCGGACATGGCACAGCTAGAGGGTACCCCAGGTGTGCTTCGCTTTGAGGTTTACTCACAAGCTCCCCTCCGCCTGATATCATGGTGCAGCTTCGAGCTCCCAAAAGCAGCTAAACGTCTCCTGCGTGAATTAGCAATTATGGGCGAGCTACCAGAGACCACAACACAGGCACTAGTCAATCACATCGCCGTACACAACCCATTGGTACAAACGGAGCAAGAGGCAACTCAATATTTAGCTTCATTGGCAACTGTCACCATTGCGTCAAGGGCCAAATTGCTCACCTATACCACCATGGTCCAACACTTCCTCGGCACCCTGCAACTGCCTATGGCTGTCTACATGCTAAACTACTATCTGCCAATGCTCAGCCCCAATGAAGGCTATAATGAGACAGGGCTCACAATGCAAAGTACTGGACCAATCCGTCAACCATGGCAACCAATTGCATTCGAATTCCTTTTCAAAGGCAGCGAGTTTGGTCACTGGAGAGTCAAAGGAGGACAAGATGCATTTGCGTTCCGACACCCGAGCCTCGGCAAAACAGAAGTCTTCAGCCTCCTAGCAAGCGATGCACACCACCACAAAATTAGCCCTATAGGCACGGGAAGGCTCGTTGCAATGGTAGGCACCGCAGATGCTCCAGCAGACGACGGCAGAGACCTACAAATCCTTTTTGGGTTAGTCGTTGCCATCACGTCACGCACATCCAAAAACAAGGATGAGCTGCCTGCCTTGTAGGATAGGCAATCACCGGACAGCGCCGCTTGGACACAGAAGGTGCTTAAAGAATTCTAAAACAATGTACTCGCTGGCTCCCAAAAACTGGTTCCAAAATGACATTAAAAATCAGATACGTCATGTATCTCCCCCCAGTATTGTTCTCGAAACGGAACCTGATCAAATACACACTCAAACACGTCCACATAGAAAGATACCTAGGCAAATTATAAGAATTTCTTGGTTTCATGCTTGAAACCAAACCACTCGAACTTATCTGTCAAGTCCTTTCACCTTTAGCATCACCGCCCAAAGTCCTGCAAAGTGATTTCCGGTCCCGTTGTGATCAAAGAAGTCTTTCCGGAGTTTCGTATTCGATTGATTTATTTGTACTTTCGTACTGGGTTTCCCAATGAGGAACTCTGTTATCTCCACAAATCATGATTCAACATCAATTTCTGTATGGGGTTCCTTTTCCCTTTTTTCTGTCTTTCGTTCTTTCCTTTTCTGTCTTTCGTTCTTTCTTTGCTGGTCTGTATATCGGCTTCCTTCTTGCATGTTCCACCGCTCATCTTTCTAGTAACTCTAGTGTTTGCAACTTTGGCTTCAGCTTCTATTTGGCCCCCGTGATCGTGGACCACGCCCATGCCCGCGCATTTCACCATCGTCTGGCTCTGGCTGTCGTGTTTAGGTTCATTTTTGTAAAGTTTTTTTGCATCAGGGTTGAAGAAGCGCAATGTTTTGGTGTCAACAGAAACTTTGTGGCGACCGGAAAGGCAACTAGGGAGGCCCTTTTGAGCAAAGCGGTTTTGCTGTTTTGTAGATGATTTTGTTCCTTGTTGGAACAAGCGGGGTGCGTATCCGTTGCTTAGCCCGGACAGAAGATGAATCATGATTTTTCAGTCAATCCCGTAATTAATTAATAATATAAATTTTAAACGAGATGGAATAAGAATCTTCTTAGGAAAAGATATGGGAAGATGAAGGATTGAAGGCTTTCTTATTCCGTCATCGTTTCGATATCATATCAATTATATTGGGTAATCGAATTGCAACATAGCACGGAGTAATGGACTAGCACGGAGTAGCAAAGGATTGGTGTATACATTAGGAGGAGGATTTTTTTTCCCGTTTAGTATATAAGCATTATGATCCTCAGCCGCGGATTAATTATCTTCATTTCGCGTGGCCTGCGTGGCGTGCGTGGCGGATCGTATTTTAAGTCGGCATAAAGTAAAATTCTTTTAAAGCAAACCAGCTGATTCGCGATCCGCTATGTGATTCATATGAGACCTGTCAGGAGTCTAAGGGGAGAAGGTTGCTGCAGCTAGTCAAGAGGAAAAAAAATTGTCCTGGTATTGTATGTTGCCTGGGTCGTGCTGTATCGCAATCGCCACATTGGAGCCAGTGAACGGAGACAGCTGATACCACATGTGCGCTTTCAGGTTCCATTTTTGGGCCGGAAAGTCAATTGAAATCAGGCTTCGCATGTGCGGGCCTCCTTTATAGGGCGAAAAGGTGACTCCATAAAACATATAATGGATCTACCGCTCCGGAAGCCCTTCTTTCGTTTGGCCAGAATACAACCTGATGGGAGTTGTCTGCCGGACCCAATTGCCCAAGGATAGGACTTGTCATCTTAATGTTGAAGAGTGTCAACCAGGGACGAAATAATGGAGCTTGGATCGTTTGGAAGTTGTTCGAAAATGGAAGGGGTTTGAACGGTTTGTTCGATAGATTGGTAATGGAGGCAAGAACAATAGATGCGGAGGGATGAGGATTGTTTCTCTTCGCAGTGGAAGATAGCACCTTCAAAGGTTGTTTGGAACTGATGAATGGAGAATTTGATGATATGGCAAGTGATTTGTTTGGAATGTTCTGAGCACAGGTATTGACATAGGTCGGAGATGTCGGAGTTCGGCATGGATGGTAAGCCGTTGCGTTTTGTCTAGCTCTTCATGCCGAGTCGTATCTGATTGAGATATTTTTTCTTGGAGGGAAAGACTTTGTTCAATAGGGAACCCTCCGCGATAACGGCTAGCTCTGTTGACAGTAAGGAATGTTTTTTTTTGGTTTGTTGTAATTATTTGTCACCGTGCCTTGTACAATCGTGTTTTTGTTGAAATTTGGGAATCTCCTGTTTCTTTCATTACCTTTCTCAGATTTAGGACCGAGCTTCTGAGCACAATCGGCCACACTCGAGGAAAAAAAAATTACTCTTAATCTGTTCATGAGCAGCAAGAAATGGTTCTGACATGGCATTCATTAAGAAGCCATATGAGGGTCCGACAGGTCCTCTGCGTTGCGCATGAGCCGACTGAAGTATTTAGCAAGATGCTCTGCCAATCGAATTCTCAAGTTCTGTGGCAATAGCTTGCAGGGTAGCGATAATGTTATCTTCTTGTTGTCGGAGCCAGTTCTGCGGCAATGGCAACAAGTAAACAAGCCCATTTATCCTGGAACGCCCAGCTTCGCTTGGAGGTATAACTCCGGAAGGGCACATTAATTACATAATACCTCAAAACCATTCTTTACTTTTATTCTTCCACTAAGAATGAGACTTGATCTGAGCCCCCTCTAACAGAAGTGATATTACCATCGTCCGCAGCATCGACAACTTCGTCGTCAGCTCCAGCAGGACCAGCTACACAGTCCTGAGCGTCAAGGACTTGAAGCTCCTGGTCATTCATAAGAATGGGGGTCCATTTCCATGCATCAAAAGAATGGATGCCGCTTAAGATCCGGATTTGGTATATCTGAACTAAATAGCCGAAATTAATCTTCGAAGCGCGATCACGATATATGAGGATATCACATCCATTATATACGGCTCCACCCATACCTAATCACAATGATGAGCGATATTTATCCGCCGCATAACCATAGATATACTCTAGGGTGTTCATGCGCGGAATAAAATTACGCTGACAAGGCAGGGTCTTTTGGAAATGAACAGCTGTTTTTTGCGGCAGATTGAACCGATTGACATTGGTAAGCACAAGGCGATATCGTTTGTATCGCTAATGCCACGGTTATGAATGCACATGGCGATCGCTAGCGGAGGTCTGCTGTTGGGCAAATAGGGGGCGTCCAAGGTCCATTCTATCTCTGACATATCATTCCTGGGAATTACGGATAATACATAATTCCGGAGTTGCTGAATGCGGAAAAAATAAAATCTTATGTGATACATTGATAATACCTATACCATGCCAGGAAGCCTTGACATGTCCACTGGTGAGAAGATATATATAAATTGGATGGCTCTGGTAAGTGCTACCGTTACTCGACCACAGCAATTCTTTTGATCTTCCAGTGTAGTACCCCGGCTCCCGCCGCTAAGGAAATCAGTCGTAATTTGCACGGCGAGGACGGACATACGTTTTGGTAAAGATATCATATTTCCTCCTTTATTGAATTCCTTATAGCTAAGCCAATTATGGAATGCGGCTTTTATTGAACACGGAAACAAAAACATTTACCAACATCTCAATAGAACAAAAATCATGCCCTGACACTAGTTACACCAAATAGCACCAACTCATCGGCATAATATGTGATGCACCACCAACTAAAATTTCCTCCATATAATAATTTGGTAATCTGCTTTATAAATTCTTCTAAAATTATATTCCAAGGGCCTGGCAAATTTACCTTCCATATCAATCCTCCAAACATTCCTTATTTCGGAATTAAGATGTTCCATTGAATCGACATTGAAAAATATCAAATAGAACCAATCCTTTCCGACCCCAAATTAAGCAGCCGTAACCGCAAGATGAAAATAAAGAACTAATTTATTGAAATCAAATCAAACCAAATCAATTAAAGAAAGGCAGACCAAACAAGACAAAACCAAAAGCAAGCAAAACAATCAATCACCAAGAATAAAAACAATAAAACAAACAGGAAACATATCTTGAAAATGACCCTTTAATGAAAACTCTGGAGCGTGGAAACTGGTTCAAATATATTATGAAACATCATTTTAATTTCATTGAAGGGCGGATCGCACGTACCCTGCACCCGGCTTTGTGACAATCGTATGTTTTTTCTTAATGTTCCTTCGAGATGATAGCAAAAAAAAAGAAATATTCTTTGTAATTGGTCAATATTATATGTCGTATATTAAATTATCGTAGAGCCCCAAAATATAAGAAATATTGCACATACGGAAATGAATATATATATATATTTGAATATATATATATTGCTTGCATACCTGAAAACAAAAAAAGGATTCACGCCTTAAATTTATAAGAACACGCCAACTTACCATTTTACATTTGCAACGCAGTGGAAACCACGTCACCCCAATTTTCTTGTCTTCGTGGGGCGATACGCGAATCTGGCTGGGGGGTTTGTACTTCGTCTGGCTTGTTGCGATTTTGTGGTCGTTTTTTGCCACTATAGGCTATGATTTGTATAGTTGGGCCTTGCTTTTATGTCCATATTTTGCCGCTTTTGACTGTTTATCCAGCTTTAAGGACGGAGCCTCTGAGCTATATCGACCGCCCTCCGGGAAAAAAAAACCACGTCACCCCAAACTTCGACCGCGTCACAATGGAAGACCATATTACCATTAAAATAACTACCGCGCCACAATGCCAACCCATTTTACATCCAAAATTCGCAAGGAGATATCACGTTACGATCCGAAATGGCCACCGCACTACAACAGCCGCCACTTTGTAGCGAAAACCAAAATGGTCATCGTACCACACTTGTGCACTCAATCATAACGTCCGCGCAATGAAAATGTTATATTTCTGATTTTTTTAGCGCGCGAGGCACATTTTTTGATCATAACGTGCTTCAAGTGCTGCGCCTGCCACGGGAAATGACCCTTTACTGCTAAAAATGCTTAGGGCATTCCAAATTCCCGTAATTTATCATAAGCCTCCATATTAAAATATCATTTTCTTGGCATCAAACCCATTCAATCTTTTCACAGACCTGTTTATCGGCTCTCAGAGATGGGTCAAAGTGCTTGGCCCGACAAGATACAACGATAATGTATTGTTCCGTAAGAAAAATATCTCAATAGAATATGGTTGATCAAAATATATCAAATCAATATATATTAAATTATATTAATTTATCTTATATTATATTAAATTCTATTAAATTATATTTAATTTAATTTTAAATTATTATTGGTAAGGACAGAAATCTTGATACGCAAAATATTTATTTTTCTTTGAATTAATTGAGCCAGGTGCAATCTGTGTGATAGCAATTGGAAGAATTTGAACAGGAAATCCCAGAGATTAGCAGGTACAGGTCAGCTTTGAATTATCAGGTATAATAAGGGCAAAACTCAAATTCTTGAAAGAATTTCCAGATAGATTTGGAATGCAGGTACGCTAGATTCTAAATCATAAGCCGAGGATTGAATGCTGGAATAATAAACAATTTGTATTTTCTTGAGAAATATATTAATTATCTAAATAATAATATCAAAGAACAGCAAGTTGCAGAGCCACTACAAACCGCTTAATATCAAAAAAAAAGGATTTGACACCCAGGCTAAAGACAACATATGCTGACATCCAGGAGTCGAAAAGGAACAAATAAGCAAGGAAATATAAAATTTCTCTTGGAATAATTTATTCACTCTTATTATGGAGGGAATTACCGAAAAATGAAAAACCGACAACCAAAAATAAAAATTAATTTAAATTTTTGGAAAAAAATAACATCAAATAATTATTATTAAATTATATTTATATTATATTTTATTCGATTATATTATATTTTTAATTATTTAAATTTATCAAAATATAAATATTTTTCATAATAATTTTCGAATTTTGAATATTCAATAAATTATATGAACATATTTTTATTTATAAAAATTAAATTGAAATATAATTTAAAAAAATATATATTTTTTTTAAACATATAAATATATTTATATATTTATTTATATATATATATATATTATATTTTTATTTTTCTTCCTATTTATAAATATATATATATTTATATTTTTATATATATTTTTTTTAAATATCTTATAAAATATTATTCCATAGAGATTATATCTCTCTCGTCTCCTAATTTAATCTTATCCTTTGAATTTTGTATTTGGTGGTTTTTAAAAATAGAATTATTTTTATTAATAATATTCGGAATTTCCGATTATAATTTTGAAATTGGGAATTGCGGGGGTAAACAAGGTCTTTTTTTGGTTTCATATGGATGGTTAATTTTTTAAAATATAATAATTTTTTTTGATTTCGATTTCTTTCAATAATTATTAATATATATATGGATGGAAATTATTATCCATTTATATATATCGATATAATAATAATAATTTCTGAATTTTATATATTATTAGAATATATATATTTATAATATTTTGCAAAATCTTGTTCCTATTATCTATATTTCTTATATTTTTTTTCTACTTATCCAATTCAGGAATCTAATTTATATGGGCTTACCAATGTAATACACATATATACAGATATACTAATCATATAGCACGAATATTTTCCTTGTAAATTTTCAAGCAAAGTCGTCGTGGGGACAAAAAAAACATTTTGCATTCTAAGATCGGAATCAAGGCTGTAAATATCAAATCCAGATAAATAATTCATATTCTATATTATATAATATATATATAATATTTCTAATATATATATATATATTATATTGTATAAAATAAATAGAATAAAATAATTATATTACATAAAATAATAAATAATATTATTATTATTTTTATCTTTGTTTATAACCATAAATCAATCGTATTATTTTTTTTTTTTAATCCGAATTTTTTAAAATTATAAAATATGTCAATTCAATTTTTTTCTTTCACTTTTATATTTAATAATTTTTAAAAAATTATTATATATAAAAAAATTAATCCTCGACATTTCCAATTAAAATTTAAAAATTAAACATTATACAAATAAATAAAATATTTTTATAAAATATATATTTTTTTAAAATATAAATTAAATAAATTTAAATATATATAAATAATTATAAATTAATAATATAATAATTTATATATATAAATTTACAATTATATTTAAAATTTAAATAACGAAATAATATATATATATTTTTAAAATATAATATATAATATAATATATAATATATAATATAATATATTTATTTCTTATAAATATTTAATTTAACCATAATTATTAAATTTTACCAAAAATATACAAATAATAATAATAATAATTTTTTTAAATATTATATTATATATATATATATTAGAAAAAAACTATATATAAAAAACAAATATAAATTTAAATTTTCATAAATCATTCTAAAAAAAAAAATATAATTCCGAAAAAAAAAACAATATTTTTTTTTTTTTTTAATTTCCTAATTGTCGCAATTCCTTATTATAATATTAATACTAATAATATTTATTTTTAATTCGGAAATTAAATAATATATATATATTTTTCATATTATAAATATAAAATATAAAATATTGCATAATATTATTGAATAAAAAACCAAATATTTATTGGATATAATTCATTATTAAATCAAAATAAAATATAAATCAATATGATTTATGTATCTTCCAACAAATCCACAATTTCCAAATATCAAATAGAGTGGTGTACTAACCAATACCCTTCCATACCCACCCATACCCTATCTCATACCAATACGTAATAAAATCATTACTGGCTTGATTTTTCTCTCAATTGCACTATCACAGATTTCCAAGAGCCATGACGATGAATATATGCAATATTCCTGCCAGCCACGAAAGCATGAAAACCGCCTACCTGCAAGCTTGCATGAAAGAAACGGCGCCAGCAATATACTCAGTAATGTGAATAAGAATAATAAACCATCCTCCAAATCATCATAATTAAATATGGTGTAATCCTCCAAAAAGATCACTAACTAACCAGGGTCAACTGGTGACTGCTCCACGGCGGATTTGAAACGCCTCTGCTGGGCCTTGCGGGAAATTTCCTGCACCTGGAGAGCAAAAACCCCATGGATGGTAATGGGTCGTGGTCAAGGTATAGTGGCAGTACACAGTGTATCATCTTTAGTACATCTCTCTGATTACATGTTTTTTTTCAGGTAAACATATAAATGTAGATGTATCAAGAGATGTATGAAGACGAGGATTTTGTTCCTATTTCTTCAAAGGCGGGGGGCAAAATCATTGGTCCCTCCATTAAACATGACATGTTAGATGATATTGTCCCCCCATGTCAGGACCTCTCATATATAAACTATAAACACACCAAGATAGATATAAAATAATAAGATAGAAGCAGCTTCGATTCGACAAGAGAGGATAAAATATGTAGATCATGGAGGCTTCCGGATACGCTTTTCCATCAAGTCCAAAAAGGACATCAACCAGTCTCATCGGTTGGATGTCGATTGGGGCGACAAACTGATCATCTTCCTTGTACTGATCAATCCGAAAATTCTTAGTCGGTACTTCATGGCTATCCAAACCAATGATGTCCAAAAACATGGGGAACAACCATGTTGGGGTAGCCCATGCAGCATCACCCACAATGGATCAAAAACGGGCCCATGAGATGGCGAAAGACGAATTACCCACCAACCATCTAATGGTTGAGCCGTCAAGACATACGTAAAGCCAATTTGAAGGATCCAACCGGATGCATTCTACTGGTTAAGGTGAATTCCTGAAACTATCTTTGAATACATCATGGTTCGCATCCTAGTGGAAGGGCAGCACGAACTTGATGCGGATGGAAAAAACATGACATTGTTGAAACCACTCAGATTTCCTGCTAACATCATCAATTCTACCAGTGAAACCATCCGGTTTTGCCAGCAAAATCCCAGTTTCTTTTAAGATTTTGCATCACCTAAGTGATGATTTTCCGGTTGAACCCCACCTCCCGGTCCTCTCGGCCCCTCCCGGATATCCCAAGGGTGGGCTGCCGTACCCCTCTGTGGCATTTGCGGCCCGAAATGGTCGCGATAGGTGCCGTTGGCGCTACTGTTGCACAAGGCCTCAGGCATATAGCAGCGTCTTCTTGGAGACGCGGGGGGTGGTGCAGGACTAAGGAAAAAAAAGGTTTTTATATATATATATATAATCAAAAATCCCCATCAGTTGGGATATGATACAAGTACGCAAAAAATCCACATGAGTTGGGACACAACCCCTTTATATCCACTTATAACTGGAACTGCAAACCCATGTCGGGATATTCATCGAAGTACGATATTTGACACACCCTTGTCATTTTTAGTGTTGACTATTAATCATCCAATTTGCGGACCAATTTTGAGCCATACACACACATGATTGAAGTTGAGTAACGCTTTGCAACGATGGTGTATTGGCAATTGGCAATACTATGCAACTTGATGATCTGACTTGCCCCAATGGAGATAATGTTCGTAAACATTGTATGCTTGGATGCGACAAATCCTTTCTCCCTAATACTAAACAACTCCTCCAATGGGGACCCTTTACTATGATTATACTTATTAGATCCAAGACTAAACCAGGGATAGTTGGGGGCCGGGGGTGTTCATTTTTTTTGAAGTGGGGATTGTACGCATGCATGGTGTATTTCTATAGTTGTGTATACCCTTGCTTGCACTTTTGTGTGTGTACTGTATTGGAATGCAATGTAATGCAATGCCGTGCCACATCATGTGTGTTGACATGAGGGGTCCCCCAACAGCTAAAGTAAATACAGCAAAATCAACTAATCATCATTGATCATGCAAATACTTAGCAATCACTTTTTCAGACATCTTTTCTTTTGTCGCCTGCAACGAAGTTTGGTGAACTCGCCCCGGCTTCCAACGTGAACCAATGGCCGCAAATGATCCTGTAAATAGCTCTGAATATAATCATCTAAAATCATCAGAACATGTGTCATGGTCAAGTTACATTACTATTTTGATGGCGGATTAAGATTAAAGGGCTGCAATTTTTTTTGTTTTTTTTTCCCGTTTTTTTTGGGAATTTCTTCCCGTTTTTTGAGGTTTGATGGTTTTGATTGGTATTTGCAGCGTTTTGCAGCTAAGCTCTCTGATTTGCATGGTGTTGTTGTTGTTGTGGTTGGATGGATGGATGGATGGATGGATGGTTGGTTGGTTGGTTGGT
>Ga0126342_10020787_pt1 | contig 11001 bp, 7 predicted proteins | sample Cyp1metagenome_FD_92528 | JGI IMG/M metagenome (GOLD analysis project Ga0126342, IMG submission 92528) | Coral microbial communities from Lord Howe Island, Old Settlement Bay, Australia - Cyphastrea 1 metagenome | ecosystem: Host-associated > Invertebrates > Cnidaria > Coral ... | reverse complement strand
TTTTCCGACAATCAGTACTTTCGGATGTTTTTGGTCTCAATGGCCGATATCATTGGCAGTTACGAGCGGCTGCCCAACGATGCGGTGCGGGCGGTTGCCGTCGCGAAGCGACGTGAATATCATAAATCGCTGTTGACCACTCTCAACTTTGCTTTGTGGAGTGGCCTCATTGCTGTGCCATTCGTGTCGTCATGTGTGAGGTTGAAACCTGCACACAAGTTGGCGGCAAGTAGAAAATCATCGGAGCATAAAGAAAGTTGGAGCAGATAAGAATTACCAGGAGCAGGAAGATGCACATGAACAATGAAAGCAATAAGAAAATAGTATGCAGCTGTTTGTGAAAATGTCCGCACCTGGTTGCCAGATGGTTGTGAGAAGAACATCAAATTCCACATGTTCCAACATAGTTTCTGAATTGATAAACCAACGATAAAGGAGAGTCTTTTGATCTGTTGTAGTAAATTGTAAGATCATTTCTTTGTCGCTTGATTTGCTTGGAAGATCTTGGAAGAACATGTTGCTTCGCAGCGCATTTTTTCCTGTCTGTGATTACCTCAGGCTGCGCTACAACTCGACTCCAAACCTGCCAAGCCACAACAGCCTGGAATTCAAAGACGCTGTCCTGTGTAGTCCGCAGCTCGGGAAAAGAAGTAGCACAAAGATTTTTGGCACCTCCGTTTCATGATCTGTTACGGATGTGAAGACTATGAAGAACATAATGAAAGCTGTGCGTGTCTCTCATGCAGGATTGGTATGGATTGGCAGGGTGCTTGACATTTGAACTCATCTGAGCAAGCACAAGGATTGGATTAGTTTCGTAGGGCAATAGACCTGTGCATGGCGATTGTGCATATGGTGCTGTGTCGCCGGGGCCACTTCATGGCTGGACCAGAAGCCAAGAGGATGCCCTCACCCCTTAGCTGTGCTTATATAGTTGTGGGGTGTTGACATTTGCATTCGGCCAGAAAGTTCTTGGCCAGACTCCCTAGCAGCCAAGCGTAAGCAAGTCGCTAAAATGAGATGGCATGAAGCATGTGCTGACATTTCCTGCACCTGTTTGCTGTGCTTGATTTGAGTGCTCTTATGTTCTCTTCCCTGTTCTTTGGAATACGAAGGAGAGCAAGTTGAATCACTTTTCTGGGCCCCCAATGGCACATCCTGATGCTCAACCATGCGTGTTCCACATGTTTCGGACTGAATTTGCAGTCTAGGCTCGCATCAGTCAGAGCAGATTGGCCCAGATTGGCCTGCCTTCTTTCGCAGTGCAAGATGGCTCTCATTGTGCCTTCGGATGAAAGCGAGAAGATGTTGCACTTGGAAGACCAGTTAGACAGTGAAGGCCTGCACAAAGAGCAGTGGACCAAACCATCCTTCAGCAGAGCTTTGCTGTTGCTCGTAATTGGTGTTCTTGTGTGCCTTGTTTCAGTGGCAACGGTGAGGCTTTCTAAACTTTCTAGTTTCAAAGTCTTTTCTGGCACCGCGAGTACCGCAAGCACGGCATTGTGGGATGAATTCATGGATTTCGGATTTGGCAATGAGTTGGACCGCTACAGGCGACAAGTGTCCAATGACCTCAATGGTGACAATGACCATGAGCTTGTCAGCTGGCACACCGTACTATGCCACGCAATGGAGGACAACAAAGTGAGGATAGTTCAAGAAGTGGCACGTCGTTATCAAGGCAGTCTCCAGGGGGGGTGCTCTACATACCAAACTCCACTGGACTATGCCATCCACCAGCGCTCAGATATGGTGGAGGTGCTGCTGTGGGCCGGTGAAATTGTTTCAGACAGGACGATGGTGGATGTGGCTTGTCAACAGCCATCATGGAATCCGGGAAACGCATGGAATCAGCAAAATCCACAAGGTGAAACAGGCACCACTGGGCTCTTGATGGTCTTATTGAAGCTTGGCAATGGAAATGCCAACGCGAACTGGAACGGTGAAACTCCCATCACTTGCGCGGCAAAGAGGTGTTCGCAGTCTGAGGTGAAGGTCTTGATGACGGCTGGAGCATACATCAACACCAGGGATGGTCAAGGCTTCATACCACTCTTGCGTGCCTTGGCAGCGGGCTGTGACTCTTTGGCTTCAGAGTTTATTTCGCATGGTGCAGACATAAGGGTTGAAACCACAACAGGAGAGAATGCGCTGCAGATTGCCTGCGTAAAATGCATGAGCAATGCGGCGGAAGACTTACTGGAAAAAGGACTTCCTGTTGACCACAAAGACAATCAAGGAAGGACTGCTCTCGATTCAGCAGTGCAGAACGACTGCCTGCCAATTGCAACTGCTTTGCTGGACAATCCATTCACAAATGTCAATGAGGAGGACAATTCCGGCCAGACGGCACTTTTTATCGCTATCCAGGGAAGTGGCGATCAGTCTCTCCTCAGTATGTTGCTCGGCAAAGGCGCAGATGTGAATCACCAGGATCAAAATGGGAAGACGCCACTGATGGTTGCAGCTTTGTCTGGGAGGGATTGCAATGTACTGTTGCAACATGGGGCGAATGTCGCCATGGTAGACCAAGCTGGCAACACTGCATTGTGGTATGCAGCCAGTGTGGGTTCTTCAACCGCAGCCAGTTCCCTGCTGCAAGGTGGCTCTGGGTCTGTGGTGAACCAGCCAGGAGAGAAAGGGAAGACACCCTTTGCAATTGCTTGCTGGAACACGCATCCGGAGGTTGCACGGATCTTGTTTGCACACAGCGCTGATCCCAACAGCAAAGATGACTATGGGCAAGATCCCTTGAATTTGGCCACTCAATTTACCATGCACCTGAACCCTTCACAGACGCCGGTCGCTACACCCCAATCCGTCAGCACCGTGGACCAGTGGACAGCAAGGCAGCGAAGTCTGCTGGGTGTTTTGCAGGTTTTAGTGGAAGCCAAGGTGAACTTGAACACCTACGATTTCGAAGGCTTCACCCCGTTGCTCAATTTGCTGAGGTTCCAGAAAAACCAGTGGGGTGTGCCTGCACAGGCCGAGGCCTTTAGTCAGGCAAGCCAAGACAATGCCAATTTCTTGTTAAAATCTGGTGCAGATCCCAACATGGCCAGCAAGGAGGGGTTCATCACCCCCTTGGCATTTTGTGCTTACAACGGCTATCCCAGCACGGCGCAGTTCTTGCTGGCAAAAGGGGCCAATCGATATGCCAGGAACAAATGGGGCAAAACACCGGCACAGCTCTGTGGAGGTGGTGCTGGGCAACTGCAAGTGGCACAACTCTTGCGCTGACCGCTGACGAATGCCTTGAATATATTTGATGCGATTTGTACTGAAGAACTTCTTGGCAAAGGCAAAGTCCTTTTGAAATCTTTTGAAGATTCTTGGTCGCCTTGACATTTGAAAGAGCTCCACCAGCTTGACCTGCAAGCCACTGCGAGCCGTATCGAGATTCCCAGAGAGTTGAATTCTATCCCACCGATTCCAACCGCGATACGGGGTGAGATTGACACATTTGCATTACATTTGCCGCAGACGTTTCAGGGACCTGATAGGACCATCATTGGGCATCAAGTCTGGAAAAGGAAGACACTACACGCATAAATACGTATAACAGATTATAATATATTATAATAGTATAATATATATATATAATATAATATACTGTGATTTAACGCAGAATATATGTCATGTAAAATCATGGAATATATATATATGTATATGTCATTAAATATGTCCATAGTTGTCTTGTGTTTTGCAGTTGGTCATCATTGGCCATCTACTAGTATTGTTTGATCGTCCAATATCAGCAAAGACTGTTTGAAGATGTTTGAAGGGAAAATGTTTCAATGGTCGGTTTTCCGGTCTTGGCAGAGTTCATAGCAGAAAACCTTGCAGGCAATATGTGCCGTAGGCCAAGTTTCCAGAGGAGCTGAAAGGATTCAAACTGTGTAACAAAGAATACTTGGGAATGGGATTCGAGGATGCTCCGTTTTGCGATCACAGACCACAAGTCGAACAATGGTGGACAGTGAACGTATAGAGTGAAAGCAAGTCAAGCATTAGCTTCTGTGATGCTGTTTGCGGAAGATGAGTACGAGGAGTGGCTCGCTTGAATTTGATGAAATTCTGCTGAACATGATGTGCTTGCAGGACTGTCATCGCTATTTCATGACCAGCAGTTGAATGGAGCTGAACTACTGGAAGATATTAACCCGTACTGAAGCATAATAGAATATTATAGATATTACATGATATTACCGTATATTATAATTATTATTAATTATGTATTATATAAACCGTGATGTCAATGGATCATGGACCATTTTGGATCCCAGGCGAGAATTTAAAATCGGCCTACCTGTTGGAGTCGAGCTTCCAGCTCTAGGTGAACAACGCCATTTGTTGGTGAGGTGCCATGGTTGAACATGCGCAGTCTCGAATTTTTGAGGACTAAGCAAGTGCGTATTGCTGGTATTTGCTGGTCAGTATTGTTTGGACATCCATCAATTTTAAAGATCTCCTGTAGGTAGCACAACGCTCTCAAAACTCTACTGGGATTGGGGACATTTGCATGACGTGGTTTCAAGTGCAACATACTGAGCCACACCCACCGCAAGATCCGTTCAAGATCATAGGCTGTATGGCTGGCCTATGGGTTTGTCAGGTTTCCTGACTGCATTTTGTTTCATGTCGGAGAGTAGTGTAGTGGCTCCAGGTGTGTGCCGTAGTATCGGTCCGTGCAACTCTGGTTCAGCCAAGGTGCTATCACATGGCGGGGAGCGAGGACCTCAGATGGGTGACATTGTGACGGCATGCGCGTTGTCAGCTTTGAGCTGTTTGTTCACAAGTCTGGATGAAGTGCAACAAGAACACCTACGATAATAATCCGAAATAGAGAAAGTTGAAAAAAATTGAAAAACTCAGGTTTGGGCAGCCTTGCCCATCCTTCTGCAGCGCGCAGAGTCTCTGAAAGGTTCTAGTGTCCTCGAGCTTGGTGCTGGTTGCGGTTTGCTGGCGCCCTGGCAGAAAAGACATCAAACCTATGTACGGTGTCCATACATGGGAGTACCCCATTTTTAATTGGATGGATAATAATTGAAAATCCACATTGACGCGGTATTTGAATTTCAAAAAAGCAGCCACTTGCAGCCACTCGAGTGGCCGCGAGTGGCCGCAGGGGGCTGCTAGAGCAAGTGGCCACAAGGGGTCTCTAGAGCAAGTGCCCGGCAGCCACTTGCAGCCACTTGCAGCCACTCAAGTGGCCGCAAGTGGCCGCAAGTGGCAGTCCGGAGTGCTACTGTACACTCCTCAAAACTTGAAAAAAAAACAGTTGTCCTGCAAATCGCATTTTTTTAAAATTTGCCTTGCAACGGCAGGGGCTGCTAGAGCAAGTGGTCTTACTACGACCACTTGCAGCACCTTGCAGCCACTTGCAGCCACTCGCGGGGCCGCAAGTGGCCACGGGGCTGCAAGTGGCCACAAGTGGCCGCAAATTGCAAATGCCAGTCCGGATTGCTCCCCTGCTGAAAACTTGAAAAAACATATGAAAAAGACAGTTTTTCCGCGGATCGCATGTTTTTCAAGTTTGCCTTGGAACGGGATCTTAAAGTTGCATCGAAAGGCAGAAAATAACGAATGAAAGGGAAGAGTTGAAACGAAAGGAAGGAAGGAACGAATGAAAGGCCAGAGGTGAAACGAAAGGAAGACAGTAGTGCATAAAAAGCCAGAGGCGAAAGGAAAGGAAAAAAGTAACGCATCAAAAGCCATAACGAATGAAGGGAAGAGTTGAAACGAAAGGAAGGAAGGAACGAATGACAGGCCAGAGGTGAAACGAAAGACAGAAAGTAGCACATGAAAGGCCAAAGGTGAAAGGAAAGGAGAACAGTAACGTGAAGCGAAAGGAAAACAATAACGAACAAAAGGCCAGAACGGATGGCAGGAGAGAGTTGCAACGAAAGGAAGACAGCAACAAGTACGAAGCTAGAGGTGAAACGACATGAAGACAGTAACGCATAAAAGGCCAGAACGAATGAAAGGCCAAAGGTGAAACGAAAGGAAGAAAGTAACAAATGAAAGGCAAGAGGTGAAACGAAAGGAAGAAAGTAACGAATGAAAGGAGAGAGTTGAAACGAAAGGAAGACAGTAATGGATGAAAGGAAAGAATTGAATCGAAAGGAAGGAAGTATAACGAATGAAAGGAAAGAGTTGCAATGAAAGAATTACAGTAACAAAGAGACTGTAAGAGGTGAAACGAAAGGGAAGAAGTAACGAATGGGGTTTATAAACGAGGTGAAACGTAAGGACGGACGTAACGAAATGACTTGACAGCAAACGGAAGGAAGGAGTTAAAACGAAAGGAAGGAAGGAACTAACGGGGGGAGTATTGAAACCAAAGGAAGGAAGTAACAAACCAAAGGAAGGAAGCAATAAACGAAATAGACAAGTTGCAATAAAACAAACATGTAACCGGCAGGATTGTATAGGAATTGACACGACTGGAAGGACGTAACCACATGAACGGCTTGAAACGAAAGGAAGAAGTACATGAACGGGATGGAAGCGTTGAAAGGAAAGAAAGCAAGTATCAAATGGACGGGAAGAGTTGAAGCGAAAGGAACGCCGTAGCGAATGGAAGGGAAGCGTTAAACGAAAGGAAAGAAGTAACGAACCGGGGATAAGAGTTTCCAACATTATTGATGCTACGCTCTGATATGCTCTGAGACCTTCTACATTTTTTACATAGAATGCATTGACGCTACTCCCCAACAGCTTCTCCTTACTCTTCTAACATGGTTGCTGCATGTTGCTGCTACGCTCTAAGATCTACCCAACTTTCAAATATTCTAGCATCATTGATGCTACGCTCCAAGATCTGTGCATCATTCTTCCAAGCTTCTAACTTCTACCATCATTGAATGCTACGCTCTAAGATGTTCTCTTCAATCTCCAAACATCATTGACGCAACTGATCTTCAATTTTCTACTATCATTGACGCTACGTACGCTCAAAGATTTTCTCTTCAAGTTTCCAACATCAGCGATTCTACACTCAAAGATCTTCTCCTCTATTTTCCATGGTTTTCCAACATTGTTGATGCTACGCTTTCAGATCTTCTCTTCACTTTTCAGACATCATCAATGCTGCACTCTAAGATCTTCTTTTGGTTGTTCTCACATTCTACCCGCATTGATGCTATGCTTTTCGATTTTCTGTTCGTTTTTCTCCCATTGTACCATCATTGATGCTACGCTCTAAGAACTGCTCTTCAATTTTCAAACATGTTTGATGTTACGAGATATTCTCTTCAAACATACTTGAAGCTACGTTCCAAGATCTTTTCTTCAAGTCTTAAACATCAGTGATGCTCCGCACCAAGATCTTCTCTTCAATTTTCCAGCATCGTTGACGCGACGTTCTAAGATCTTCTGTGCCATTTTCTGACATCATCAGCGCTGCGCTCTAAGATTGTCTTTTCAAGTGTCCAACATCACTGACCCTTAGCTCCACGATCCTCTTTTCAATTTTCTACAGTGACATCATTGATGCTACGTTCTTGGATCTTCTCTTCAACTTTCTATTGTCATTGACGCTACGTGCCAAGGTTTTATCTTGTATTTTCTCACATGCCACGCTCTAAGATCTAATCAACTTTCAAACATTTCATCATCATTGATGCTATACTCCAAACATTCTACCATGAGTGATTCTACGGTTTAAGATCTTCTCTTGGATTTTCTCACATTCTACCCTGATTCATGCTACCCTTCAAGTTTCCAGCAGAGTTGTTGCTACGCTCTTAGATCTTCTCTTCGATTTTCTACTATAATTGATGCTACGCTCTGGGATATCTTTTCCATTTCCAACATTCTACCATCATTTTGCTACGCCCAAACTTCTTCCCTTCGACTCCAACTTTGCACCATCATTGGAGCTATTCTCCAAGATCTTCTTGCAATTTTCTACCGTTCTACCACCATTGATGCTATGCCCCGAGATCTTCCCCACACTATGGAAGACATGGGTGGCATATGGTTTGCCACATGTTTTCATTCGTTGCTTTCTTCCTTTCGTCTCACCTCCTGCCTTTCATTTGTTACTTTCTTCCTTTCGTTTCACCTCTTGCCTTTCATTCGTTACTTTCTTCCTTTTGTTTCACCTTTGGCCTTGCATTCGCTCTGGCATTTTATGCGTTACCGTCTTCATGTCGTTTCACCTCTGGCTAGCACTTTTCCAGCAAAACCTATTTTTTCAAGATGACCATTCTACCTTCTATTTCTACCAGCACGCAGCCACTTGCAGCCACTTGCAGCCACTCACAGCCACTCACTCTAGAAGCCACCTGCGGCCATTCGCAGCCACTTGCAGCCGCTTGCAGCCACTCGAGTGGCCACAAGTGGCCGCGAGTGGCCGCAAGTGGCCGCTCCAGCCAATTCCAAGCAAGTGGCCGCAAGTGGCCACTCCAGAAAATTGCAAGCGAGTGGCTGCAAATGGCCCTAAGTGGCCGCTCCATATGCTTCCAAGCGAGTGGCCGCAAGTGGCCGCTTTCGGCCAAATCAATTTCCACCCTCAAAGCGACCCCCTGAAAATCCATGAAAATTCTCTGAAAATTGATGATTCATGATGAAACATATAAGATCACCAAGTCATTAAATGATCCGAACCTCAGCCTCCGAGGCCCATGGTAGCCCTCACCTGCTTCTTGCGGGTTTTGATATCAAAATATCGCCCACAGATAGTAAACTCATGTAAACTCACGACAAAGAGTGAGTATTGTTTTTTTCAAATAAAAAACGAATTTTTGACAAGTATTTGGAACATTGATTGATGACATCCCTGATGCATGATGATGCATTATGATGCAGTATGATGCATTATTATGCATCATGATGCATCATGATGCATGATGCAACTACTATGTTACGGTACATATAGTGACCATCAGTGACCTGCATTTGACGTTCTTCCTGCAGACATTTGCAGACATTCCTGGGTCAAGGCCAACACAGCTGCTGTGCTGGGCCATCCTGCCCTGTACAGCTGTTTGCAAAAGAAGTTTGGAAATTTGAAGACACACGCACAGAGACAACCATAGCAATTTTAGTTTCCATCTAAAATAAAAACAGTCGCATAGTGTCAGGAGCTCACAGTATTGCAACCGACGGGAATGAGGAGGAGATGCCATTGCTGCAAAAGAGTCTTGGCTTAATTTCTCTGAGAATTGCCTTTTTTGAAAGAAGATGCTTTCAAGACTTTTTGCAACTTTTCGCAACTGCAGTGACTTAGCACAGTCTATGACAACTGCATCACAATGCCCAATCTTGGATTTCTTGCAGCTTGGAAAAGAATGAATATGGACGCAACATGACGCAGCAACGTAATTGCTCTTTTGTCAATTGAAAAGTTTGAGGTTGGCTTGTGTGACAGGTTGTGGTGCACTGGGCAGGCAAGATACCACTTTCCCACCTTCGTGCCATGACACCCTGCGATATCAGAGCCTGGCCATGACATGCCATGACTTGCAATAACGCCTTGTTCAGGAATGCTTCAACATTCACAGACCGAGCCTTGGCTAAATTTTGGTCACTAAAAACAAACTGTTGTTTGTACTCATGGAAATATATAGAAATATATAGATATCATTGAAATATCGTTTATCTAGTGGGGTTCGTTGCAGGCCCTTTAGATGTGTTGGTGGACGTCCAGTTTCTTAAAGACTTGTCATCATAGCACTCCTTCTACAGCTGCTTGTAACAATTCAGCACAATGTTCACTCTCAAATATTAGTGCAACTCATGCTGGTTCCTGCTCAGGCCTCCTGATGGGTGGCTCTTTGTCAGCCGCCCACTTGGAATGGGGTCAAGCAGCAGCAGAAAGGCATTGGCCCAGTGAGGGGAGTTGGCTAAGTTGGAGTTGCGCAAATTCCTGAGTGTGTGGGATTCCATAGAATCAAGTGGACGAAGGTTTGTCATTGGACCTCTATGCTAGGGCCATCTCATCTCACAGGTCTGGCCTACTGCCGAAGAGCTTCAAGTTCATCATCGGCTCTGAGATTGTGCACCCGCCTGAGCATCCAACTTTTAAGAGAACACGTCATAACAGTAACAGTTCAACAATTTCATCATGGACCAGGGGTGTGAAGGACGCACCAACAAGGGGACGATATTGTTTGATTGTTTTTGGGTGTGTTCTGGGTGCTTTTTGGTATGCTTCTTATTGCTTCTTCGTCCACTTCTCTAATGTTTCGTTTGTCCTGCCATGTTGGTGGGGGCTCGGAGCAGGTTCGAAGCATATCCGTCCATATCCGACACACTCGGAGCATCTTGGAGCCGAGTGGATCTCCACAGCTTAGGTACATACCCGAGTGCATTCCTGCTTTGGTGGAAAGTCTATGCTTCTTTTTGGCTGAGGATGGTCACTTGGCTGGCTTGGACTCTTTTTGGATTCTCTAAATAACTTCCAAGCCTGGCAAGACAGGAGCCAGCCAACCAGCACATGTCAGTAGGTGACTCAAGTTGACTTCTCACAGAAGCAAACAAAGCCATTAATATATATATACAATTATATACATGTATATTCTATATGAGCAACTGTTAAAACTCGCGGATACTAAGATATGTATTGGCTGGACATTGGTTTTCAGAAAGTGCAAAAAACTGAGGTTAGCGATGGGACCTTTCCAAATAGCGATACCCCATGTTGAATTCAATAGTTTATAACTATATTTCATGAGTGTTGATTTCGTCAAGTGCTCGCATTGATGATAGGCTTGGGCTCAGGGTTGAAAGAAAAGGAAAGGAACAGGACAGGGAGATGAAAAGAAAAAGAAAAGGAAAAGGACAGGAACAGAAAAAGAAACAGGAAAGGAAAAGGAAGAGGAAACAGAAAGGCAAAGGAAAGAGAAAGGCAAAGGAAAGAGAAAAGAAAGGAAAGAGAAAAGAAAGGAAAAGGAAAGGGAAAGAAAAACGAAAAAAGGAAACGAAAGGAAAAGGACAGAAAAAGGGGAAGGAAAGGAAAATAACAGAAAAGGGAAAGGAAAAGGACGGGAAAAG
>Ga0126342_10020786_pt1 | contig 11001 bp, 12 predicted proteins | sample Cyp1metagenome_FD_92528 | JGI IMG/M metagenome (GOLD analysis project Ga0126342, IMG submission 92528) | Coral microbial communities from Lord Howe Island, Old Settlement Bay, Australia - Cyphastrea 1 metagenome | ecosystem: Host-associated > Invertebrates > Cnidaria > Coral ... | reverse complement strand
GTGTGTCAAAAGCGTCTGTGTGTAAAAGTGTCTGTGTGTAAAGGCGTCTGTGTGTAAAAGGGTCTGTGTGTAAAAGCGTCTGTGTGTCAAAGCGTTTGTGTGTAAAAGCGTCTGTGTGTAAAAAGTGTTTGTATGTAAAAGCTTCTGTGTGTAAAAGCGTCTGTGTGTAAAAGTGTTTGTATGTAAAAGCTTAGAGGTGTTTAAAAGCTTCTGTCTGTAAATGCTTCTGTGTGTAAAAGCTTCTGTGGGTAAAAGCTTTGTGTGTAAAAGCATCTGTGTAAAAGCGTCTGCGTGTAAAAGTGTTTGCGATGCAAACTATTGTCTTACACTTCTCACTATTTTGTCTTGATACTCCTCTTCTCGATTGCCTATAACACAGCTTTCATATACCGTTTCTAAAATTGCATCTCCATACTAACAAGAGAAGACCCTGCTCCTCTACGCTCTCGGGCCATCCGTCGTCTAGTTCTTAGTTGCAGGGGTGCTGCAGGGAATGTCATAGTTCTGCAGCCAACGAAGACGGCTATGACATTATGTGATATCGATCCGGGGACGCTGGACGACGTACCTGCTTCAATTTTCAGGTCGAAATTCTGTGATGGGCAGTGGCTAACCCAAGAGCCACCTCGCCGTTTTCCAAAAAACATTTCACAGAGGTTTCAATCTCTTTTCCCATTCTTGCACAGTTGGCGCAATCTGAGACTGCGGCGGTAAATAAACTTCATGTCCAATTTGTTTTCCGATATCTGAAATCGACTTTCACTGGGGCTATGGCAACCTACACTGGCTATGGCGATGGTAACTCCGACAACTTATTTGGCATCTATTTGGAACTCGAAAGCGAAGGGTCAGCTCCCAACTCCAAGTTCTTCCCTGGTCAGGATTTAATGGAGTGTGTTTTGCACGTCCGATGCATTTCACATCACAATTCTCTAAGACAAGTCTGAGCAAGTGTGTGGTGAGTATGATATATTCTTATTTTTTGTGTTTTTGCTATTATTCCTAGTAACATTATTATTATCATGTACTATTATTTTTGATTCTTGTTATCTGCGCCACCCTATTCATGTGTATATCTTCATATGCTTTCCTAAGTTTTCATTTGGGTCCCCCCAACTCATCCATTTTTGGGTTTCGGACACCCTCTGGTAAACTAACATAGCAATTGAACATCACCATTTTTAATGGGAAAATCCAATATAAATGGCCATTTTCAATAGCTTTTTGTATGTTTACCAGAGGGTATTCCAACAACCAGCCAGCTCTTGGGCCCAATGACCTCCAGGCAGCCGGTGCTGTGGCGCTCGGTCCCTCTCTGCCCGAAGGACTTGGTCCAGCGGCTGCTGCAGCTGCGAAATGAGCTGCTGGAGGCGTCCTTGGACGCACGGTCGCCGCTATGGACAGGCCATAGAGATGGGAAGATGAATGGGAAGATGATGGGATAAACATATGATTTTATATGTTTTTTTTTGATGATTTTATATCATCCCAAGATGAATGGGGGATTATGTGTGATGATTTTGTATGGTTTTTAAAATTCTACGTTCGGTTTTATAGAGACAATCATGGAAAAATCATGGGCTATTCATGGATTTACCCTGGGAAATCCTTCTGGCTTGGCCATGAAGATTCTGAACGGAGGATTTTCCAGCAAACCATATTTGATACCTGTTTGATGGCACCGGAGGGTTATGCGAAAGGCCCCCGTCCCTCAGTTAACGAAGTAAATCCTCATAAAGCATCCCAGTAGCCAACCATTGGTCACTTGAAATCATCCCTGTCATAGTCGGGCATGCCCACGAATTAAAAAACAAACAAATTTGGATGGTTTATGTGATTGGGTGCTGTAGTTCATCATTCTTTGTTGGTAAAAAAAAAATTCCCTTCGAGACGTTCGAAATATCCACCAGAAATCGAACTGTTATGGTTTTAGAGTCCCTTCTTGTACCATTGGGTCAGAGTAACGAGAAAATGGAGGCATATAAACAAATATAGATATATATAGATATAGATATAGATATAGATTACACCCAAATTTGAACATTATAACATGGAACCCCCAAAGTTGAGTCTGGAAGATGATTTTCCGATTGGACAATTCACTTTTGGGTTCCACGTTGAATTTGGGGAATTTCGGTTTCTTGGACAAATCACCAGTCAACCGTTAGTATGGGGTAAACACTAAATACCAAATATCATCAAACAGACACACACATTATATAAACATATATTGTAGAAATAAATGCATGAATAATAAATGAATAGATAGATACTTGTACATTGATGAATGAATCAATCAGTGAATACGCGATACATAAATAGATACATTGATTATGTTTTTTTTTTGGGGGGTGCAGAGGCAAACAGATGGAATTGGCCATGTTGAGTCATTCTTTCTCCGATGTGTAAGATCCAGGCCCTTCACCGTGACGTTTTCATTTTATCCCATACTTTGAGGCTACAGCGAGCCCTTGACATGGAAGGTTCAAACACTTTAGCATTTGATGATCCAATATTTTCCAGAATCGCTCGTTCAAATTATCTTGCATTCCAAACTGCACATGTTTGAAATGGGGCGAGCCACCAATCAGTCACCAGCCCATTGATGATTTTTGTCTCAAGAAGTGAGATGTACTGGCGAGGGTGGGATGTGGGATGTCAAGAGATCCTTTCATACGAGCTGCAGCATCTTATGCGATGCCACTGAGATCCACTGAGTAATTGGGATTTACTGATTCACTTCACCGGTCTCCAGCAGATCCAGGATGATCCAGTGTCTGAGGTCAAAATCCCCTGGACACTCAGGGCGCCATCCATCCCATCGTGACGCTCTCCTTGCGCTCCCTGCTGCGAGCAGCTAGAGTGGCGACCGGCAACACGACGCAGGAGAAGCGCCACTTCAGCCAAGCGCAGCAACATCACCAACTTAAGCTGGAAAACATCATTGAGACCACAACCAGCTCGATCCCATCCCCTGAATATATACTGTCCTAAATGGAAGCCTAAAATCAACAAAAATTCAGTGGAGTGTTTTTTTCGCCGACCCAACCCACCAGGTGGTGGGTTTGTGCCACATTCCGCGGGAAGGATGTGGCGGACTACTTGCAGAGTGCCCTAATGATGGACTTTATGCCGCCAAACGAAAGCGGCGCGCTGGTGAAGATTCTGCAGTCTGCAGGCTTCAGTCTCAGGTGGGGAAGATGGCGGAGAAGTTGTGCGGATTCAAAAACACATCGCATCCATGTGTACTTACACCCTATGGTTCTAAAGTTGTTGTTCTTTACGCATCTGCATCAAAACCATCTGAAACGATCTGAAACCATCTGAAACCCCACCACTTCTGCCAACTTTCCCTAGCTTTCCCTAACTTCCCCCCATCTCGCCGCCTCGTAGGTCCCGTCTCGTTCGCCTGCGCGAAGCCGCCGGGATGGCCATCGTGCCAGCGGCGCCGGGCGAGATGCTGCGCATCGGCGCGGTGCAGCTGAAGGTGCTGGCGCCCAAGGAGAGCGCCTTGATCCCAGCGCCTTGGCGCACCAAAAGACAGTGGGAGAGGATGGCATTGGGAGAAGTGATGTCTTTTTTGGGTGGGAATCTTTGGGGTGAGATGAAGTAGAAGGTGAGATGATTCAGGTTTCGATTACAGTATATATATACACATATGTGTGTGTGTGTGAGTATGATATGTTTCTCCTCCAAACACTTTTTCATTGATGATTAGTACATAGTACTGTGTGACTGTATGAGCAATGATGATTGACGGTAAGAATAAGGATGACCTTTACGATGAGGATGCTGCCTTATATACTGTCAGCACCTGTCAGCATTTTCTAGCGAGAATGCTGTGATTGCATGTGATTGCATGTGATTGCATGTGATTGCATATATATGTGATTGCAGCACAGGACGGTCGTATGTCTGTGAGTCAGCGTGTCTCCGCCTCAATTCAAAGGTATTATATGGTATTATAATGTATTATATAATTTACTCCTGCACGTTGTTGATGGAATGTTATCAAAATTCACCTCTGGCAAGTGAGGAAACGAAGTTCTTCGACAATCCGCGACTTCGATGAATGAATGGGTTTGTTTTGTGGCGACAAAGTCGCCATTCTAGTAGCTGGTGGCTGGGAATGGCTGAGAATGGCTGGGAAGCTATTGCGTGACTTTTGCTTACATAGACTCCATGCGAAACGTGATATACGGTATATGTATATACATGATTTCAAGTGCCCCAAGTCAGGGTCAAATGAATGGGTATCCTACCTTTCCCTTACCATTGGGCCATCCCTTACCTCCATGAATGAAATTCCATGGCAGCCATGGCCATGGCACCAAGGCAGCAGACCTTGTCCCTTCACGACATGCTGCGGGACATGGCTGCCCAGGAGCACTTGCTGCTCATGGGCAACCAGGGCGTAGGCTGCTCAGTTGAACTTATGACTTATGACTGGGTAGACTTAGAAGATTCTTGCAGCCATACACTGGGTGTGCTTCAAATTATTATCTTGTCAGGTTTTATTTTTGTCATTTTCGTTGCCATTTTGTTTGCCATTGTTTTTTCAGATGTCATGTTTTTGTTGTCGTCTTCTTGTTTTTTTGGTATGTGTTTCGCTCAATTTGGTAGTTATTTCTCAAAAAAAGGTGTTTTTTTCATGTTTCTCCCCCCCAACGTAGGAAACATGATGAAACATGGTGAAATATCGATGTTCTTCCTCAGGATGATTCATCAAATTTCTCACTTTTCCTTCATTTTCGACAATTTGTAGGGTAACATAGCTCCCCAAATAACAAAAAAAAGAGAAACACATGGCCAAAAAAAAACGACAACCAACATGACAACACAAATGACACAAAAAAGACAAAAATGACAATCCAAATGACTCTGAAAACAACATTTACAATCCAAATGACAACAACATTGACAAACACAATGACAAACTAATTATGTTGGCATTTCCACTGTATGCCTGCCCAAGTTTCTTCTAAGGGTACAACTGGGGAGGCGCCACTTTGTACGATTATGGTCCTATATCCGCTTACCACTGGAACTTCGCTCCACCCCCAGAGATTCCAAGCCCAGCATAACCTCAGAAATGGGGCACCGGGCACTTAGACATTACGTTCTGCGCCATTTCTGTTGGGTTTTTTGGGGGAGTTGTTCTGACTCATGGCATCCCAAAGCAGTTAGTAGATGGACATAGATGGACTGCGGGGATCCTTTGAGGCAAGAACAAGTTGATTGACCGTTTGCTCATGCTGCTGCACCGTGAGCGTAACTTGGCATCTGAGCCATTCTTACGTTTGCGCCTTAAGCAGATGATTCTATTGATGTTGGTTCAAAGAAAGGGGACGGAAGGTACCTCCCATTTTCCAGATTATATATATATATTATTATAATATTATACTTTTTTCATCTTTGTTCATTCTTTAGGTGATCAAGGATTGTTAGCTCGCGACCTCCCATTTTCCGGAGCTCATCATGAATCCCCTGCTAGGAAGCCACTAGGAATGCTAATCATGATATCATTGGATTGGTTTGGAGAACATTTGCAGAAGACCCCTATATTTGTTGGTCAGAAAATCATTGCTAACCAATTAACATACTGTAGAATTAATCATTAACTTACCTATTTCACTACGACTATATTTTTGCATGACTCATCATTCCTCTCATTAATAATCACGACTATGTGATGAATTACTAATCATCAGAACTATTTGGTCATCATAGCAACGAGTATCACATTCTTATAATCACCATGAATAATCACTACACAAATAAGTACATAAATAAATATATATATAGTTATATGATATTATATAATTATAATTATATACATAATTATATGCAATCATATACCTACTTATATATATATATACATAGATAGATCATCACATCTATTTTTTATGCAACCGTGGTATTGGACCAGGTGAATACATCCAGCTCCATCGGGATACCACGGTGGGGTCACTGACTTTGGTTCCCACCCTGCGCAACGGCGTGGTGTCCTTCGACGATTCGCCACTGGTGAGCTGGGCGCAGATGGGTCGCTAAAGCTGAGAGTTGAGCCAGAAAAATAGGGAAATTCATGGAAATTGCTCGGGAAAGTTGGGTTTTAAGTTTTAAGCCACAGATAGGGAGAGAGAGATTCTATCAAATGATGGTTAATGGATTGGTTTGTCGGAAAAAGTCTGCGGGAAACAGTGGTTTGTACTACCAACATTTTTGAGGTGTGCTGCTGATTTTTCCTAATTCCCGTAAACCAGTCCTTACGAATGAATGAAGTACAGGCGTATGCGCAAACTTGGAGCTCCTCAAACTTATTTCATTTTGGAACCGCATTTCCAGGTCATGGTTTCAGCAAATTCGGTTCAGGAGTTGCTCCCAATCATCACATGTTCCCCCTTTATCCCTCAGGTCGGCTTTCTGAACCATTGGGTAAATTACCCCGACGCCACAACCACATCATACAACATCTCAAATGATGCTGAGCCAATGCTTAGTAAGGGTAACTTTCCAAGAATGGCCCAACATTGAAATGTGCCAGACACAGGAAGATTGAAGGCCTGATATTTCAGCTTGGTGAATTCTGTAGATCGATGCACCTACCACCACCCAGCCTGTCCAGCCAAGGTGAAAGCCATGCTGCACGGCCGGGTGCTGGTGATCGATGAGTTTGACAAAGCGCCAACGGAGGTGGTTTTGACCTTGAAGGGCCTGTTGCAGCTCGACGAAACGATGACACTGGCAGCGCCAACCGAGCGGCAAATGTCCCGAGTTGTTTTTGGAGTTTGGAACATCCCCTTGAAGTATCTGTTGGAGACTATATCATAATTAAATATTCATATTCAATAGTTGGGTGATATGAACCATTAGGATCCGTTAGGACATTTATAAATTATAAATGTAATTCTTCCGAAAACAGCATGTTCATGCGATTTCAACTCTCAGGTTGTTTTGTTGCTGTAGCAATCTGTAGCCTCTGAGGCAGGATGGGGAGATCCTCTTAGTGGATGGACGTCGTTTTGTGAAGTGTGTCGCTGCATCCATGGATGCATCACCGATTCACCCGAACTTTCAGGTGGGCGCGGGGCTGCATGTGCAACACGTCACACACATGTATGTACATATACGTTGTATATATATATATACTGTGCATATATATATAATGCATATATATAATATATATATATATATATATATGTGCACTCTATATATATATTATTAATATTGTAATCTAATTGTATGTATGTATATATATATATACACCATAAAAGTACTCAAACATATTTTTCAACCATGCAAATCACTTAGACCGTGAAGTTCTGCATAGGTGGTGGCTTTGGCCAACCGACCGGGCTACCCTTTCCTGGGCAACGACTTCTTTCGAGAGATGGGCGACTGCTTCTCAGCGGATCAACTTCGGGTCAGCCCACCATTTTGCCACAATTTTGCTATTTTTTTTTTAAAAGTTTTTTTTTGGCCAAAACACTTGGTGAAAGGTATATATATATATGTATATATAGATCAATGCAAGAATGCAATATCCAGCTTTGAATTTCCTTTTCTTTTGCACGGTATCTGAGGGTTGGTGAAGTGTCTGCTTATTGCTGGCTAAAGCACCAAGTATCTTCCAGTCTTCACTCAGGCTTTGCCTGCCATGCGATCCAAAATCCCGATGAAGAGTCTGAAGTGGCGATGCTGCAGTGGCTTAGCTGCCCGTATCCCAGGGCATTCGTCAGTGGCAGTGCTTGAACTATCAGGAAATTGAAACACATCGCTGGGCTCCGAGGTGGCTGATTCAACCCTGAACAAAACCATACAAAACCTCGCAGTCAGTTAATCATCCTAAGTTTGGGCTATAGTCCCCACAAGAATTTCAGAATGGGGATATGGATGCACACAAGCAATAATAATGTGGGTACAATAATGCTTCTACTATAAGCCCTAGGAGAGTTCAACATAGCACTGGGCCTTGCTCCTGATCCATGGTTTCCTGTAGCTGTTTCCCTTCAACTAAGAAGGTGACAATGTTGTTGGACCCCTCAATGTCAGTATATTCCCTGCAGTGACCAGACAGTTGCAGGTCAGCCATGCCGGCGAAAAACGCTGAAGTTGGCTTTTCGGGATGCAAAGGGTTGGATTTTTGCTCGGGTATATACTTCAAAACTCATGTGTTTCCTTTGCTATTTTTGTCGAAGATATACGGATGGCAAGTTTTGACTTCGACCAACTCTATCCTAGAAGTGGATGAAGGGACAGTTTGATACTTGGTTGCAAGGACGCCCTGTCCTATACTTGCTCGTTCTTAAAGGAATGGTTTCCAATATAGTGTTCCTTTCAAAGACAGACACACGCACACACACACACAACATCACAAAACAGCACACAACGATTTCCCAAGACCCCCATTTTCGTTGGTTAAACCATTTCCAGGCATGTTATAACTTATATCCACACTGGTAAAACCCGCTGTTAGTCTTCAACTACTGTATATTCAATCATCTCATGATCTTTGTTGCTGAATTTCTCAAAAAAATCATGGATTTTCATGGGTAAAACCTGCAATTTTTGGTGTTTCACCGAGCCTTTTTTTGTTGGTCCAGGTCCTACGCCCCGGACGTATCTCTGGAGCTTTTGCACTTGCTCTCCTCGTCCTTCACGGAATTGCGCGCCTTAGTGGAGGCTGGAGGGTCTATTCGTGGATGGGGCTGGGGGGTGCAGTTGCAAGTGAAACAAATAGTAGATACTCGTATATGCAATAATATGTGTATACAATTGTATATATATATAACCATAGTAACTTATTATAGTAATCACAGTATATCCTAGTTTTACAGTTCTGGTGATATTCTCATAATATAGGGGTTATGGTTATATCACAACTTATGGGAGTTATTGTGCCAAAATGATGTTCATGTTCATTCACCCCAAGCCCCAGGGATCTTGAAGCACATGAAATGGTATGTGCAGAAACAAATGCATGCGGATGACGGTCTTCGACGATGGGTTTCCTGTGAAAGTTCCCTCGGACAAATGACAAAGTCAAAGAATGGTTGAGACTGATAAGTTTTAGATTCGTCAGATGATGAACACGTAGCCATTGTTGTGGGTTTGGCATGTTTTGGCGGGTTTTCCCCAACATCTCCAGCCTGATTTGGAAGCGAGGCTGGAAAGTTGTCCTATCCCTACTCCACGCGCGAGTTGGTGAACCTGGTGCGTCACCTGCAGCAGTTTCCTGAAGACAGCTTAGCCGAGGTGATGGACTCTCAACTATGCTAAAGATGGTGCTCAAAAAGATGGCTTGGGAACAGAGTTGAACTGCTGGAAAGAAACATTTTAAGTCATTTTAAAGCCATGGGGGAAACCTTGAGCCCACTGGTGGAAAAAGTTTGCTGTTTTTTTCCCTCTCCCGTTCCTGAGCACCACCTGTTTGTTGATGGGGATTTGCCGTCCGACAGCCCACTTTTCATTATGGCTCATATGCCAAAAGCACCCAAAAGCGACTCACAATTTCCCAACCAGGTTTCCAGACAATTTTGAGTTTGCAGAATTTCTGTTTGATTGATGGTGCTTCCCCAGAGAGCCACACATCACAGTTTCATTTAGAACCTGGTAGGAAGTGCACCAGACTTCACTAGGTGATGCACGATTTTGGATTTTATGTTCATCTAAATTCCAAGCCTTCTTCTGGACTTAGCCTTATCATGGCCCTCGAGCCACCCAAACACCCTCAAATTTCCACTGGTTTGGGAACTTCAACTACCGATTCCATCGGCCTCACAGCGAGGAAAACGTCTTCGCCTTCGATGTCTACGACCCCGAGCTTCGGCGTTTAGTCCTGGAGGTCTTCCAACGCCATGGCCTTGCCCTGGACCCGGTGAACCCGGTGGACCCGGCGCGTGGCCGTGGTCTACGACCCCGGCAGCTGCTGCAGCTGCTGGCTCCCAGGATTTGCGGGCAGCTGCGACGGGGTGAAGGCGAAGATGGGGATGGGGATGGGATGGGATGGCCGGGATGGCTGGTGATTTTAGGTGCTTCGGCAGTGCTTCAGACTGGTTCGAAACTGCGGGGCTTGGAATATGTTGGAATGATCCCACTTGGCGAAGTATTGGGATGGAAATCACAAACCAGTCGACCAGATTGCGCGACCTGGGGCGCCCATGGGAGTTTACATGAGTTTACATGTGTTGAAAACCCCAAAAAAGAAATACACCATGTGTGAAGGTTGGACTATGTTGGACTCCATTGGCAACCTCTTAGAGTTTGATTCAACTGTTGGGCAGTGCAAACAAAGTATTGATGCAAAACAAATAGCGATGTACACTCTTCTCCTGACGACTTGGCAGCGAAATTGAGGGCACCCAGAAAATGCATAGTTTCTGATAGTTTCAGATCTTCAACATGGCCAGTCCATGATTGATGTCCAATCTCCCTACGTCGATTGTTTAAATCTGCACCTTTTTCCGTGTTTTGATGCTTAGATTCCAATAGGTTCGCATAGTGTTGATGAACTTTGCATATTTTTCTACAATTTTGGTCATTGATTTCCAACATGCCCCACGATCGAATTCGACAAATAATAGATCCAATATTCCATTCGTTTTGTTGTCTTTAATTAAAGGTGAACTTCCTGATCAATTTTCGCCTGGTTTGATGAGTTTGATGGGAGAATTCCTCATCCTCCACAAAATCACCCTCCCAGGAGCTCCAGAGCCAGTGACCGTGAAAAGCTGCAGCCTGCAGCGGCAGTGGCGCCGAAGATGGCGTGGCGTTGCGGATCAGCCAGGTGGGAAATACCGGCAATGACTAGCAGTTTCCTATGGAAATCATCAAGTCTTCAAAAAAAACACGGGACACACACACACATGTGTATTATATTAAGGGCTGCCGCCCCTGCCGCCGACCCCGGAAGCAAGTATGGTGGATTAGCTACATTTGGTTACTTGTTGAAGCAGGGAAATCTTGGTACCAACCTAAGAAATATATCAATTGCACCCT
>Ga0126342_10020785_pt1 | contig 11001 bp, 7 predicted proteins | sample Cyp1metagenome_FD_92528 | JGI IMG/M metagenome (GOLD analysis project Ga0126342, IMG submission 92528) | Coral microbial communities from Lord Howe Island, Old Settlement Bay, Australia - Cyphastrea 1 metagenome | ecosystem: Host-associated > Invertebrates > Cnidaria > Coral ... | reverse complement strand
CATGATGATGATTGCTTCAAAAGTCCTGCAAATACCAAGAGATAAACATGAAGGTCATCATAAAGACTCTTGAGAAAATGCCAAAACACACGCGCGGTAAACCAGGCGCCGGGATGTTTATGTGTTGTGTATGTATATTATATATATATACTCTCTGGTTATTTAACATAGCCATGGAAAATGGCCCATTTATAGATGGTTTACCTATTAAACATGGTGATTTTCCATGGCTATGTTAAATAACCAGATGGTATATATATATATATATATATGTATATATTTGGTGTTGGATTGCCCATAAATCACCCTAGATTGCCACCCTGCCATCATGTCACAGGTGAGTCGTAAGGTGGCGGTGGACTTTTTATTCGGCGAGACGAAGAAACCCCACACGCATCGGCAGTGCACAATTCATATGCATGATAGGACGCCTGGACGGGTTGGTTGGTTGGTTGGTTGGTTGGTTGGTTGGTTGGTTGGTTGGTTGGTTGGTTGAAAAATGGTTCTTGATATAGTATAGCAACCCTGAAAAAGATAGAAAAGTTAGAAAGCTGGAAGCTATGTCTCATCTATACCATCCTGGAAACACTATTCTATCTTGTTGGGAGTTGCGAGAAGTGATTCATGGATTGATATAGTTAGTAGTTAAGTGGATAATCAACAGGAATAGACATCCCAATGATAAGTCTGGATGGGATGGGAAATATATTAGACACATGTTTAAGGATATTCTAGTCAGATAGGCAGGATGTTTTTTTCACTGGGTTGATTTATGGTGATTTAAGGGGAACATGTACAGAAATCCAAGGAATATTAATATGAAACATGCTGGTGCTCCTGCATTTGCTCTCAACACTTTGGGATTGGTCGGATGTTGCGAGTCGTGGAAATGGCATGTAGACAATGTAGACCAACGAGAATAATACATGGTCAGTCCATTTTGTGTAAGCCCCAAAAAATCGGAAGCCAGAGTTTGTCCGTCTTTATCTACGGTGTTTCAAATCCTCAAATCCCCAAATCGTTTTGGATTTCGCCAGATTTTTCCGACAAAAAAAAACTCTGCGAAAGATGCGCGGTGTCCAGGACTTTTGATATCTCAACGCAAAACAAGCGGCTGGATGGCATCGATGCTCGGCGCAATGCTCCGATGGGGCCCCTGCCATGAGTTGGGGATGAATTGGGGGAAATGGCTTCCTTTTGAAGTGTATGCTGCATATGCTCGGTTCATGTTTCCACACCCTTGGAATATGTGCAATCTGCCAACAATTACCCTTTTTTGTGCACTTCAACCCAGTACAGCACAGAGCCCCAATGGTTCCCAGTCGATTTTCCGTCCCCATTTTCGTAGAAGCATCGTAGACTGCAAAAATGACCATCCATCCGGGAAGCAGCTCCAGCGGCTCCAGCGGCACGGTTCCAGGAGTTGTCCAAACAGTTCGATGCATGGCGCAAGGACACCCGGGCCGAAGCAGCTGCCTGGCATGACCAACAAAAACCCCCTGTGGGTTGATGAATGCAAGGAGGTTAGAACGGGGTTGTACTATCATCTGGTTAACCATTTATCTGGTTAATAATGGGATAATGATGGTTAATGAGGGGTAATAATCACTGGTTGGTGGTGACTGGAAATGAATGGATTATTTTCCATAATATATGGGATGTCATCCCAACCCCATTGACGAACTCCATCATTTTTCAGGATGATTAAAACCACCAATCAGTCATTGCTGCGGATTATGAGGTTATTTAAGTTATTTGTCAGAACTGGGAATCCTGTTCTGAACATTTCGACCCATCAACCAGGATAAAATGGAATGACAGAGGATTTGAACACTGCTCGGGCATGGGTCAGTACCTACAAAGGGGGCTATATTGTCGTTGCAAAACCATTTCACCTATCTTGGGGGGCCACATTTTATAGGACCGTTGGTAGCCGATGAAGGTCCACTTGCATCCTTCCATTTGCCAGCTATCTTGGTGTACCAGGGTGTTATACAATGTATCACATGCTAGCTTTGTTGAGGTTAAATGCCTTTTATTGCCCAATCGCCATGTGTTGTTTAGGTCTAATTCTTTTGACCGTCATGCTTAAAATCCCTCTGAACGCACCAGTCGAAAGAATCCACAAGACTCTCAGGGTCTTGTCGCTTTGGGGAAGGTGTTTCTTTTGAGTGGGAACTGGTGACCTCAAATTTTAGCACATGAAAATCTGCGAGGTACTGCTTTACCTTGAGACATCATCATTTTTTTCGCCTCAAGATATCCGTAACCGGATGAAACATGCAGCTGTGATACCTGAAGTGCCATCCAAAGTCATCTACCCGGTGATCAAATCTGGCAGAGCCCATGTTCGATAATCAAACAGATGTGTTAGTAACCCTCAAACAGATAGAAAAAGGTAATTTACCACTAGCACTATGTTAGTAGGATTTTACTTGTCTATCTTTTGGGGGGCCATTGCGAGGTCCAGTTTTAGCCCGTCAGAGGGGTGTAGACATGAAATTGCCATGTTAAAATGTGCCATATGGATGCAGTCCAGTCACTTCCCACATGAAATTCGAAATTGTCACCATATCAAAATTGGAGACCTACATATCTTAGACCATCCCTGTTTATCCAATTATATCCTATACTATATATATATTATCCGATACTGTATATATATATTATATATATTCTATTATATCATATTATATTATATCATATTATATTGTATTATATTATATCATATTATATTTGATTATATTATATTATATTGTATTATATTATATTATATTATATCATATCATATTATGTTGTGTTAAACTATATCATATCATATCATATCATATTGTATAATATGACATTATATTATATGACACGTTTATATCTTTCATCTTTTTTAATATATACATATTATGTGCATTTACATATATAGTATATGTATCCCATATATTTCTTAGGTGAATCTCCCTTAAACTTCCCATTGCTTCGTTCCCATGGCCGGGCCAGTTCCGATGGCCCCAGGCTGCTCAAGGCATTGCTTTCCGACCGGGCACATCCTTGCAGCGGCTCGGCGGCGAGTAGCCGACATTGGGAGAGTAGCCGCTACGGGATGGAAAAAAACGGTGCACCAAAATAGGGACCATAGATACCCTCTGGTAATTTAACATAGCTATTGAAAATGGCGATTTATATTGACTTTTCCCATTAAAAATGGTGATTTTCCATAGCTATGTTAAACTACCAGAGGGTAAATGGGTTATAAATGGGTTATAATCCCATGAAAAGTATCGATATATCACCTAGAAAGCATAGTTATTGGACTTATAAACCAACTTGGCTAATGATAGCCATAGATGTCCTTTTCCCATTAGTTGGTTGATTAATAGAGGGGTTTGAAAAATCACTTTAACAACAGGTTTGTTTGATGATAGATGGTATACCGAACCGACCCCTCTATTTTTACCAAAAGGACATTATTGACTAAAATAGTGACCTTGAGAAAAAGATGGAAACATGACTGGTTGATGGTATTTTGCTGGTTCCATATTGAATATGTTTTGTTCAATGTTCCAGCCTAGGATGATGATCTCTCAAATAACTGATTAGGGATGGGCTAAGCACCAACCAGATGATAATTTGGATGGAAACATTGGGGTCTAAAGCAACAGATTTCGGGAGATTCACGCGACAGAAATGAGAAAAAATAGCTAAGCAGGCTAAGCATTGTGGTTATCACGCACCGAGAATAGAAGAAATGGTGACTGAACACAGAAATTCTGTGATTTTATGCATTTGAGGTAGGAGTGAACCCGAATTTTCTTGGCGTTCAAATAAAGAGCAATGACCGGGGTTTTATTTTTTTGGGTGGCGGTTGGCATAAAAGCAGGACATCGTCTGATGGGCACTTTGGTTATAGCGTTATAGCTCCCTTCAAGCTGAGAAATCGTTGTTTGAAAATGGTCCTGACCCTGAGCTGGAAGTGGAGGAATTTGCAAATTTCCTCATAAAAAGCACTCTTTTAGATGATTTAGTAGGTGAAATTATAGACTCTTTGGGATTTCAATGCTCCCATTCAAAAAACAAAGATGGGCTGATGTCATGTCCTAAATTGGAGTAACGCCCAAACAAAGCTAGACAAGTGATTTACAGTTCTATCTTAGCCGGATTCCAGGTCATCATCCATTCGACCCAGGTGGTGAGAACAAGTGACTTTTGATATAAAAGCCGGTAGAAAATCGGTATGATCATTATGTCAATGACATCAGAATTCCTATGAAGTTTCGTGATTTGAGGGTTTTCCAGGGAGTTGAGTTCCATGGCTCTCATGGCTTTAGTGGTTTAATATTGTGAAAGATATCTTGTGAGGTCCCACCAGACTCGGACCTAGGCACGTCTTGGCTGGGAAAGTGGAAGATGTGGATTCAACCAGTTTCGCCACTTCGGCTGGCGCTGGAAAGGTGTGATTTGTTTCGCCAAGTTTACAATCAAGTTTACAACATCCCAAGTAGAAGATTGCAGTTATGTGGTTGGGGAAACCCCGGAAACCAATATGTTACAATCAACTTGTAGATTAGTTGCTATATGTGAACTCAATCCACACCAAGTTCTTGGGAGAAAGGTTGTGGCGACCATTTTTGAGGGTGTCGTGTCTTACTTGTGCGATGATTGAATCTGCCGAGATTGATTTGCAGAAGGGAACCGGGAAAGAACGGAATCTGAAAGTTCTTAACAATTTGAGTTCTTAACCAGCAATGGGCATAGGAAGGGAAAGTTACGCGCACTAATGATTGTGTGTCAAGAATGTGATACATGAATAGCTGGTTGGTGGTTTCAAAATGTTTCAAACATGAATGTTATTGTCCATAATATATGGGATAATCCTTCCCATTGATTAATATGTTTCAAGATGGTCAAAACCACCAACCAGATAATGCTCGAAGTGGGTCATGCTGCGACCCGGATGATCTGAACTTCTGGGAACCTCTGATCCTTCGAAGGGTGGGTGACTTTCCAACCTGGTATGATTCGGTTTGCCACATTAGAGGTTTGTTATTCAATTACATAGATAATTACATATGTACATAATTATATATGTAAATATTATATATATACAGGTATACTAATTATTAGGTTCAGCTTTACCACATGTCTTTGGTTCAAGTTTCGCGCATTATTGGCGTTTTTTTCTTTTTTGAGGCCACAGCGGTGGATATGCACTTTCTGAATCCCAGCAATCCAGAGCTCTACAACTCGCTCTTCACGTTCTTCAAGCTCTTCTTCAAGGTCGGAAGGTCGTTCAGTGGTAGCTGCGTGAATAATGGTCCAGTTGGTTAAAAGAATCAGGGACTACACACTAGCCAATAGATTGGGGATAAGTGAAGGCTAGTGAAGGTTAGTGAAGGTTAGTGAAGGTGGTTCATCCCACTTAAGTAGCTTTGTTCACCCGAAATATCAGTGGATGAAGCCGACTTATACCACTGGGCCATCCCCAGTAGTGTCTCGCAACTGGGTGGCCACTGCCACTGCCACTGGATCTTGGGGATGCAGTTTTTCGGTTGCGAATGTTGTGACGCTCTCCTATGGCAATACTAACCATTACCCTCTGGTAATTTGTTACAAAAAGCGAACTGGAAAATGCCCATTAAAATAGTGGATTTACCCATTCATAGCATGGTGATTTTCCATAGTTTTCACGACCATGGTGACATTGATCCACTTATAACTGGAACTGCACTTCCAGTTGTAACGCGACAGATAATATTTTTTTGATAAATGGTCAATGATTTAAATGGTGAAAGTGATGATGATTCGTAGGTCGTGCAACCAGTGATTGATTGGCCGGGTTAAGTCTTTGCCAGAAGTGTTTTTTGGGCATCCCAATTAGTCAGTGGTGAATATGTCCCATTTATAGCTGCTTAGTAGTAATCCCACTAATCCAACTGGCTGGGAATATGCTTGTTACAGAGGATTCCTGCACTTATCCAAGGCCAAGAACTTGATCTGAATTTCAAGAACCTGACTTTTTTTATCTCCCCATAAAATTGGGGACCCATATCCATGGGTCCCCTGGGTCCCCTGGGTCCCCTGGGTCCCTGCGACCTTCGAGACCAAATCATGGCTTGGAACATCCGCCAGTTCGATGATTGGTCCATGAACGAATGCCTACAATTTGTAGTTCGAGGATTTCCCAGAAAGCTATGTTTGATTTCCGGGATATCATTCAGTATACTGAGTGGTGGTCATTGGGCCAGCTTTATTTCAAAATTCATCACAGAGAAAAGTCTAGTTCCCATTGACAAAGCCTCACATCATACCCCAAATACGTCCCCTTTGGATTAACCTTTCAATGAGCAAATCATTGAACTAAATGGAGGATTTTCCAGCAAACCATGGTTGATTGCCAGAAGGTATTTTTCAGACATTCTTTCTTTTAATCGTTACCAAAGTATCATGTATGGCATAGTTTAACATGTTCTGTTTGAACTTGAACAAGTATATGTTGTCCCATCATATTCCCTTCTATTCTATTCTATATCTAATGGGGTACAGTGGGCGTATATCAACCAGTATCAGGATATAATGGTGATATTCATGGGTATATAAGAGATACTCTGATATGCTAAATGAGATTAGATGATATACCGTTTGGCAAACTAACATACCTATAGAAAATCATCATGTTTAAAGTATTTGAAATAGGTAAATCAACTATATATGGGCCATGTTCAATAGCAGACTGTGAAATTACTAGAGGGTAAATCCCATTACATCCCATTAAGTTCCATTAAATCACTGTTTTAGGGTAACTCTTTTACCATAGATACACTAATATATATCTATTCTCAATGATATGGTTTTTTTATCAAACTCCAATTTTCAATCACAGTTTAACCATAGCTAATGATCATATTAATTACCATTGATTACCATAGATTACCATTGATTACCATTGATTACCATTGATTACCATAGATAGTGATATGGGTTATACCATCGATGATCGCCTCATTTTTTCTCAGGTCGCCCACCAGCTCCATCAACGCGGTGACGGCCACGCGCTTCTGGCGGCCTGCGCAGCCACAGTACCGCGTGCCAGCGCAGTGATGAAGGACCCCTTGGAACGGCGCAACGGGGCGTTTCGGGGGGGATTGGATGCATAAAGCTTTGGAAAATGGAGGATTTAAGCCAGTGAGGTGGAGAAAAATTGTGAATTTCAATGAATTTCATGTTTCAGGGCTCCAAAAACGATTTTGTACCCGTAGAAATTGATTTAAAAAGGCCGTCATAGAAGCAATTTTGAGGGTGTGAGGCCCGTGTTCCATGGAATGCTTGGAGGTTTTTTGATCGTCTCAGGACATCATTGAGGATACCAAGTATCGGATCAGCGCTACACAGATGACAGGAGCGCTGCGGTGTCCCCAGCGGTGCCAAAACTGAGACGAGCCGAGGGCGAGGAACGTAACCTTTCCCACAGGAAGGTACCCTCTGGTAAATAAACATAGACCCTGAAAATCACCTATTTTTAATGGAAACTAGTCTTCCAACCCCTATCTGCCAGGGTCTATGTTAATTTACCAGAGGGTATATGTTTTCTAGTTTTCTAGGGATGACGCCTCAGTTTCTCAGGAATTTCCATGAATTTCCATACATTCGATACCTCGGATGACTATCCAGGAGTGATGCGACATCGCTTTACTTGTCAGGATCTCAGTGGAAGTTCGCATCGAACTGGATATGTTTTTTCTGAATGGTTGGTTTAGTGGTGTCATATGGGGTTACAAAGACAACCATTTTATGTGGACAGAATGGTGTATAATGGGGATATATCATCTCAGCCTGGCTATTGTCACTGTTTGTCACTGTAAATGATGTAAATCGGGAAAATCATCCCCAAGATGGCTCCCAGAATGGCGAGAGCTTCAGAATTATATCCTAGTTTGGTCATATCTTTTCATTGGTTTACTGGCCCAACACGCAGGTTTCGGAACCTGTTATGATTAACTGTATAGCTTATATAACTGTATAATTTGTGAAAATTCCATGAAACACGGCTTCTTCCTTTTAAAAATTGTACACTAAAATTGCCGCTTTTTTTTGTGTACCCCATTCGTGGAGAAGCCCTTTTTTTGTTCTGTTTTGGGAAGACATACCGAGTCTTGACTGTTGATGGCTGATCTGCTTATATAGTAATTAAATAGATGACCCGCTTAAAAACAAAGCGACTAAGTAGAGGGAATCCACTGAACTGGCAAAGCTAAAGTCACCATATGATGAGGATCAGGAGATCTCCATATGTTTTCCCCAGTTCCCATCTCCTGCTGCGCAGCCCAGCCGAGGCCGTTGGAATCTGAAAGCCATCCGGAAACGCTTCGGCGAAGATCAGCCACCAGTTGATGTCTGAAATGTGTGCCAGAAATGGGGATAAAAACTGGTTTGGAATATGTTTTCCATATATTGGGAATGTCATCACCCCAACTGACTTTCACTCCATCATTTTTCAGAGGGGTAGGTCAACCACCAACCAGGAAATATACTAAGCCTTACAAAAGCAGCTACAGAGCGAGTGTTTGGGCGCACGGTTGGCGATGATCATGCTCATCCATAGCTGACGGAATGGTGGTGTTGTCTCATCGGCGTTTGGTTCCAGAAATCAGATGTTCCTGGCGCTGGAAATGGAATTTCTTTCCTCAGCTACAATGACCAGTCCCGATACATCCCATAGTATATATATATATATATGTATACAGTATGTGTATATGTATATGTATATAATATACATATACATATACATATACATATACTGATATGTATATATAATTATATATACACATGCGGTTCTTTCCAACTAGCAATGAGTGTGGGTTGCTTGGCGGCTTCGCACTTCATTGCGACGGGTTGCTTCTGTTTGGGGTTCCACATTTTGGACCATCAAATCTGGGGAAACCGACTGATTTCAGTAGCTCTGTTGCGATGCCACGGTTGGGGTCCCAACGGGCACAAAAACATGCTATGAGGTGACACTGCGATATTCACATCTAGTACTTCCAGTCTCCTCCCAGTACTTCCGTTTGGTTTGATTGCTTGAGATTGACCCACATCATGAGAAACGGACCCATGTCCAGTTTCATCTCTGTTGGGTTGCTCTACGGACCCATCCCATCTACCCAGGTATCATGTCTTTCGAGACATGCCGATGTACGATTGGCGTTACTTGGTACAAACCATGGCCCATGTTCACCCAATGTTACCAAAGGTGGAGGTGATTATTAAAAACCAGACCCAAGAAAGTGGGTGTCTGCTTTCTGTCATTTGGATTTACCATGGTTTACCACATTTGTCACTTTGCATTTGGTATGTTGAGCCAAGTCTTGCTGCAAGGAAAAACAAGAACCAACCGACAGAACTTTGAGCTCCACACCTATCTTCAAATCGGTTCAATTGATTTCAAACTTTGGCTTCGTTTTCAAACCATTGCAAATGTTCGATTGACTTAAATCCAATTTCAATCTATTTCAATTTCATACCTTCAAGACGATGTCCGAACCGCGTTCAACCATATTTCAAGTTATTTCAACCCTCCAAAACTGAGAATAATCCTGCCCCATAAACCTTCCACGCGACCGACTCATTCACAAGCCATTCGTATTCCAACATATGTTACATATTTATATATATATACCTTCTGGTTATTTAACATAGCTATGGAAAATGGTCCATTTATAGATGATTTATATCATTTTTTAACATGTTATATCTCCAATGCTGCGCCACTCATCTCCGTGCCCAGGCTTGGAGTCGGCGACGGACTCTGAGCTCCTGGCGTTGTCGCTGCGGACCATGGATCACCACCAAGTGGAGGCGTGGCTCCGGAGTCAGGTCGGTTCGTCTTGGTCGGCAAATTCCATGGAATTTCCATGGGAATTTAACCATGTTCTATAGCTGGTTGGAAGAACAAGAGAATTTGCTAGACATGTCGATTGTTTCAGCATCTTTAGATTCGATATCTTGGAGATATATGAGATATGCTCTACAGATCTATAGATTCTATATAAATCTATAGAATAGATTCTATATGATTCTATAATATTCTATAGATATCTTGGATGTAGCGCCTGTTTCCAACCTCCAGTCGCCGGTCACTGTGTCACTGTCCAACAGCGACTGAGATCAGCTTCCTGGTGTCCGACAACGGAAAGCTGGCGACTTGGATGACTTGGATTCGGTACCAGAAGCAAAGGTGATAGTAGAACTATCAACAAACATTTGTGATAAATGGTGATTATTTGCCACACAACTGGTAATTTATAGGTGCTTTTATAGTGATTTGGTGATTTATTGGTGGTATATATCCCTGAGATTGATTCCTTTTGATCCAGCAATGAGAATGGAACATTTGGGAATGGGTCAATGCCTGAACCGATTTTAGGGGGATGGAATTCCTGTCTTGGGGGTAGGTGACGACTACGAATTGTAGCCCACTCATGTTGCTGGGATCTGGCGAAATTTTGCATCCAGAATCGTCATTTTTTTAGAACCTTTCTATCCAAATCTCAAGGCACACACGAACATTTGCAAAAAAGCTGCATGTTCAAAAAGGTTCCACATCCATCCACATCCTATTTCTAAGTGCTTCCAATTTTTTTTCGACAAACACAACAAAACACCTGCCATTTTTTCGGGTTTCCCCTGGTTTACCCCACCAGGGCACCCAAGCGCAGCTGCGCGTCGCCAGGTCTGGTCCGACGGCCATGGACCGCGCCAGGGCGAAGTGCCCAGCTTCTGGGCTGGCGCCTTTAACATCCGGGCGCCCTGGCCATGGGTCGATGGAGGAAATCGTTCCCAAAAAAGTGGGAGATTTCTATATAGTTCATGATATTTCTATATTTTTTTATGGATATGTCTATATAGTTCATGATATTTCTATATTATAATATAGTTCATGATATGTCTATATAGTTCATGATATTTCTATATTATAATATAGTTCATGATATGTCTATATAGTTCATGATATTT
>Ga0126342_10020784_pt1 | contig 11001 bp, 4 predicted proteins | sample Cyp1metagenome_FD_92528 | JGI IMG/M metagenome (GOLD analysis project Ga0126342, IMG submission 92528) | Coral microbial communities from Lord Howe Island, Old Settlement Bay, Australia - Cyphastrea 1 metagenome | ecosystem: Host-associated > Invertebrates > Cnidaria > Coral ... | reverse complement strand
GTATGGATGTATGGATGTATGGATGTATGGATGTATGGATGTATGGATGTATGGATGTATGGATGTATGGATGTATGGATGTATGGATGTATGGATGTATGGATGTATTGATGTATGGATGTTTGGATGTATGGATGTATGGATGTATGGATGTATGGATGTATGGATGTATGGATGTATGGATGTATGGATGTATGGATGTATGTAGGTAGGTAGGTATGTATGTATGTATGTAGGTATGTATGTATGGATGTATGGATGTATGGATGTATGGATGTATGGATGTATGGATGTATGGATGTATGGATGTATGGATGTATGGATGTATTGATGTATGGATGTATGGATGTATGGATGTATTGATGTATGGATGTATGGATGTATGGATGTATGGATGTATGGATGTATGTATGTATGTATGTAGGTATGTATGTATGTATGTTTATAATATATATATAACATATATATATACCCTCCAGTAAATCAAGATTACCCCTGCCATTTAGTTGGGGGAAGACCTGCTTCTTTCCACCGCCCAAAAGGGATCCTCGCGCTGCAAACGGCAGCACAGCACTATCGCTGTACTTTGGATCCAAAAGGTCCAAGCGGGTAAGCACTGGATAGACATGCCATGGGGCGTATCTGAAAACATGAAAATGGAAAATCCGCCATGAAGATTTTTTGGGTTCCGAAGGTCCTACTATCCAAATGACACAGGGGATATTCGTAGACCATGCGGGATCCTGTCAGCAACACGGATATCAACGGTGCTTGTCAACCCCTTGCCTGCAAAGGTTTGTAACCCATCATTGAAGTGGTAAATCCAGTGATGTCAAATTACCAACGGGTGATCTCCCACTCTTTGACATACGTAATCGGGACCAGGAGCCGCGGGCGCCCAAGGTGTCATTTCCACTGGAACCCACAGCATATTACACGATAACACCATAGGAAAACATAGGAAAACACGACTGGTCTTGTTTGATGGCTCGTATCATTTGTTTGGAAAACCCACAGTATCAAGCAATCCGCAAGCACGAATATGGAGCGGGGCAGCGGGGCACTGCTCAGCCGGCCCTTTTGCTAAGCAATGCTAAGTGTAACAATGGTCAGTGCCAGGCATTCAGTCTGGCATCGTTTCTTCAAACTGTTCAGCTCCTCTCGCTCACACGACGACACCCATAAAGTCTCATACGTAGGGCATGGCCCCCAGTACTTGTGTAGGCTGCCAACTTCCATTTGGGGCACACTGAATCATGGGTCAAGTCAACCTTAATGTGAGGACCAGTGGCGCATGAGTTTCTGGCCTTCTGGGCTCGAGCCAGACAAAAGTGAACATTTCTGGTGGCCATTGGCGACCATTTCACAGCCTTAAGATGGGCTTAGTTCTTTCAGTTTTTGTTTCAAGCTTGACTCCTGAATCATAGAGGATCCGTACTACATTGTAACTACATACGTGGAGGTTTCCTAATGTGGAGTTACCCCTAAATCATCCAAAATTAATCAAAATTAGACCATTTTAGAAACCTCCACATGCAAATACTTCATCTTGTGGTAGGAACTGATATCGCAAGAGCCCATCTGAAGGCCATTTCACGCTTTGCGTCTACATCAGGCCCATGGGCGTGCCACGGTTCCTCAGTTTCGGATAGTTTCGGCCCAGACAGACTGGTCTTGTCTGAGGTTTCTCAGGGTCCCCAAAAAGACTGACCCATAGCAGTTCCTGTTGGTTCACATCCAAATTGTCGTTGCTGACGTTGGAGCTGCATATTATCCAACTTCATTGTTGGTTATCCGTCCTTGGTGGTGCATCTTCCCCATTGTTGGCGAAGACTCGACGTATCCTCATTTGTGTTGGGTTCAGTATATCCGCACATTTTACCCTCTGGTAATTTAACATAGCTATTGAAAATGTCCATTTATAGTGAATTTCCCCATGAAAAATGGTGATTTTCCATAGTTATGTTAGTTTACCAGAGGGTACACAGACTCTTGCTTGCGAAATCCTATGATTGTTGGCTGATCTCCATTTTTTGCATTAAATTTTGATCTCTCGTCTCGCTGATACAATCCCCCGTGGCTGGTTGATCTTCCAAGTTTCGCTGTTGAAATCGACATGATTAGCCTACTGAAAGCTCGCTAATAGATCGACTCCACCATATTTGTAGATCGCCTTTTCATGTGTTTTTTCCGCAGGTAACCATAGGTTTTCCCATGTTTTTAAGTGTTTTTGACACGTTCCAAGCATCCCCATCCCTGAGACACCACACTGGCTCGAGCCTTGAACCTCTGGAGTTCAGGACCCATTCTATGGCCATCAAGGTGAACAAAAACCATAGGTACCCTCTGGTAATTTAACATAGCTATGGAAAATCACTTTTTAATGGGAAAATCCACTATAAATGGCCATTTTCAATAGCTATGTTAGTTTACCAGAGGGTAAACCGTTCGGGAAACCGTTCGCTAAACCACTGGATTTTGGAAAAATAGTCGCCTGGCGTTGCTCCAATGAGAGGTTGGCGACCTGGCCGTGGCCAATGATGGATTGAAATTGATTGAAACCATTACAAACCATCGACATTCAACGTGAAACGATGACAAAATCACACCATTTGAAACCATTATTGAAATTTATGATGGATTGAAATTATTCAACATGAAACGATGACAAAATCACCAGATGTATTGATAAAATCGTATTGTCAAATGTATGTTTGACCCATGTAAAAATCACCACATCGATGATAAAATATGCTAAATGTCAAACTGACCAGCCAGTTTGAGTGTCGATTCAGATGCCTTCCGTTCATCCCTAGGCCTTCGAGGGACCATCTACAATATCTTGGGATGTCCTTCGTGTGTCTCACAATGGTTTGGGAAAACCCCCAAAGGTTCATTTAAGGTAACCCACATCATGTTCCGAAAAAAAAAAAGTTGCCATGAATTGGGGTGTCCTGCATTTTGAGACACACTCTCATATCCCGTATAATTGTAATTTATATCTCCCATCAAATACAAGAAATCACCATGGTTCCTCAAAATTTCTGATATGATCCCATCATAGAATCCCATCCTGAAAACCATCACAGGCCATCAAACGCCCAAGCTCACCACCGTCACCATCAAGGTGCTGCACTTACATTTTTTCGTGGGGATCATTGAGATGGCTCAGGAAAAAATGCCAGAACTTCATGGCTACGAAGTGACAGCGGCTACTGGTCGGTGGTTGCAACCGGCATGACCGGTCGTCCAAACACCTTTCGTGTCACTTGCAACCGGTTCGTGCGTGACCTTGTGACCTTGGGAATTCAGTGAAATCTCAAAGTGACAGCCATGGGGCCCATGAAGCCACTTTGCAGGCAGAGCTCCAAAAACTACGCATGTCGGCTCTAGCAACGGGGACACTGGCGAATGCCTGATTAGATTGGTGCTTGATGAGTGGGATGGTGATTAATCAGATGTCACCACCCAAACGCTGAGAAGATGGGAAAATCAGCTTAATGATCGAAACGCGGTCAACCAAAAAGATTGAAAGCATCAACCATTTTATTGTGTGTGTTTCCCCTTATCAGTGCCACTGTTGACCATTGCTGCGCCTTCTCCACAATTGGAAACCGAGCTGTTCTGATCCAGATACATATAAGGCCTCCCTTGCTCACTTTGATTCCGTGGGGACGGAATGTTTCTGGGCACATTTGGAGCAGTCTAACTGTAGAACCGCACTTCGCGCTTCGCCCACTTGCCGCGCTCCGCACACGGGACCGCTTCCACCAGTCTTGCAAGCATTCCACATGAGCAACTGCTCTGCAGGGCAGCTCGCGACACTCGTCGCCAGCAACACTCTCCGAGCAAAGGAAGCACGTCTCCTCAGCAACGTCTGCAACAGCTGAGGGTCTTTCGGTTGCAGGCGATGGGAGTATCAGCCGCAGGCAATGCTGTTGTTGCTTGCCTGGGATTTGCTTTAACAGGGCCAACAAAGCCAACAAACAAATAGAAAAATATTCACAGTACATTCTGCGGGCATGGAAAATAAACCAAAGAATTTGGGAACGAAATCACTCAGCCAATTCAGACAATCCCCCCCAAAAATGAATGGAACCAACACATTTCACCAGGGTTTTGTTTGGAGGTATTGAATCCTAGAGGAAAGAAATTCATCTTTTTCTCCGTTGCTTCTGGGCCCTTGGGCCCTTTGCCCAGGGTGGTCCTCAGAGCTGGTTAGTACGCCACAATCCGAGATGGAGATCTCCATGGGCATGGGCAATTTGGATCAGAGATGTTTTCATTCCATGGGACTAGGATTGAACTGGAGCTATAATATCATGATTAAATATGTTAAATAACAGTGAACAACCCCATTTACAACTGGTAGCAGCTCATCACTGCGCAGGTTGGTCCCAAAAAAACAAGTGACTCTTGAGCCGAAAAGGCAAAACCAAGGTTGGTTGCACTGTCAGCAGAGCAACCGCAATTCATGGTATGCTGCTAGAAGGCTGAAATACAGTATCCGAAAAGGGTATGCAGATATAGTGCTGGGGTCATGATGGCCAGGATACACTGGTAGGTGGTAGATGGCTACTAGTCATAGAATGATTCATAACATCGTTTTTCAGGACCACGAAATTGCAAGCTTCTGTTCCCGAAAGGAAAGTCCTGGTCAGTTGCCTGAAGCGATTGACTTATCATGCTGTGAAGGTGTAACCCGTGAAAACCCTTGACCCATCATTACAGTTGGATGACCCTCTGCAAACCCGACTTGGAGGTGTTTTTTCTGTTTCCCCTCTCAGAAAACATCCATGTTGAATGGGTGGCAAGTCCATCTGACACCAAATGGAAGTTGGAGCTGTTCCCCCATGATCTTCGTAACTGGCATCGCACTTCCCAGCTGGGCCCCCAACTCCCGCCATGGTTTTGGACATGAGATCCTCTGCCTGCGGAGCTTTTGGACATCCAAGCTTGGAGCCAAGAAAACCTCAAAGACCCCCATGTTCCTGTGATTTACCCGACCTATCTACCAGTTTTTATCGTCTTTTGTGGTGGTTCTCTATGGAACCAATCCCCATTTGGCTGCTACAATCAGCCATCCCCAACTGCTCCCCTTGGCGCCTTGGCACCCGGCATTGCAGGCATGGCAGGTGACCCTGGCCACAATGATCATGGATATGAATGATGATCAAAAGGATGACTATGTCATGTATATTGTACAAACCGCCAGACTTTGAAAGAACACCAAAATAACCTAACCCTAAGTAAACCCTCATCAAACCCTACACCAACCCTAAATCGACAACGAATACCCCTAAATAGACCCTAAAGAAACATGGAATAAAATAACCCTAAACAAACCCAAAAGGAAATCTAAGAAACCAACCCTAAGAAAACCCTAAAACAATCTTTAATTTTAATAAATCCTAAACAAACCACAACGTAAGTAAACCCCCAATGAAACTTTGGCGAACGCCCGCCCCGGAGGGTATATATGTTTTTTCATTGTGTGTTTATTTAGTTGTTTTTAGCGGTTGTTGTGGTTAGATGATGTGTTGTTTTGTAATTGCTAGTTGCAACATAGATGAATGACGAATGGAAAATCCACCCTTTGTAGAAAATGTGCCTGTAACTTATAACCGATTTCCACTATCTATGTTAATTTATGTTAATTTAACGGAGGATGTACAGAGTAGCTAGAGATTATTGTTGGATCTACATCGATTTATAGTACTAGTGGCTGTGATTATGATTTACCCAACGGCTTTGATCATCACGGTGTCGGAATCGATCTCCAAGGACTCCCAGAATCCAGCTGCCCAGCCTCGAGCGTTGCCAGGCCTCCAGTGTGGGGTCCCAAAAAGTGCCAAGAATGACAGGTTTTTTGCCAATCCCTGAAGTCAAAGCTGAGTCTTGAGAAGTTTCAATTTCTTATTTTCAACATATTTCAACTTCAACCATTTCAACATATTTCAACTTCAACCATCCTTCCACCCAAAAGTGCTTCGATCATCGAACAATAGCTCTGAACTAGGCATCCGGCGCATTGCTCATGCCGCCGCCAGCCATTCCCATGCCACCCATGCCGCCCATGCCGCCCATGCTGCCCATGCCCATGTTGCCCATGCCAGCCATGCCCATGCCCATGTTGCCCATGTTGCTCATGCCACCTGGCATTCCACCTTGACAGCCTTGCGTGGGCATTCCCATCGGAGCCATAGACCCCATAGGTGCCGGGCAGCCACCCATGCAACCGCAGCCACCCATGGCACTCATCTGGCCATTCATTGGACCCATGCTCATGCCACCCATGGATCCCATGCCACCCATGGATCCCATGGTACCCATGGCACCCATGCCAGCGCCACTTCTGGCACAACTGCCTGCCGGAGCAGTTGGGTAAAAACGTGCGTATTTTGGGAGGGAAAATGACGATTATCGGATTTAGGGGCACATAGGGGCACCCTATTTCGGAGAAACGCATGCCCACCCCTTCTGGTCTCCTTCCTTGAGCGTCACACTTCTGTTCTTGGGAGGGAACCCGTTTCTGCTGATGAAAACCCTATATCTATTGATGAAAGTACCCAGTTCCGTTCATGAAAAGTCATGAAAATCTCGGCCATCAGCCAACCCTCCCATCCATCGCCTGCATTGGGGTCAAAGGGCGCCTGGGCACTGCTGCCGGTGCTGGGAGTGGAGCCTCAAGCTGAAAGACACAGCTTTGGTGAACATGAACATGGTCAATAGAGTGCATTACTATATTGCACTAGTCATTAGTCAGTAGATTGACCATGTTTGCCAAATCTTGGAGAATGAAAAATCATTATAATGTTGATGGTGAAACATCGGTAATTAATGTTCCAATAGTATCATACTGACAACATTATTATTATATATATATATATTAACTCCATGTGTGCAATATTTGGAGAAGTCAAAAAAATACGTGCTTCATCAGTGAATGTTTCATTATTGGGAAGTCACATCAACATTACTATACTCCAATAGTATCATACTAAAAGTCAATGATGGAAGCATTATGAATTGGGATATTGGGGATGTCGGGAGATCAGGATAAGGGAACATGAAAATCTAGAGGAAGTTGGTTGTTTTTTCCTAACTATGGTGGTTCCTGCAGAATTTCCCTTCAAAGCAATTCCAGGAGGAAAGGAAATTGCCCATTTATAGATGGTGTTCTCACGAAAAACTACATGTTCCATTGCTCTGTGTGGATCTGTCCAGAAACGGCGTATGCACCGCAACCTATAGGTTTGGAAAATAACTGTAAACAATTGTTGAAATGGCCATGAATTGGTGAATTCCCTATATTATGGACAAACCGACCAAGCCATTTGCCACTCTTTCATTCTTGATTATTCTTGTTTCCTTTAAGTCGAAGGTGTTTGTTGCTCACCTTTCTTTCAATGTACCCCCGGGTAATCAAACGTGGCCATGGAAAATCATCCATTTATAGTTCATTTTCCCAGCTATAACCTCTGTTTATAGCTGTTTTCCCGGTCATAGTCGATTTTATTAAAATAGTTGATAAATTATTCCATTAGATATTCCATTAGATATAGTTCATTCCCGTAGTCGAATTTCCCATCACATGTTCCATTTTTTCCCGTTGATATTTTGGTGATCTCCAATGCCACGCTGTGATCCCCAAACCGCTCTGGAAAGCGTCCCATGTGGCAGGGCTTTGCGACTGACCTGAGGAAGTCGACCATGGGGCCATGACCATTTATTTTTTATTTGTATATATATATGTAATCATATATATATATCATAATTATATATATATATTAATAATATATTATATTGATTGTCAGCATAAAATAGTCTAGTACTGGTAGTCTATTAGTTCACTATGGATTATGTCCATGATTTTTGATTTCACTGTTCCTTTCCAACTAACGATGGGTACAGTTTGATGGGTACAGTTTGATGATCCTGATAATTGGTTGAAGGGAGAATTCAAACCGGAAACCCCTGCCTTTGGGGATAAAACCATAGTTTCCCTTTAAAAATGACCCATCAACCAATCCATGAGATGGAGAAAAAGAGTGATTGGAAGCAGAAGAAGCCTCTGCTGTACATGGTTTGGATGCCATTGGTTTGGATGCGATTTCCCCCTGACCTATTGAATTGGTGGCATCCCATTCTAGAGATGGAACTCATCATTTTTTGATATGGGTATAAAACCAACCATGCCAAACAAGTTTATGGAAATACCGATCAAAACTGGGATTCATAAGCATTTGAAGTGGTTTTGAATTGAATGGATACACCCTCTGGCAATCAAAGATGGACAGTTTGTAAGTATGCATGTTTTACCCATTAAATCCCTATTTACATAATTTTACATAGGATGCTTGTTCAATTGCCATCTTTGGTTAACTGGATCTGAGTCAAATTTCAAAATCGGGACCCACAGCGAGGTCATGGCGCTGCTTGGTCAATAGGAATTCAGAGAAGTAACGATGGAGTACTCATTATAATTACCAGATTAATCTCGACTAAATAATACCCAGATTAAGAGATATATATAAGTTGTATAAGTACCTACTTATTAACTTACAATCAGGGAAATCCTATTTGTTGGATAAGCAATTTACTGTGAAATAACAAATTGGTAAAACTGTGTAATTTAATATATCACCATTACAAAACAAGTTTGTACAACCCTACATAACTATGAACCCTCGTCTAACCATCATCTATGGTCTCTATCCCCATGTTTGCAGATTGATATTCCCCGCTATGTTGCTGAATATCCATATTAAATCAATCAGAACCGTATAACTTCATTCATTTCCAAATAAATAGCTAGTGCAACCTTGTCATACAATCATACAAATATATGTTTCTGTTTGTTTCCATGCTTCCCCGGTATAGGCCCCCCCCTCTTTGGTTCGGCACCTCCGCCAAAGGCTTCCCAGGGTGCCGCTCCAGCTGGAGCTGCGACAGTTGGAGCAGCCGAGGCGGGCCCTGGGCAAATTATTCCAAGATCACTAAAGAGAAACCAATTTTGGTTCATAATTTCACTATCCATCTGGGTGTGTCTGAAAATGTCGTGTACCCCTTTTTACCCAATGGTTTTGCTGATCATTATCCCGTTTTTAAATGGCTATTTCATTGGGAATATACCCTATTTTCAGACAAACCCATCTAAAAAAAAAAACATCTCCATGATTTGCGGACGAACTAAAACTATCCGATCCATACTTTCCCGAGGTCCTTATCAGGTCACCAAAAAAACACCGCGCCACATGCTTCGTTGATCGAGACCGCGCCTGATTCAAACGGATCCCAGGAATTGGCTCCACTGGGCGCAACCTGCACCGATGGCCATGGGGGTAGCCATGAATTAGTAGTAACCCATGATGACGACTTGGGATCCCCCATGACTTAAGAAACTATACTTGAGGTTGCTGGTGAAAGCCAAAGCCGACAGAACCACCCACATGTTTTGTGCTGAAATCGACGTTTTGGGGAAGGCCCTTGGGTGCTTTTGCAGCCCCTCGAGCCACATTTCTCTAGGCCCCCTGAAGCGCAACAGCGCACCTGTGGCTCATCCATGCTTAAGAGATCGGCGCTGCCCGGGCCGCCTGTTGGTTCTGCCGCACGAACTGTCATGGAAAATAGCGGAAAACACCCTCTGTTGTTTATGGGAAAAGTAAAACTAACAGGATCCCCTTTATGGGACTAACACATGTTTGGTGTCTGGAATCATTGCCATGTTTGATTAGCAGTTGATAACCGTCCCCATGTTATGATTAGAATAGGGCAAAGAACACCATATCCACAGTGTTCCCATCCTTTACAAGGTAATTGTTGACCCTAGCTGCGATACAAACAGGATCTGTCGCAGTCATAGTTTGTTACGCTTTATTCTACCCTTGAAAATCCATTGCCCTGTTTTTGTAGGTCCTGTAGCGCTTCATTCTTGGATCAAGCCCCTCTTTATCAACCAATCTAAAGCCAGCTTTGTCCAACATTGGCCGGTTCCTCACTTCGTTTTTGCTGCTTAGACAGGTTGTGGAGTGTTCCAGTTAAATATCCAAGCAGCCACTTGAAGGTGATTTGTCAAAGGTTTACCAAGATTTGGGTTTGTTTCCCACATCATGACTGAAGGGCGATTCGGTTGCCCTCTGGGTATATCAACCAACAGCGGGGTTCACCATCAACCAACCAAAGGGGTTTACCATTACCCAACCAGATCACACCTCCCACCCACATGGAACAATGAACCAAACAACGCTTGAGATCCCTAAATTGAGAGAAAAGGACGGCTGATTCCTGCAAAGGGTCACGAATTCCGACTAGAAATCACAAATTCAAGGAATGACATGGGTTACCCTAGTTATCCTTCAAAATAAGACATGTTACAAAACATTGTAAATACGCAGTAAATACGTCATGACTCCAACATGACAACCCCTTATCCTGCCTACTGTCGGTTTACTTGGGTTTGAAATTTAAAATAGGTGTGTCGGGGTCAATCCCCCATTTTCAGACACACACTCACGAGCCTCATTCTATCCCCATTAAACCCTGATTGAGTCACCATGATATTATATATGTATAAATATATATATATATAAACCACCGTGAAATCACCCCCACATCACTTCCCCTCCAAAAGAAACCATCAAAAAGATCTAGGGCCACCTGTTGGAGCGCTGGAAGGCGCATTTGCTGGCCGCGGCGCATCGATGACCTGTGAAGCCATAGCAAACCATCCCCAATGTTACAATCAATTTATATAAGGATGGTTTACAACATTTGCTTCACTAACATTCTTGGTGTTATCATTATCGTTATTGTCATTGCTATTATTGTGAATATTACAGTAGTTTTGATTGTTGAGTGTTGTTGAGCATTGTTGTTGCTGTTGCTGCTGCTGCTGCTGTTGCTGTTGCTGTTGTTGTCGTTGTTGTCGTTGTTGTCGTTGTCGTTGTCGTCGTTGTCGTTGTCGTTGTCGTTGTCGTTGTCGTTGTTGTTGTCGTTGTC
>Ga0126342_10020783_pt1 | contig 11002 bp, 9 predicted proteins | sample Cyp1metagenome_FD_92528 | JGI IMG/M metagenome (GOLD analysis project Ga0126342, IMG submission 92528) | Coral microbial communities from Lord Howe Island, Old Settlement Bay, Australia - Cyphastrea 1 metagenome | ecosystem: Host-associated > Invertebrates > Cnidaria > Coral ... | reverse complement strand
TCCTGGGCCTGGACACTGAAACCTTTTTCCCCCCAAATAAAAAAGGATTTTGAGAGCTCTTATGGGCTCAAAATGGTGTATGAAGCCACCAGAAAGTTGATCTTCCCAACTCCGGATCCTTTTGGGTGAAGCAAAAAAGGTTCTGTGGCCTCACCAGGCTTGTGGGGCAAGTTAGCTTTCCTTCCCGGATCCTTTTTTTCTCTGAAAGGAAAAGATTCTGACCTCTCACAAATTTTATCGTAGTGCTAATAACAGAGGTCTAAGAAGACTTTGAAACATTGTTGAAAAATTCTATGTGACACAGCGGATCCTTTTTGCAAGGAGCAAAAAAAGGACTGGGAGGCTTCTGGGATCCGTAAAACCACTAAAACCCCCCCCTGCGTTCGGAACGCGCGTTCCAGAACGTACGTTTTGCGTTCTGCGTTTTGGCCGTGCTAAGATAAACAGTTCTCACTTCTTTTTTCCGAACAAATATCTCCATGGACATCTTCTCCGAATTGGACCATTTACAGGAACATCCGTAAATCCAGGATATTTATGTACCATTTACAGGATATTTATGGAGGTTTCCTTCAATGGCGATACCCCCATAGCTGCTTTGGAATGGAACATCACCATCGATCGAGGTGGCGAGAGAATGCGATCGATCTAACAGAGAGGTGACGACGGACGGAGCGGGGTAGTCTTGGAAGATTCCTCGGAAAAGAAGGGTAGCGGTGTCATCAAACAAGGGCATAATTGTTATATATATAATATATTATACATATATATAATACTATATATATATTATATCCTATATGTATATTATATACTATATTATATACTATATTATATATATATTATACTATATATTATATATTATATATTATATATTATATATTATATATTATATATTATATATATTATATATTATACATTAAATATTATATATTATATATTATATATTATTTATATTATTATAAATTATATATTTATATTATATATTATATATTAAATATTATATATTATATATTATATATTATATGTATAGAGATTATATATAGAGATTATAGTTTGGTGATTTTGAATTGCCCATTTTACTGATCTTTGCTGCAAAAATGGAAGCACACCATGAATCTCCGGGATTTGCCAGCGGCCCCTCTTTTAGGGACACCGGAGGGTATCGACATGGAGGTTTTTTCAGCGAATCATGTGGCTTTGGTTGAGAACGGGGTATACAAACCTCCTTAAAATAGCCATATTTAATATCATTTACTGTAATATCTACAATAGCCATATTTAATATCATTTACTGGGGAAAATGATGATAAACTATGATAAACTATAACTGCCATCATCCCAAGGGACGACCAGATATATAATTCAGATGGGTGGCTCAACCACCAATCAGTTAACAACAAACATCATATCAGCCTGGTATTGTTTGGTGGTTTCCCGACATTTTCAAACGAGATCCATAGACCTTGGGGCCCTTGGGGATGGGGGAAGCAGCCGGCGAAGGTGAGGAAGGCGTGAGACCTGGAAGCTGAACACGTCAGCACAAGGCTGATGTGGTGACATTTTTGGGCTCCTGGTTCAAATAACAATAGCAATAACAATGATAATAGTAACATATAGTAGAACAATAATAAATAGTAATAATAATAATAGTAATAATAACAATAATAATAATCGTTATCATCAAAGTCATCAAACTTATGATTCCAGTCCACTATTCAAGATTCAAGTATAGTACAGTAATTCATAGTAATTCAATGCAATTCATACTAGTCGTTTAATGATTCTGTGCAGGAATCATAGAGTATTAGAGTATATTAGAGTAATATAATATCATGCATATGAAAACAGTAACAGAGATAACTTAACTATATGATAAGATCTTCTAGACTAGATATAAGAATAACTATAGTGCTATGATTCGTTTCTTCTTCCTTCTTGAAAGTTTCTGTTTGGATAGGCAGTGCATAACTGGCTGGTGGCTTCCAATAGTTTCGATGTTCCCGTAACAGTGGGTGTCACGTGAAGTGGCACCAATTATGAAACAAGGAGTTCGTATGTTCGATCATTTATCTGGACAGACCTATGCTCATTTCCATAACAGCCGTGTTCCAAAGTGTTCCTGTCCCAACAAAATCACTGAGAGGGGGGATCGCTGCTTAGATATGCTTAGATGCCCCTGCTTAGAAGTCGATGGTGAATGCTCAAAGGGCTTCACCCAACTCGACGCGACGTGCGACGTGCTGCGCTTTTTGTCTCCGGGTGGAGCCGATGAATGTAAGTTATATAACTTTACATGATATTCTCATGCGGCTTTCAACCACTGATTCGGCCGCGCACGATGTTTTGGCATATTTTCACTTTGGGATCTTTTCGGACTTTTTGGGGCGGTGAAACATGACTCTGAAACGGTGCTTGAATCGTGTTTTTGCACCCCAGTTATCTGTGACGTTCTCGGGGAAGTCTTTGAGAATCTTTGGTGTGTTTGGGGTTGGATTTGCCGGACCAGAAACTGAACTTTCAGGGTTACCCTCTGGTTATGACTAAAATAGATGGCCCATTTATACATGGTTTACCTATTAAAAATGGTGATTTTCCATGGCTATGTTAAATAACCAAATGGTAATTTGGGTGGCCAACGCCATAGTCCGTCGCAAGCCGGTCGCACTTTGCCCCAAGCCGCTCCTCAAAGGGGACTGCGCGGCCAGGGGATTTTTGACGATCAAACACTTGGGACCTTGAGAGACGGGTGTTTGATGGTGTATGGAGAGATGCTGAGATGTTGCCAGAATTAAGGATTCGCGGTTCGTAACTAGGGTACCTCCCAATTCATCTCAGCTTTCTGAGCGTTGCTACTGTAGCTAATTCTCGCAACACCCACGCAGTAACAATGACCACATTGTTCATGGAATGAGTCTAAATCAAGGTACCCTTAATTAAGCGACCACAAGAAGGGCAAGTTTTCGGAGTCATCCAATAATAAGGGCTGGTCATTTGAACATTTGATCCAAAGCGATTGGTGTCAAGTGTGGGGAAGAGATTGAGACCCATCCGGATTGGTCAAAGCCTGTGATTTTCCCACAGTTACAATATATAGAGCTATGATGAGCTATGACTAGCTATGAGCATCGGGCCAGATTTGCTATTTGATGTGAAAACAGGGCAAAAAAAACCAGGGTTTGGAGCCATCGCCAACTCTTTACTGATGTTCTTTTCGCTAAATCGCAGCAGATCCGCTAGTGGAAGATGCAGGGTACCCTGCGCTTATCATTCACAGATGTGGAAAACTCATGAAAACTCATGATTTCCCTAGGAACAAAATCTGCAAATGCTAGGTTTTACACATCGAACTGTAGTTTACATGAGGGTTCTTCTCAGTACCAAATATGTTTTTAAAACCACAAGCCAACTGGTGTCCAATTAGCATCCTGCATGTCAGGGACAGGATTCAACACCTCTAGGATATTGATATTCTGCCATGAAATCCCATGATTGGGTTCAATTCAGCTTGGGATTTTCTTATATCATCTGGTTATTTAACATAGCTGTGGCAAATCACCTTTCTTATATATATATATATTATAATAGGTAAATCATCTATAAATGTCCCATTTTCCGTAGCCGTGTTGAAATTGTTAGAATATCCGAGGGTAGGACAAATCTTCTGTTTCAGTCTGCGTTGACCCCGATCACATGTTTGAAAAAAATGGCTTGAGGCTTTGGTTGCAAGCACAACAACCCGTACCCTCTGGTAATTTAACATAGCTATTGAAAATGACCATTTAGAGTGGATTTTCCCATTAAGAATGGTGATTTTTCTATAGCTACGTTAGTTTACCAGAGGGTATCTTCGCTTCTGTCCTTCTTTATAGGCTCAATTTAACCCATGTTGCGCATGTCGAGGCCAGCCCTTGCCTTTGTTGTCTCGGCGATCCTGAAAAAATGAGATCATGTTGAGACGTCACTGGAATGATCGGTGTAGAAACATGGGGTAACTTGCAACCGGCGCAAGGCTAGGGATGGTGGCTAAGTCCCCAATCGGCAGCATTTCTGTTGGGCGATGAAGCCAGTTTGGAAGATTTCGTATGTTTTTTTTGTTTTGGACATCAACTATTTCATGAAGTAGCTTTATGAAACATTTCCATTCGTTTTTCAATTTGTATAAATTGACTTTATGCTTCAGAACCATTTCAAGTCAAAAGCCCAAGAAATGTCCGTTTGCTTGCCAGATTCTTCGCTTGCTGCATGGAGGACTCCTCTGCGATGCTTAGGCGCGATGGCTTTTCACGATCCCACTTCGCAACACTGCTGGGTATATTCAGCCATTTTTCGAGGTACTTGGGTCCCGATTAAATATTTCAGTTGCAGGGGTTGAAGCTCAAGATATATATATACACAGCTATATATATATAACTATATATATATATAATTATCTATATATATATGTAACTATATATATATATGAAACTATATATGTAACTATATATATTATATAATTATATATAGAACTATATATATAACTATATATATATAACTCTATATATATATGTATGTTTTTATTTTCATATATATATATATATTTGTAAGTGTGTGTATATATATATGAGTTCTTGTTATTTTTATATGTGTGTGTATCTATATATAAATATGAATATGTGTATATATATATATGTGTATGTATATATATATATATGTATGTGTCTATAATATAGATGAATAGATATAAACATATATATATAGAGATATATATATAGATATATATATATATAGATATATCTGAAGTAGATACACAGCACGTGTATAAATAACTATAGGTAGCACGTAGGTACTTTGAGGGAGTATGTGTGCTACGTAGGTCGTCTAAAAGGTACTGGTAGCATGTACCTAGTAAATGCGAGGCTGGTAGTCAGAATCGCTGCAAAAACCTAGCACATACAAGGCTGGACCTCAGAAATGCTGCCAATAGCTTGCAAATAGAAGGGTACGGGGTGCTACCTGGGACCCATACCATTGGGGGGGGGTAGGAACACGGAACACGAGACCATATATACCTATATATATATAATTATGTATATATATATATATACATACGTTCCCCTGACATGGATCACCATGAAGCAACTTCTACGTCAAGGATCATTCGTGTAGATGCAGAGCTGGGAGCCCGAAACGTATCGTATCGAAACGTGTGTCACAAGACCACGAATCAATGGAAAAGATAAACTCCTAGTTCCCTTCAACTATGAGTGGTAGTACCCCCCCATTTACAGCAATCCTATTGTTGATATTATTGCATGGTACTGATGGACAACGCTTGATTGATGCATGGGGCATGGCCCGCTTTTATCGCAGGCGGTTCGAGTACGTCATTGTAGGCCCCCGGCTGCGGGTCTCACTTTTTTGCGGCCTCCAAAACCCAGGATCTTTTTGTGGTTTTCCATTCAGTTCTAGCAAGATCCGGTGAATTTTGCATTGGTGGATTTTCTTTGTGATGATTTCTGCTGGGATTGTCATATTTTTCTGGTTCCTTGTGCGATTTCGGCGACTTTCTGATGTATTTGTGGTTGCGGTTTCTTGTTGAATTGCGATGATTGCAAAGTTATTATAAGTTACTCAGTTACTCGTACACACGCTGAGACTTGTAGAAAATGCATCCACATGAAGGGTTCAAAATGGCCTGTGGCACTTTGCGAGCAGCTACTCCCAATTGGTACATGCTATGGAAAAACAGGACCTCCAAACTGATCCAAATGGCATCGAATGGCCACGAAAATGGAAACTGAGTTTCAAGAAAAACATTCCAAACATATGGGGGTGTCCAAAAACACATCATAAATTTCCCGAAGAATTGTGGCTGCATCATCATGTTTTCCCATGCCAACCATAGCAATCTTCAACTCGGCCAGGTGGCGGAACGGCCGCGGGCTACGCATGCAGGGAGTTTGTGGCACAGAATGTGGGCGTCGACAAAGTGGCGGTGGTTCCTTGGCGACCTTGGCGACGTGGCTGATCCATGGTGATCCAATATTCAAAAGCCAGTTGGTCATTAAACTTGTGAATATTGGTTTTCATAAATTAAGTGGTTAATTAACTACCATTATACTGTGAATTTAAAACCAGTGAATGGTGGTTAATTCACTTGTTAGTTTTCATGGTGGTTAATCACTTGTGAATTTAAAACCAGTTGGTTATCCACTATGGTGAATTAATGGTGGTTATTAATTTCAATATCCCATATGAATAACCCATAATATGGAATTAATATTCACTATGGTGATCCATGATAATGAGTTGGTCAATGTTCTGTCATTAAACTTGGGGTTTCAACATGTTTTGACCATAGTAAAGGCAGGGATATCAGTGAATATAACTGATAAATGTTCGTTGGTTGATGATTAGTTGGGTGATTCTACTCTCCAGCTGGGGATGATCGAAATCCATGAACCCACCTGGATTAAATGGAATGACAGAGATTTTTGAACAGGTGGGTTAAAACAGGACTCTGTCATTGGTTGATTGATAGTTCCCACTGCATTCCAACTATCGTTTTAACCCAACTGCTCAGAAGGCCTTTCCCCACTGCTTGGTTGATTGATAGAGGCTTCCCTCCCATTCAAACGAACGCTAGGCTCTCTCTCTCTATATATATATATGATACTATACCGACTATATATACCAAACCGGCCCCTCCAACTTTTCCTGAAAGGACAATATTGCCCGGGTGAAGTAACCAAAACCCCTGTTGATTGGTTGGTTGGTTGGTTGATTATGTTGATTATGGTTGATGAATTGGGGACATACCACAGTTTAATGGGACATATTGTAGTTTATAAGGGGCTTGAGGTGGTTTAACCATCAAAGTGGGGAGTTAATCATCATTTATTGGCGTGAATTGACCAATGGATTGGTTTTGGCAGGAGAATCTTCACCGGAAACTGGCTCAGGGGGTCCCTGCGAAAAAAACTTTAAACCAAGTCTTGGAATTGACTTTTTTTGTAGGTTTAGGGATCATAGTTCGCCCGTAGCCAGGATCGCAGCCTGTTCATCGAACATCTTGGAACTGCGTTCTTTACCTCGAAAATCCGAGAAATCGATGAGTAAAAGTAGGAGCCCCATGGAGTCCCAGTTGTTTTCCATGTGAGGTCCCTGGTTTGGACAAAAGGAGAATAGAAAGTCTGTCCAAAATCAGGGTTGCTCCAAGCCATTATAGATAAATGATAGCAAATTAGGCATTTACCTCTATACTTCTACATTTACCCAATTTACATCAATTTACCATCCCTGTACCTGGGGTGTTTGGAGCAACCCTGAAACTATTCGCGAACGCATTTCTCCATCGGTGATTGTATACAAACGGTGTTGGTATGCTGCAACAGCTGCTAGAATCTGCTAGAATCATTGTGACTGGCAGAGTAGATGGCACTCATTGGTATGGGCTCAGGGCTCATTGCTGAAAAGAAAATTCACTCACACTTTCACATACTATAATCATAGTCTTCCTTCTTCTTTCCTCCATCTGCACCACGGACATTGGAGATGTTTGCCATCTCTGAATTCAGAATTCCCCTTGGATTGAATGGTTATTGCTCAAAGGAGCTTTCCCCGGCGCAATGTGTTCATGAGTTATTCTTGGATGGATTGCGGAAGCCTCCAAACCGGCCCCATCCTAGACCTATTCTGGTTGGTGTGGTTGTATGATATGTCCTACCGTAGATGGACGAAATATTCAAACCCCTCCTATCGGGTACAACCCCCTCGCCCCCAAAGTTCAATGTTAATGTAACCTGAGGTGCATTAGCCCCAATGGACGAAAAGAACAAACCCCTAACATACATCACTTTTGGTAACACGCGCGCTGAAACATTGAGATTTGGGGGCGCGGGGGTTCAACATAGTGCGTGTTGAAGGGTTTGAGTATTTTGTCCATCTACTGTAGTTTCCATCATAGCTGGGATGATGATGCCAATTGACTGACTGATTTTGTATGCGTTCAAACCACCAAATACCACCAATCCACTATTTTTCCCGAAAGGGCATTCTTCTTGCTGGGCAAAATGCGGGGGCGTGAAAGGTCACAGCTGAACCGGTAGCTCCCTACGAGCGACCGGCCCTGACCAAAGCGTGCTCTCCTTAGTTGGTGGAGAGACCGTCTCCTGGAAGCGCAGGATCCACGGAGCTCGAATTGGCAAATCATGGGAACGGTTTATATGGGTTGGTCTGAAAATAGGCTACAGCATACCATAGCAAAACCCGGAAAAGGGTCATTTGAACGGGAATCATGATCATAAACCGAATTGTTGGGTACCATATTTTTCATGCGGTCACCTTGTGGAGGGCAGAATGATGATGGCACGGTCAGAATGGATATAGTGATATGATTGAACCCGGGGGTCAAGTAGACTTGCTATCCTTTTCACTGCCCACTTAGCATCATAATGATGCTAGGAAAAAGACATGAGTTCCCCCCGCAGTTGCATTAGAGAAAAATATCAGAATCCACCATTGTCCATCCAAAAACCAAACTGGTTGGTGGTTTCAAACATTTGGATTATTTTCCATGTCATATATGGGATGTCATCCTTCCCATTTGACGAACTCATATTTATCAGAGGGGTTTTTGTCAACCACCAACCAGATATATTTCTTGGGACAATTGAACGTCCATTGGATTGGATCGGGGGGAACTTGGATTGTCCAAAAAAATTGGCCAACAAGGTACATCCACCCGCCCAGCGCGAAGGCGCCCCCTTGGCCGATACACGGGCGCTTTTTGGGGATAGGGACAAACACTAAAATCATATAGATCAATCAATATACAAGATAATGATATACTATACAAGATATAGATCATTGATATATATGATATACTATACAATGTATATAGCATGTAATAGACTAATCAATATACAAGATAAGATAATAGATAACAAGTTGCCCACGAAGCCGAATGCAGTCACGTAAAACACTTTTGTGAAACGAGTGATTCGAACAGTCTTGTACATTTTTCCCCTGTTGCCGTACCAGTGCACTGTAGACTGTGGGATCCGAAAGAAGGTGGAGTGCAAAGTGTAGGGTGTGAAGAAAGTGGAGTCTTGAGTGGGGAATGCAGTGTGTAGAGTGTGAAGTGGAGATTGTGGAGTGTGGCGTGTAAAGTGTAGAGTGTGGAGTGTAAAGTGTTAAGTGTGGAGTGTAGATTGTGGAGTGTGGAGTGTAGAGTGTGACGTGTAAAGTGTAAAGTGTGGAGTGTAAGGTGTGGAGTGTAGAGTGTGGAGTGTGGAGTGTGGAGTGTAGACGTATAAAGTGTAGAGTGTGGAATGTAAAGTGTGGAGTGTGGAATGTAAAGTATGGAGTGTAGAGTGTGGAGTGTAAAGTCGAGTGTGTAGAGTAGAGTATGGAGTGTAAAGTGTGGAGTGTGGAGTGTAAAGTGTGGAGTGTAGAGTGTGGAGTGCAGAGTGTGATGTGTAAAGTGTAGAGTGTAAAGTGTGGAGTGTAAAGTGTGGAGTGTAACGTGTGGAGTTTAGAGTGTGACGTGTAAAGTGTAAAGTGCAGAGTGTAAAGTGTAAAGTGTGGAGTGTGAAGTGTGGAGTGTAGAGTGTGGAGTGTGAAGTGTTGAGTGTAAAGTGCGGAGTGTGAAGTGTGGAGCGTAGAGTGTGAAGTGTAAAGTGTGTCAAGTGTGGAGTGTGAAGTGTGGAGTGTAGAGTGCATAGTGTTAAGTGTAAAGTGTGGAGTGTGTGGAGTGTTTGGAATGTAGTGTGTGGAGTGTCATCGCATGTCACAACATGCCACCCCTGCCACGCGATTTGCGCGTTGTCACCACTTGACGCATCCCTGACAATGCGATTCGCACAAAACACGCAACAGCACACCTTCAAACTGCTGCGCGTGTCATGCAAAACGACGATGGACGTGTCCAAAGTGCTGTGCGCGCCACGATAAATGCAACTCATCTGTTGACAGGGAGGCAAAAGTATTGCGCCTGGCACACAAAGCGGCTTTCAACATTTTTGCAGACATGTGAGAATGTCAGGAAGTGGCACGCCTGCCACGCAAAACGACATTGCAACCGGTGCGGAAACCATCGAAAAGGAGAGATGTGCGGCTTCCCCCATAGATACGGCTAGGCCAGAAAACCAGAGACTCGACTCGAGACGAGACATGCTGGAGCATCAAAACGAGCATTTCGCGCGAGACATCCTCCAATTTTCACATTGTGTAGCTTCAAAATCGACGTTTTCCTACGAATTTTCTTTTGAACCTAGATTTGCTACCTCAAAATCGATGTTTCGTGCGAGGCTTCCGTCAATTTTCATCGCATTTCAGAAAATGCCACTTGACGCAGCCCTGACAATGCGATTCGCAAAAAACAGGCAACGTGACGCGTCTAAAGTGTTGCGCCTGCCATGCGAAATGACGATGGAGGTCGCCAAAGTGTTGCGCCTGCCACGAAAACTGGAACACATCTTCTGAAAACGTTGGAAAAGTAGTGCGCGTGCGACACAAAACGACTTTTGACGCGTTATGAAACATGTGGGAATGTCACAAAGTGCCACGCCTGCCACGCGAAATGAGGCTACGCGACGTCTGAAACCTCCAAAAGTGACCACTCTTGCAAAGCTCGCCATAGGCACGGCCATAGGGGCCTAACACGAACGGTTGCGGACAGTTGCGCAGCGTCTAGCGAACACAGCCTCAACCCCCAGACCTCCCGAGTGAAACGGGAACCCTTGCTACGCATTCGGGAATAAGAAAAGACAAAAGAGAAGATAAGGCAGGGTAGGGTAGGATAGATAGGTTCAGTCCTTTGGCTAGTTATTTAGTTAGTTCAATGGCCAGCAGATATATCAGATAGTCAGATACAGGGTTATATGGAGAGTGGGTTGGGAACTTATTGCCTGGGTTGCTGAGGCTACTCAAGAACTTATGATTGAGAGTGGGCCATCTGGCATTGTAACTCAGTGAAGAGACATGATGTTCCAAAGACCCGATTGCGAAAAAGACTGGGTAC
>Ga0126342_10020782_pt1 | contig 11002 bp, 8 predicted proteins | sample Cyp1metagenome_FD_92528 | JGI IMG/M metagenome (GOLD analysis project Ga0126342, IMG submission 92528) | Coral microbial communities from Lord Howe Island, Old Settlement Bay, Australia - Cyphastrea 1 metagenome | ecosystem: Host-associated > Invertebrates > Cnidaria > Coral ... | reverse complement strand
CCTTTGGTTCCAGCTTTTCGGCTGACTCGGAAAGATCCGACAGGCTGGTGACCACCTGGCGAAGTCCTTCTTGGATCTTCTGGGCATGTTCGTCTCGTGGCAGCTCCTCCTCTTCTCTGATGTCGGGCTCGTCCATGTCGTCGTCTGAGATCTGCAAGACTTCTTCCTTGTCCAGGCCCAGCTTGTCCGCCCTCTTCTTGGCACGATCCACTCGGCGTTGTACCCGTTTGAGGTAGGCTGTGGCCTCTTGCATTCGAGTATGGAAAGAGGACTCTGAGGATTGAAACTGCGCAGTGTACTCTTTCCACTTCACCACTGATTGTTGTAGAAAGATGCGCCACTGCGACCAGAGTTGCATACGCGCCCGTTCTACTTCCATCAAGGACTCCTTTGCAACTCCAAGTTCTTTCACCGCGGCCAACAAGTCGTCTGTGCTCTCTTTGTCGTCTTTCTTCATCTCCTTGTGGACGAGATCTTGAAACTCTGGCGACAAATGATCCTCCTTTTTGGCTGCTTTGACAATCTTGTTGAGCTTGTACTGGGCGCTTTTCTCTTTCTTCTGCTCGTCCAGGACTTCGTCTGGCACATGAGCCTGTGGTGGCGGTGCCATAGCATGATCCCCAGGTGGCACAAAGGGCATCATTGGCGTCACTGGCATAGGATGTTGCAAATTTTGCGGCATCCACGGAACTCCATGTGGTACAGGTGGTCCCACTAGCATCGGCGGAGGCGGAGGGGGAGGAGAGGCCAACTGCATATTCAAATGGTTGAAGCCTTTGCCATAGCCCTTGCCATCCAACATCGGTGGAGCAACTGGTTGATGCATGTTCCACGAAGATCCAGGGTGCCAGGAAGGATTGCTGTGCTCGTTCCTGGTCACAGGATGCGCCTCTGCATATTGCCAAGACTGATTGGCATTCTTCTTCCGAGACTTCTGCCTGGTTCTTTGACGAGGGCTCTTTTCTCGATAAGAGGTATGCCGGCTTGGCCACTGTTGTTCCTGTGCAGCTCGCGGCTGCCCCTGCTGTGCATTGGTAGGGGCTGAGCAAACTTCCCAAGATTGCCCGCACAGGTCGCAGAACCATGCGTTCGGTGACCTCATCTTCCTGCAGGTCCCACAGAGCCACCCCTGCTGTGCGCTCGAAGCCATTGCTGCTTGCAGTCTTCCCAGGAAAGCCCCGTCCTTGGAATGATGCAAAGCTAGGATGGTTCTGATGCGCTTCAGCCGAACTGGTGACAGGAGTGCCCAACCAGTACGGTGGAGGAACCAGGCACGCCTCGCTTTGGCTCTCTGCCTCCGCAAAGCTCTCCGCAGCGTAAGTAATGCCGTTGTCGAAGTTCAGGAGGACCCCAAAGACCAGTGCAAAGATGTAGCCCAGGGGAAAGGTCATACACGTGGAGGACCCTGTAGACGATGTAGAAGGTGCAAGCCCGAGCACCAGCACAAAGACCAGGGAGATGTCAACCACGGTGATGAAGGTCCCAGCAACGGTGGTGCACCTCTGCCCAGGAGGTGCAGAGCACAAGGCTGCCAGCAGCGAGCAAAGTGCAAGAACCGCACAGATGCAAAGCTGCGATGGCGCCCGTGGGTCGTGGACCGCGGACCCACTAAGGTAAACAGGCGGGGGAACTACAGAGCAGACCCCGAGCCAGAACCTTTATAGTATAATATATATATATATACATCTAGATCCATCCTATCTACATCTGCTTGTTTATCCCTATCTAATCTAGATGGCATACCCTCTGGAAGCCTGCCCAGTCTGGCGTCTTTGCGGAACTTCCCTGGCCCCCTTGTTCAGAGGAGGCGCGCGCCAATGGATGGGAAACAAAAAAGGATGTTGGGAGGGGTTCCCTAAATGGGAAAGTTAGTTTGATGTTCTTCACTGAGTAGGACTTATGGTGTACCCTCTGGTAATTTAACATAGCTATTGAAAATCACCATTTATACTGTATTTTCCCATGAAAAATGGTGATGTTCCATAGTTATGTTAGTTTACCAGAGGGTAGGACTTATGGTGTATATGTTTGTACTTAGGCGTGCTTTTAGACCAACTTATTACTTGGAAGGCGGGGTGTTTTGGAGGAAAATAATTGGATTTAGCTCACCGAAAATTGGATCTAACCTACCGAAGCTTGAAGGAAATCGGGAATTCACCAGCCAAAATTATGACTTTGCCAAGCACAATATCTACGGATTTAACCAGGCAGAATAGATTTGTTTGAAAATTAGCTACCTACCTCCAATTCCACAGGTTTGGAAAATTATCCCGGTACCATGGGTGTTTAATGCGGGGTTGAAAAGATCATGAAAATTCACTATACTTACTGGTGATGAAGATTGATTGATCCCATATATAACATATAGATACGATTAAAATTGGTTGATCCCATAAACTGCATATATCCAGTCTGAGCTTGTCCGCTCGGATGCACTCTACGTGGCAAAGCCCAGCTCTTGCTTGGTGCACTACAGCGATACCTAGCCAAAGGTGAGATTTTTGGGCCTTTTGGTGCGCACCAGTGCCTTTTTCACTTCGGCATCAGCCGGATTGTGGACCATCATTTCCTGGCCTTTTTGGGCCCTGGCACTGCAGACCCGCGAACCGCCAACCTGCTCATCAAAGAAATCCATATACAGTATATATATTATATATATTATATATATATTATATATATATTATATATATATTATATATTTTTTTAAACAGATAATAGATATATGATATATGATTCATATATCCATATATATATGTAATTATACAGTGTATATATATATAACTAACCAGTGCATATCTCAGACGGGATCCTTGGGGCCCTGCCCAGCGCCTGGCCATCCTCAACGGCACCTTGGCGCTGGCGCCGGAGCCGGAGCCCGCGGAGCCGGTGCTGGCGCCGGAGGAGACGGCCGGGCCGTGGGATGTGAATGGGAAACCATGGGAAAACCATAGGAAAAACCATAGGAAAACTATAGGAAAACCATAGGAAAATGGTGGTTGAATGGGATTTAATGGGATTTGTTATTGGAATTTCCCCACAAAAATGGAGGTAAACCCTAAAATGGGGATTCCAACATAAACCATATTTACCCTCTGGTAAACGTTAACATATAGCTATTGAAAATGGCCCAATCGAAATAGTTGGTTTACCCATTAATAGCATGGTGATTTTCCATAGTTTTTTGTACGTTTACCAGAGGGTAATGGGATTTAATGGGAGTTCATTGGGAGTAAACATTGAGATTTGATTGGGGATTGTGGCTTCGTTTGAATATTGTCGTGGGTTGTTGAACCAACATGAACCAACGGATTTAGGAAACATTTGTACGTATGATGCTGGGACAATAATGGGATACATATCCAAGCAAAGGATTGTGGGTTTCTCTAAAAATGGGGGTACCGGTACCCCCAACGATGATTTCGACACGCCCCGATGGAGAGCTCAATTTGCAGCTCCGTATGTAAAGATTGGACCGGAGGCTGGGGATTCAGCAGAGATCACAATCGATGAGAACTCTTGAAGGTAAGGAGATACACGGAGCCTCAGAAAAAGGACACGTCTGATCGCAAATCTCACATCTCGTTTTCGCTCCCTGGACAGGAGGGATTAGTGCTAAATGTTGAGTTCAAAGAAGACGACAAGGAGGTATTAGATCGCATCCTTGGAATGTCCGTTGAGGAAGTGCAGCGATCTCTCGTGGCCAAGCTAGAACCGTTGTTAAGGGCGGCGTAGGAAAATTAACATGGATGAACAAGAGGGGGATTACGATTGGGTTCTGTGCAAAGTACACCAAACATTGAAATCTGTGAGTAAAAATGATAAGAACGTGATGATAAACCAATCATTTTATGGCGGATATACTAAGAGGGAAATAATAGGATACCAACTAAGAATAGTATGATGAGACCTCCAAACATTGGGATTTAGCATGATTTAGCCATACTCAACAAATTAATAGTGGATATGGGTGTCCCAAAATATGTTTCTGGAATATCTGGCAGTTTCATGAGAACATGTTTTAGAAGGGCGGTAGAAGGGTAACCTATGTTCAAACAAATCCATACTGATGAAAAATCATGCTCCAGATGGGGGCAATCATCCCAAACATGGCATATCTTTACTTTTATAGTGATTTTTGAATCCAACAACGGGAAGAACACGGTGGGTTTCCTCAAAAAATTTAAGACCCCTACATCCAAGTCGTTGGTTATGGGAAAACCCACCATGAGGAGCCGAAATCGGCCGAGCCCTCCACACCCATGGTGGGCTTGTCGCCGGGGGCCACAAGGGGCGAAACCCGAAACGTCGCAGCTGGAGTGGAAAGAATCAAACACATGAGATTTTTCAGGGATACATTACAGTATATTATGTTAATAACTATAGACCATATAATGTATATATATATATGTATATGTATATATATATACATATATACATATACATATATATATATGTATGTATATATATATACATATAAATGGAACCCTGTGTTTGTTCGCGATATTTCCAAGTAGCAACAGAAACAGTTAGAATGATTCAACTATATAGGAAGAACGGCGGCCCAGGAATCAGGACAAGTGGCTTAAAAATCCAACGAATCGTAATCCATCTGGCCTTGAATTCATTGGATGGTTGACACATGATTTCAGATAGTATTATAAAATAATAACATATTAATATAAGATACACATATATATATATGTTGATTCAAGAAATATGTTGAGACATTCAACATGATTCAAGCATATTCAACCCTTTTTGCTTCCCAAAGTCACCGGCTTTGAGCCTATTTTTCTTCAGTCGGACCGGCGTTTCGCCAGGTTGGGTGAAGGTCCAAAAGCCAAAAACGTCTTGGACACCTCCGACTTTGACTTCGAGGCCATTGAAATGGCCTTACCATCTGGTTATTTAACATAGCCATGGAAAATGGCCCATTTATAGATAGTTTACCTATTAAAGATGGTGATTTTCCATGGCTATGTTAAATAACCAAATGGTAGATCCTTGAACAAATGTTGATTTAACCCACAAACATTGGGATTTGACCATGGAAAACATGGTGATTTTTTGCCAACATCATATGGAGGATTCAAGCAACGGTTAAATGAGGAGGTCGCCACCAAGAAAAATTGGGATCATTCGGGATCCAACCGTTATGGTGCAATGGTGGTGTAATGGAGATATTGTGGGATATATCAAGTAATATGTTATGTTATTGCCATTACTGGTGGTTCCATACAATTTGGTGCCCCCAAATATGGTGATATGTAATGGATACTGGTGGTTCCATACAATTTGGTGCCCCCCAGTTATGTTATGTTGTCTCCCCCGCGCATGAATTCTTGGGCACCAGTTTTTGTTTTGGTGCAAGGACTCATTTGTGTTCGCAGCAATCAAACGTTCTGTCACAATTAATTCTTGAGCGTTTAATGACAAATCCAAAAAGTTCTTTTCCAGGTTCTTGATTGTTTAACTTTTCTATGTATAAGAATGTATAAGATATATACTGATAGTTGTTTATATATAGAGTACCATGTAACATATTACATAAGATACCAATTCAATATGATATAGAAGTTCTATAATGTACACAATACATCATAATACCAATATAATACCTATTTACAGTACAATCGGAAGACTGTTCAAAACCCCTTGTTGAGCCATACTATCCAACATATTGGTGATTGTCATCCATTATGGGACTCCCATTCTGAATCAACCAGAATTTTATGTAATGACATTTTCGGGTAGACCCATCAATATCACAATATCACTTCGTGATTCGTTTTTTTTTTCCCGGATCAATTCCATTAGTATAGGCTTTTGCACACTGCTCAGGAGAAGACTCTAGAAGCGAAGCTGAAGGTCCCAACCAAGGTGGAACCCACTGAAGAGGCCCATCCACTTGGTGATTCAACGGTTAAGAAAGTGGAAAATTACCATTGAAATGAGAGTTACAGTAAATTATAGTTAAATGATAGTTAAATGATTATAAATGGTGATCATCTATAATTGGGTCATCTATAAATGTTACATCTCATCTATAATTGTGCAATACTGTGATCATCTACTATAATGTTGATCATCCATAAATGATTATAAATTGGGCCATGTTCCATCGCTATCTTGATAACCAGTGCTATTTTTTAGTTTTGTTCTGGCCGGAGCATGCCTTGCTGGTGCTCTTGCCATGGCTGACCGCATATTTTGCAGAGGGGTTGAAAACACCAACCAGTGCACTATATGCATGGTCTTGGTACCTTTTCGGGGTTCCCCCATTGCATCATTTTTATAAACACTCGGCGATTTGGGTTGTTTTCCCTATGACGCGATCAAGCATTGTGATTTGATGTGATTTGGTCATGTCCCATTATATCCCATTAAACCCATAAAATCATTATATCCCATTTCACCAACCATATTAAACCCAATTAAATCCCATGAAATGCTTGGTGAAAGCCTCATTCAGTCGATCTGTCGATCTGTCGCCCCAGGATGAAAAACGCGTTTTTCATGGGTTGAATCCTGATCGTTGATGCTCATAATGTCAATGTTTCGGCTGGTTCTTTCCCCACTGTACCATATAGATCCATAGAAAGGGCTTCCCAAAAAGATGTCGAACTTGGTGGTTTCCAGGATAGGTATGGATTATGGATCGTTTTCTAGATTATACCTCATAATTCCCAGGTGTCCAACTTGTTCATCTACTTGGCTGGTATATCCCATCACCAATCTATCCCACTGTATCCGTTTTTTTCCATGGTTAAATCTCAAAGTTGGGCTGACCTTGGAACACCTCCCATTACTCCGTAGGTGCGGCCGAAAATGGCCAAGGTGGAGCCTGTGGAGGTGGGAAATGGGATGCTTCACCAACCAATTGGAATTTTACCATGATAAAGAAGCGATGTAACCAGAAATGGGGCTTTGAATTGTGGTTTAATGATGTTTAATGGGATTTAAAAACGGTGACTTGGATGGCCTTCGGTGGTGATTGAATGGGATTTGAATGAGCCATGGATCTGCGATGGCTTATCCCCTAGACATATCTATAAATGGATGTTTTATATGTGAAAATCATCTAAAATTATAAACGTCAATGGAAGTTTAGGGTGATCGGATATGGGATTTCATGGAGACGGGAGACTGCAAACTGGACATCCAGAGGGAATCTGTGGTCAGCATGCGGTGCCGAAACCGTAAATCCACAAAAGTTGGGAAGTAACTAATATAACCATATACATACCATTGCTCTGGAGCTTAGTGTTTTTAACTATGGGGGACTTAACATGAAATTTAATGGGATTTAATGGAAAACGACTAACACGGAGGACTTCACAATGGATAATATGGAATTCACCAACCACAACCCCATGGGATTTATATAATGGGATTAACCAACGGAATAATAGATTTTTTGGAACAAAAGAAATACCATTATCCTGTATGATTTATAATATGGAATTGTACATACCATTGTCGTGGTTCGTATTTGTTCCAATGTTAAGCAGTTGCGGCACCAGTGTACCTCCAGTAAGTAAGTATTATAATGACGGAGAACCTACCATTTATAGAGCATTGCGCGTGAGAACCATTGTTTTACCATATATGTTTTAATTCACTAGAAGGGTATTAGATCTATGCCGATATGTTGCTTTTAATTCTTACACCTCGATGGGCTAGTCACCCGGAAGAAATCCTAGGCAAATTAGTTTAATGCCCATGCTATGTTTCCATATGGTTCCTATGTTTCTGAATCCTTTAGGTTCATTCAGTGAAAATTCAATTGGATAGGCCAACGGTGTGGTTTACATCAAAAGATTAAAATAAATATGTATGTACTGTGTTACTGTATATATATATATATAGAATTATAGAGATCCTCCTTGAATAATGAATTGAGTAATGGCCATCATCCTAGCATTATCTCATAATTCATCATTTATCTGGCCAAATCATAACGATCTCACTGCGACCTCACTGAAATGACGATAAATTAGTAGGGATAACTATCCCAAAATCGCCGAACTTTTCAGGCGAGTGAGCTATGGCACTTTATATACTCAGATTTATTGTACTCTTGGGTTTACATTCAAGGAATCCCCTGCTAGAAGTTGAGTTGTGGCATCCAGGGTGCACCACGGAACAAAAATGCCCCGCAGGCACCCCCTGCAGTGCTTCCCACAGCAGGAACGGCTGAGGACCATGGGGGCGGTCCCGTTGTGGCTTTGGGATTGGTGGGGGCACAATGGTACATTAAAGATACATCAAAAATCATCAAAATACCATTGTTCATGGGGTTATTGTAGGGAGTTATACTATATACCTAAGCTATTGACGGCTGAGATTCGAGAGCCTTGGAAAAAGCCAGGCCGTGACCGAAGCCCCTCCGGTGGCGCCAGAGGATATGGGACCATGGGATGTGTTGCCTTAGCGGTCCACCGGCGGGGTGGAAGTAATTTAGACTCAGGCGACCACAAGAGTTTGGTAGATTTAGTCTTTGAGCATATTGTGTTGTTTTTGGGGTGCAAAATTTGGACCTACATCTACACATGCGGCCACTTAATTTGAATCAAGCAAAATTGAGGCCGGATTTCCCCATAGGATCCCATCAGTATACTCGGCGATCGCGGTTTTATACAGCATTGCTGCAAAGCGGGATGTTCCGTTGGTGGCATCCACATGGTTGTGGCTTCTCTCCCCTCACTCATGCTAGCACTCATGCTAGCTTGGCAAAGGGGTGGGAACAACATATCAGACCACATTTGATATCAACTTTATGGTGGGGTATTTGTGGGAATTTGTCAAATAATTGACCCCCAAGAATGATACGTTCAAGGTCCCAAAAGAAAGACAAGAATAGTTTTGTTGCTCCATGACAATTACCTCAATTTCAACCCAATCCGACGAAAGTTAGCCATGACTGTTGCTCTCTTGCTGATTCACCTCCACCTCTGTGCATCACAGAACGATAAGGTGCTGATCATTCTTCAAAGCGGATCGGAGGTATGGTCAAGAAATAGCAATCATCTCTTCCGAACTTCCCAGAATAACGTCTTTTAGATGAATTAAGGTCAAATTGTGAAGAAAACCATTGTCACTGAGAAAAAAAAACCTTGCTTTCCAGTTGCCATAATTCGGCTGTCCCTGAAAACCAGGAACACTTCTGTCAAAATGCCAAAAGATTACCATGTTTGGCTGGCACCAGGAGCCAGTGGAGCCAGGAAACTCCGCGGCGCAAGCGCCCGCGCCTGTGCCTGCGGTACCCGTGAAGGTGGAGGCAGTCCCAGCCATCCAAAATAGCACTGGGCTTACAATGGGGATTCTATGGGCAATATATATATATATATAGAGTTATATAGTTATAAATATATATATAGAGATATAGATATACAATATATAATATATATATATATATATACATGAATATTCTATTCCAATGAAATAGTATGAAATAGTCATGTATTTCATGGGATTAACCATTAAAAATTGGATTTATTGGGATTATACATATGACATCCATGCGCCATCCAAAATACCCTAATTGACTGAGTTATACTACCTAGGTTATTGGGGGGATGATTACGAGCTACATTGCGGAAACCAATCAACCAGTCTAATGAGATGCGCTAGGGGTATTTTTCATGGCCTAATTGGAGGCCATAGATGTTATTTTCCTACTAGTTGGTTGCTTAATAGAGCGATTAACCACTTTTTACGACTCATAGTTAAGATACATATGGTTTCAACATATGGTATACCGGTATACCAGGCCCCTCGATTGGCCTTGGGAAAACCTCCAAAACAGTAACCAACCCAAATAGTGGTTTATTAAAAATTGGTGCCGTATTTTTGACTCTAAAAAAAACCTAGATATCACTGTGGCTATTGAAATGGCTCTCCACGAATGAAATTGGGCTTGAAAAGGGCTGATACCTCAATCGCGCAAATATGTTCATTTAATATTATTTCATAGGGATTGATAAACCCTCAAATTTTGCTGGGTATCCTATTCTCAGACAAACACGATAGTTTTGAATATTTCGTCAATTGGTTGATATTGCTCGTTGCTTGGTATTTCTTCTGTGGCTCGAGGGATCACCCAGCATTCTTGGATTCCATGTCCTTTTCTTGGTGCTTAGATGAACCAAGTTGGTGGATTTCAAAGGTCGGCAGAGCAACGTACAATTTCAAGATCACTAATCATGGTCCCTTTGCAAGCCTTTGCCAATCTTTGCTCCATGTTGCAGGTGGCAATCCATGCTTACATGAATTTACATGATGTTGTTCAAATGTTCCATTCAATATCATTCAATAGTGATTTTTGTGCCGGAAGACTTTTTTCTCTCAGAGCTTTTTAATTTTTTACGGGCACCCCTTGACAAAGCCAACGCTGGCACGCCAGGAGGCCGAAACGGGAAAAACGACATGAAATTGTGAAGCACAATCAAAATCTTTCCGAAAAATATGTATATATATATATAAATCAATAGATGCAAATTTTAATGCAATTAAAGTTTATTATATGTGTTAATGATAAATTAAAATATAAATTAAGATATTTAATCATTGATAGATTAATAATTCAAGTACCGCACAAGGCGGTGGCGGAAGTTTCAAAGATAGGAAACCTATAGGAGAGGTTGGTTGTTGTGAATCATGGATGGCAGAACAGAAAGGTGGTTGGAGTGTCGGGCTATATCTATCTATTTATCTATCTATCTATCTGTCTGTCTGTCTGTCTGTCTATCTGTCTATCTGTCTATCTGTCTATTTGTCTATCTGTCTGTTTGTTTGTTTATCTATGTGTTTGTTTGTCTGTCTGTTTATCTGTCTGTCTGTCTATTAATTTATTTATCTAGTTATCTGTCTATATGTTTATGTATTAATTTGTCTAGATTCTTATTTATTTCTCTGTTTATTTCTCTATTGATTTTTTTAATTTATGTTTTTTATTTTTTTATTTATTTTTATTTATTTTATTTGTTTTTTTTTTTTTTTT
>Ga0126342_10020781_pt1 | contig 11002 bp, 11 predicted proteins | sample Cyp1metagenome_FD_92528 | JGI IMG/M metagenome (GOLD analysis project Ga0126342, IMG submission 92528) | Coral microbial communities from Lord Howe Island, Old Settlement Bay, Australia - Cyphastrea 1 metagenome | ecosystem: Host-associated > Invertebrates > Cnidaria > Coral ... | reverse complement strand
TATATATATATACACCTACACATGCGTGTCTAGCGCTGTCTACGCATCATTGCCCACCCATTTTTCCATCTACCGATTCAAAATGATTCAAACACGTACTGACATCTTGTACCCATCTTGTACCCATCAGCTTCGAAATCGGATTCACGGTCTGATCATCGGAGATTTGTCCTCATTTTTTTGACTCTGTGCCACTCTGTGCTTCGACGAACTCGAAGACTTTTCTGCCAGGCTTCGAAGATACGCGAAAAAGCTCTGCTGGAGCCTTTGAATCGCTCGACAATGACCACCATGCTGAATTAGACGACATTACGTAACTAATTACAATGGATTTCAATGTGAATTTCATAGTATGCCATTGAATTACACTTAACATCACTTAGCTAAGACTTAGCACACTTCTGATTGCAGTCTTCCCTTCTGACGAGCTTCAGGTTGGCATGTCTGGCAGAAAGAAATCAGGACGGAGTGAAAGGGACTTGCCGGGTGAACTGATGCAGCTGCGTCAGCTTCTGCGCTTTTGTTAAAGAAAAGATCAGAAAAGCAACAGCATTGAGAATTTTCAAGCATCTTTGAGCATCTTGAAGCGTTAAGCCTAGGTAAGCGTTGTTTGATGTCTCGGTTCTCTCGTGCTAGCTTTGACTAGGATCTCGCTCAAGAGGTTAGTCAACTTGACTTGAAGCTCAAGACTTTGCAGGCTAGGCCATGGCTAGGCCAGAGTGGAAGCAGGTGATGGCAGGTCATGGAAGGTTTGAAGCATTTGGAAGCAGTTGGTTCACTTTGGTTCAAGTTCCTTGAGCTTCCTTGAGTCCTTTCCAATTCCAAAGGCTCAGAATGTGGATTATGCGCAGCAGCTGAACCATTTTCGCTCCCAAGCAGCGGAGCTGGAAGTTAAAGCAAAGATGCAGGCGTGACCCATGTTCAGCTGAAAAGCCGTGGGCACTTACCACTGCAAAGGAAGGACAAAATAGGACAGAATAGAACACAATAGGACGAATAGGACACATACTTCATTCGATCTTCGTTCTGCGCAGAACAATACCAACATGTTCGCTCCAACCCGGACGTTTGTCCACCACTTGTCTTCATAAGGCAAATCCCCCACCCCCTCTGAACATATTGAACGGGATCTACATACATGTTTACCTACCTAGATATTTGGAAATATGCGACCCTTCCACAATCCTTGAATCGAAAATGTTGATTGTTTTGGCATATTTATCTTATAATATGACACATACTATATCATAATATATCTATGTTTCTATAGAAGATGAATGAAGATGATATGGTAATAATTACTAATATGTTCATATATGGTGTGCTTATTTGTACATACACCATCGGACAAAGCATGCCGATGTGAAACCATGTTATTACTATGCGATATTTTTCCGACATGCATAATATATATATAAACCATCATCAGTCAGAGATTTCCTTAAAAGATCATATATGATCATATCAATTTATCATTCCAAGCTCCAAATTGTAGGCCGAACATGTGCGATTCCTGACAGAGAAGCTGGAAGAGTGCGGATCTTGGATTGAAACAGGCCTTTGAATACAGTGGGCCTTAGACGTGGTGCGATTTGTTTTCTGGTTTTTCTGGACTTCAGCAATTGCTTCACTACGACTTCTCAACTCCCAAGGCATCTTACTGGGAGGACGATCCAGTCAGTTGGAGACGATGTGGCAGCAATTTCTCGGCAGTGCATCACAGCAGGTGTCCCAGTCTTCGCAGAAACCTTGGGTTTTGACGGTGCCAAAGCTCGAACAAAGGAAACTTCGAGTGGCCAAAACCAACAGAGCCCGAATCAAATGAACAGTGGCAGTGGCAGCGACAGTCTCACGATTTTGGGCGTCCATCGGGAGTCAGAAAGTTGTGAGAGGGACCAGAGGGACCAGAGGGACCAGGACCAGAGGGACAAAAGTTGTGACTGGCTGAGAGGGACGAAAGATTTCGCAGAAAGATCTGAGACGAAGCCAAGTGCTCTGGGCTCATTTGCCAATTCTTATTTGAGCTTTGGGCTGAACTCTGAGCCTTTGGCACCAGTCGCACCAGTCGCACCAGTCGCACCAGTTGCACCAGTTGCACCAGTTGCACCAGTTGCACCAGTTGCACCAGTTGCACCAGTTGCACCAGTTGCACCGGTGCCGCCTGCAGAACCTGTCCCAGATGCCAGTCTCACATTCGAACAGATCGCATGCTCCTGTGCCGGCGTCATACAGAAGATGATGTTTCTTGGCTCAGTTCCTGACAAGATTTGAGCACTTCTGGCATGTTCTGGCAGCTAAGTGTCCGAAAGTCTTCGAACCTCTCTATGTTTCGCTCATGTTATGAAGTTGAATGATGTTGAATGATGTCCTTTGACCAAAGCTCAGTTGCTTCGGATGTACTCCATGATGTTCCGTGAATTCTTCTTGCTGAGGTCATGTGACACTGGTGATTTCAACGATCAGGTTCTGTGGACACCAGGCCACCAAACACAAACGATGCGCTTTGCAAATCTGTGCAATCTGAGCAGGACAATCATGACAGCTTTTTTTTCACTGTTGTTTTGCATCGGCAGATTTTTTACAGGCAGCTTTGACCTTACCGTCAGGCCATGAATCTGGCCTTGGCTCTCCTGGGCGCTTTGAAGTAGCAGAGTTCTTGATGGAGATGAGTCGGAAGGAACCGAAGGAACCATCGGAGCCTTTGAGATCTTTGAGCTTTCCTATAGGGAATCCCTATAGCTTCTTGCCAGTTGCGGTTCAAAGCTCAGCCGACACGCTGGAGAGAGACTGAGACACTGAAGCACGCTGAAACTTCGCAGAACTTTTAGAATGTTATTAAACTGTTAAATACTGTTATTAGATGTTGAATTCCCGCGACCCAGTCCTCAAAAGTTGTTTCGCTTCTTTCTCATTGCTTCCCATGGTAGATCTTTACTCACGCGGCTCTCTCTCTCTCTCTCTCTATCCCTCTCTCTTGCTCGCACCCTGCCACTTGCGAGCAAAGCTTTTCAGCCTGATCACAGAACTTAAAAACATTCTATATCAGTATATATCATTATATGTCATTACACAATTATATATCATGATATATATATATGTATAAAAATAAGATGATATAGAAACTCGGCGGATCAGGCACCGCGGCAGCGCCCCTTGAGGTGTTGTTGGTGATTTATTTGCATCGGATCTGTCGGATCTCGAGTTCCTCGGGTTCCTCCCTGAGTTCATCACAGCCGTCGCGGCCATCACTGCCTGTGACCGAGCGGAATTGGCAGCGCCTTCTGTTCACACTACTGCGACGAGCGGAAAAGGCAGTCTACTGCATAATCCAGCAAAAAAATATGAAAAAATGATGTGTTTATAAATTATATAATATATATTATATATATAGAGATATACTTTTCTGTTTTGAATCTATGTCTCACAAGATCCAATTTGTTCTACATTATCTTGCATTCATGTTCGTTCAAGCCTTTCATGTGTTGAATGCTCTTCAGGAGCACCTTCACTTGACGGAGCCAGAGGAGTGTTCGGATTTGTATTCCAAAGAGGAGATATGTAGTTTTGATCAGGTGGTCCACGACCGCCTGGTTGATTGGAGCGTGTCCAGGAAGGACGCAGTTGCTGCGCTGGACATTCTTGGCTTTTCTCTGCCGGTGGAGGATCTACATTTGTCTTTTCAAAATTGAAACCTATGCCACATGCAAGGTCTGCATGCAGAATAATACATATATATATATGTGTGTACAACGCAGACATGGATGATTATAATTATATGTGATGTAGATTCTGTATCTCATAGTATCGTCATGTATTGTCTAGGTCATATATAGACTTTGTATGGTACCAATTATAGATCGCATACAGCTTGTTTACATCAAGTCATTTTAAGTTGCATCGAGTGACAACGAGGCTCAAAACTGAGCTTCAGTGCACATTGTGTCAAGCCGAATGGTTTGCACACTTTTCACGCGCAATTCGCTGTGAATGTTAACGCTGCCATGCGGTTTGCTGGTATCTCAAAAGAAGCGTTCCTGCCGAGATTCCGATGGGACCGATCCATCCTGGCTTTTGTCCACCTTGTGGCACCTGTGTGGCTGTAGAGAGACCGAACGACACTGTTTCATTGATTGGAAATGATTGAAGTATTGAATTGTAAGATATTGTAAGCTTTGTCACGGTAGGACCTGGTAGGATTTGATACTCGATTGAGTAGGATTTGCAGCTGTGGGCTTGTGAAGGGGTAGGCTGTAGCCGCGGGGCTGGCTTGCGATTGGAGGACGGCCCATGTGTGGTCACTGCTCCCCAATGGAGTTGTCTAACAGCAGCTGCCTTGGAAGCACATCTTGTTTGTTGAGGAAATTTGACACCATTGTATACAACAAATTTGCAAGCTGAGACGATTATATTAAAGTTCGACTTCCTGCGTTGTCCCAATTCGGTGCTTGGATGAGAGTTTTTGTGGTCCGTACTTTTCCTTGAATTTGTCACTTCTTGTGAGGACTAGAAACATGGGAGACACATACGATGCAAAAAGCAATGGAGCTCTACGTTGCGCTAGAGCTCCAGCTCCAGCTCTATTGGCCATTCCATCGCTCCTTCCACCATCACTTGCACATTCTGCACATTCTGCACATTTAAATGCACTGAATGCACTGAATGCATCAAATGCATCATGCTCAATGCTTTCGCTACAAAATCAAAGACTGGGGCCAAACATTGGCCCATCGATGCCATCCATGCCATCGACTTTTCAAGCCTTTCCTTCTTGGGCACCTGGGCCCCCGGCGCTTGCAACTTCGGCACCTCTGCCGCTGTCGCAGGGCTCGCCTGTGTCATTGATTCCCGTCCCTGTTGCAGCTGTTGGCCCAGTCGCCCCAGTCGCTCCCCTCACTACAGTGGCACATCCGTTGCCAGCTGTTGGTCCGTCGCTGATACTTTCTGCCCATTCGGCCCATGCGGCTCACTCTCAGATCTCTCAGTCAATGCCATCAAGCTCACCCGTTGCTTCGCCGATGTCACCCACTGTGACGTCCTTTGGTCTCAGTGCTCCGAAGACAGCACCAGCACCAGGCTTCAGCGCCCCACACGCGCAAAACGAAACTTTTCTGTCAGTTTCGAGATCACCTTTCACATTTGGATGCACAGAGGAGGCTGGTAGCGTTGTAGATTTGTCGGAGCCCAAGTCAAAGCATATTATGAGTGCTGATATGTCGATTGCAGTGTTTTGTGAGCATCAAGTCACAAGATTTTGTTCAAGCTGTGATGCCGTCATCAATTCATTGCAAGTGCTTATCTCATACATGAGTATTGGCTGTATAGCTGCCAATGTTTGGTATGTTTGATGCTGCCAGGTTCGTCCCTATTCAAATTGTTTCAACCGTGATGGAACAGTCTGGCATGTTGTCACATGATGTCATATTATGCACTGATGTTGCTCAATTATTGAGGCGAAGCGAGCGCTTCGCAGTGAATGGATCCAACTTGCCGCTACGAGTCAGAACTGGCCGACGCGCAGGGCCACACTCCAGACGAGTCAGACGGGTGCAACGCACGGTGCAATCCAATTGTGTGCTTTGTCAGCAGACTGTTGCATTCTCTTATTGGAGGAGCTTGCCTTGGGGCTGGAACACTTTGCTTGCAGGATTTTTAACAAAACTACTCATGGAATGTCATGGAATGTGATCTAATTTCTGATTCCTTTGGAATCATCTTGCAATATCACATCTCTGGGAATCCTCAACATTCTGGCCAGACGCTTGGGCAAGGTACACCCGGTGTGGCCAGATGCGTGGAACTTGATTCCAAATCCTTCCATTCGCAGCTTTGATGCAATGGCACAACAAAATGTGTGGTGGTTCCCTTTGTCACTGAAAGAATGAAAGAAGTTTCCTGATGGCTGCCTGGGTTCAGAATGTCCAAGGTCAAAGTGATGTGAGACTGGAGGCCAGCGCCAGACGAGTATTCAAACAGTGCAGGATGTTGACAGCTGAACGACAGCTGAGTGTCAAAGTATGTTGATGCTTGGAGTTTGAGAAGGCCGGGAACCTCGTACCACCTGTGAAGAATACGGAGAAAGACTGGGCCTCAGTGTTGTGAAGCATTTTCATTTAGCAATTTAGCATAATTTAGCAATCTTTATTCTTGTGGTGGATCAGTCATTCAAGTGGTCACTATTGTTCGATTATTTATACAGGCAAAAACAAGTTTTACATACTGCCTTCCTGGTAGATGGCCACATCGTGTGAGGAAACCATACAACATCATACAACAATTACTTGGCACACCTACTTGGCACACCTGCTTGGCGCAGCTGCATCTTGTAAGGTATTGATTTGGCATTGCCGACATCCACACGGACTATTTTCGATGTTCTCACTGGCGTTAGGTCACGCAGAGACCTGCGAAAAACAGGGACTGGGGCTCATCGTGGATTGGATTCTCAGTCTGCTACAGTTTTCATGTTTTCACAGCAGTTCACCAAGTTTCACAAGAGAATACAACAAATTCCTTTTCTGTGTTGGCATTTGCTGGATCCCGTTTATCTGACTATCTTCGTTATGACCGTATAGTATAGATTACCATAGATACGAGTTCTTGTCAAACCAAAGTCAAAGGTCAGTTCTCTGTGCTTTCTTTGAGTATAGTAAATTAAAAGCAAGTTTCATGGGCCTGCTTCAGCCACTGGATCAGCCAAGAGTGCAACATGTATGCCGTCTATAAATCCTTTTCACACCGCCTGAACCTGAGGACCTCCAGCGAGTTGCTCTATCGGGGGCCACCCGGAGAGCCCAACGTTTGGACCGCTTTTTTCGTGCAGCCAGCCGAAATCAAAATAGCATCCGAGGCATCAAGCTGTGAGATGGTGGGAGAGGGTATGCCTTGATTAAAATGATTAAACACTATTATATATTATATAGACTTCTTACTGTAGCATTGGAAACCCCAGCGCCTTGCATTTTTAAGTTTGGAGAAGTTCGCACATTGCAGGCCATTCGTCATGCCATTCGCTCTGGACAGCAACTTGGTTTGGCAAGTCTGCATGTGAATCAGACAAGTCTTTCTTCCAATCATTTGCACGCTACACACAATGCTGATGCTGTGCTTTCGTGTGGTCTCACTGCAATGAATCCTATTTGCATTTGCAGGTACATGGAAACAAGCAAGCATCATGTGGTCTACGGACACTACCGTGGCGTCATCCAGGCAAGACTTTGTGAACATGTCGCATCGGCCCACCCAAGAAAGGGGCAACCAGGCTACGGGCCAGCGTTCAGCCGCACAAGCGGGCAGCTTGTTCGTGTTGTTCTTTCATTTTGCAGGAATGATTCGGAATGATTGTTCTTTGGTCTTACATGTCTTACTTCCCCGGGTTTCGTTCAGCAGGGCCTGTATGATCCGAGTTCAGGTAGGCTGCTTTGTAGCCTGCAATAGCACGTCAGAAGAATGGGGTGGCACTCTGCCCCGAGAGTTGTTGCGCTTCTAGCCGCTATTCTAGCCCTGTTTCCAGCTACCAAGTTCATCAAGCTATTTCACGCCCTGCAAGACAAAGGCTGTCTCAAAATCGCTCAAGGTCGTTCAAAACCAATGTTCCTCAACAGATGAATGATGTGACTTGAAGTTCATAAATTGGAAGCAAACACACCTGATGGATTTGATCCCAATCAAAAGACATCCAGTAGAGATACAGAACAGAAGTTCCCTGCAGGATTACGGAGGCATTCCTGCAGACCAGGCTGCGCGTGGCCGGGCCTTGTGCCGACGGAGCATTGCTTTGCAGCCAAGGACGGGCATATTCTTGGCAGTTTTTCAAATTTTGTACCGGTTGTATCCGGTTGTACTCTGTGCAGTCACTGGGGTTCTTGATGGTTCTTTTTTTCTGGTGGGATACGCCGTTCGTTTTCTCTTGCTTCTCCTCCTTCCGTTGCTCCATCCACGCCTCTTGTAGCTCTTAAACTTATCGCATCTTATCGCTATCAAGCCCATCTCTCTCAAAGGTATCTCAAGATTGACAGCACTTGTGCTTCTATCAAGAAGTTTTGCTCGTGTTTACTTTGCGAGCCTGTGCAGCCATTTTGGGTGTAGCAGGCGCAGAGTTTAGTGCTTCTCCAGTCTAGAGATGTCTAGAGGGGTCTTATCAACTTGTCACTGCATTTTAAAGCTGCGTCTCGCGGATGTGTCTTAACATGTCTTAACATGTCTTAATGGCAATATGCACTAGGTGTTTTCCCTAAAGTAGCATATAAGATATGTAGAGACGGCATAGCATGTCAACATGTCATGCGTGACTGCAGCCCATATTGTGGACAACCGTCCATCCCCAAGTGAAAAGGTGCGTGGCTGACCTGCCAGTTGTACCTTGGTAACTAACCTACGTAGTTTTTGAGTCCAATACCGTTGACCACTCTTTCTCTAGCTTTTGCACTTAACCATGTCACCTTTCCAATTCAATTTTCTGCTCTGTCCCATGCCTCAACATGTTGATCATGTCGCCCAACCACACAGATTACTTCTTTCATCGTTCATCTACCTATCCCCTAATCCTATTTTTGCTGTACATGATAAAGGAAGATTTGACATGTGGGGTTATCTGATCGTTTCATTAAAAGCATACTGATGGGTCACAGATCCTGAGTGAACCCCCCGTGCGTCTGACAACTCCGATGACCTCAGATGTACAATCCTATCAATCCTAAGGAACACAGGAACCCAAAGACACAGAAATCATAAGATTTACTGGAAGTTTCGGGCCGCTGTGCGGACACACATCGCAGGTTTCAGGAGAAACTCGAACAGACAATGTCTTCAATCCTTAAACCAGGCAAGCGGCTCGCTGTCCACGGCTCAGAGCACGGGCAATGAGAGTCGATGACAATCAACCAGACACATCCAGACACTAAGTTGGGAAAAACAACGGAAAACAACAAAGTTGGCAACAAGACGCATGGAAATGCACGAGTTGCATTCCAACTCTTGGTTGGTCCCATTGATTTTGTCGCTTCTACGTGCGTGCCTTGCAGGTTCACATTCGTAGGAGTGACAAAGTCGTTGAAGCAGCGGCAAATTTCGAGTTGTCCGACGATAGCCTCCTCAAGCGCATTATTTCTCAGTCAGCTGGCCTACTGGAGCAAACGGCAGTTACAAAATCCCTACGAATCTCTTATAGTAGCAGGTGTGGGTGGAGTCAAGATGGGCCGAGCAAGATAGGAACGGAGGGGGGGAAAAACTTCAAACCCTTTTCAGAGCCTGCGGAACCCGCGTATTCTTTTTTGAGATTTTTGGAGCATCCTCAGAGGCCCATGAACTCCCTGGGCCTCTCTGGCCATGAGGTGCGTTGCGTGGAAGATGGATGGTGTGTTCCTTTGCAGTGACGACGCTTCTTTGAAGACCCGCCTGACAAACTCTTTGGAACGATATGGTGAGAAACTCAACATTGCATTTCACAGTCGCGCATTAAGAAAGGGAATGAACAAACAGCTTCCTTCCGTCCCGTATCTTAACACCGGTTGTTCCGACAATGGCTTCGTTGGACATGAAGCCATGTTTGTGTATGTTGCTGTTGCTTGTTCATGTTGGTCATGTCTCAGTGTGCTCCAGCAGAGTCTAGCAGAGTTTAGCGGCCTAGCCGTTCAGAGTCTAGAGATGTTGAGTTGTCTTGGGGTGTAGCACCTTCTCGTTCTTGAGGCCTGTTAGTCTCTACCTACGATGCGACTTTGCCAGCAGAAGCTTCCCAGGCCTGGCTTGGCAACCACAGCAGGATGACAAGACACGGCAGATTTCATGCAGTGGGGGAAGCGGTGACATGCAATGACTCATTTTTTGGCACGTTTCACAACACCGTCGGTGGTCTTGCGATGTCTTGCGGCAATGTTTGATCTTGTTTCATGTTCTTCCCATGATTGTCGTGTTGCAAGAGCATCATGTTGCCGGGTAGAATGAAACCAAACGCCTGCGCGCTCTGGAGGTACCTTCTCGGTGGGCCTTCGCCGATAGTTTACGGAGGGCTAATTTTTTGGAATTTGTTTTTTCCGTTTTGAACATTTTTTCTGGGATTTCTGTTTCCCTGCTTCTTTGCTTCTCTGCTTCTCCGCTTTTCTGCTTTTCCCTGCTTTTCTGCTTCTCCAGCTTCTCTGCTTTCTGCTTTTCCCTGCTTCTTTGCTTACCTGCTTTTCCCTGCTTCTTTGCTTACCTGCTTTTCTGCTTCTCTGCTTACCTGCCTTTCTGCTTCTCTGCTTCTCCCTCTTTTTGTTGTTTCTCATACTGCAGATAGTCCTGAAAAAACATATAATATAAAAAAACCTTAAATCAACCATAAATAAACCCCAAAGCAACACTAAAGCAACTCTAAGTGAACCTCAAACACTCCGTGAATTCTACGCTGCTGCTTAGGACCTATTCAGGATTGGTTTAAGGTGTGTTCAGCGTTGGTTTACGTCTGTTTAGGTCTGGTTTAAGATCTAGTTAGGGCTGACGTAAGGCTTATATAGGATTAGTTTCAAGTTTCAAGTGTTTCAAATTTATGGATTTTTCAACCCTCGCTGTGTTTTGTGAACATCGCTACTTTGAAAATGGCCGCGAAATGCCATGAGGACGGGGTCCAAAACACACCCCATCATTTTCAAAACTTTATTTTTTGAGAAGAATTGCTTTTAGCGTCAATTTTTCAGTTCCGTGGCCAACAGTTGAAGCAAGTCCTTGTCGACATTGTTCTTTCTCCATACATACTGATATGCTTGGCTGAACAACTGTGGGTTGGGCAGATCGATGCGTGTCTTCACACGGCCACAAATGAAGCCTTTGCACCATGTCCACAGCTTATCAATTTGCTGCATTCCAGCAACTCTACTCTGTCCTCGCTTCTTCTTTCCTCGCATTTTGCGAACCATAAGCAAACATATCAACTCATGTACCACGAAAAGTGCACAGCGTATCAACACGTATGTCACTTCATGTACATGAACCATAAGCAAACATATCAACTCATGTACCACGAAAAGTGCAC
>Ga0126342_10020780_pt1 | contig 11002 bp, 10 predicted proteins | sample Cyp1metagenome_FD_92528 | JGI IMG/M metagenome (GOLD analysis project Ga0126342, IMG submission 92528) | Coral microbial communities from Lord Howe Island, Old Settlement Bay, Australia - Cyphastrea 1 metagenome | ecosystem: Host-associated > Invertebrates > Cnidaria > Coral ... | reverse complement strand
ACGTTTTTTTTTGGGCACCTCCTAGCCGAGATTTTTGGAGCAATTTCCTTGTGCTCGTTTTGAAAGGGTAGGTTAAAGGAAAATCATTTATCTGCTGTTACTGGGCGGGGGGTAGATCGAAACTATATAACATTTAATATTAAACAAATTTCAATGAACCAGGGAGGTTTGGTGAGACGGAGCCTGGAATTGGACCAAACCTCCCTGGTTCATTGAAATTCCTTATTATTGCTTTAAACCTCCAAACATAGAATACCACTATCGTATCATCCGAAAAAATCGAATATTTATCATGTTTTTTTTTCATCATCTTCCCTGTGTGTTTTTTTTCCCCAAAGAACCCAATTTCAGATATCATCCATGTATACTATATCTACAAACATAGTTCAAACACAAGAATATGCTACCTAAACCTCCCACCCTCCCAAGAAATGAGATGCAATTGTTCTACAGGAAGAACTGGTTCGAAGCCTATATTTTTTTCAGGGTCAAAATCCTCCTGTACCCTGTAGATATTTCTTTTAGTCAAACCATTGAAACTTTCAAACACATATTTGTTGGTTGAATCCTGAGTGTTTGTGCTAAAAAGTCCCAATTACCTCCCAATGTTATCCACTTATGGATCACCCTCTGGTAAGCAGAACATGGCTAGCTATGGCTGGCTGGAAAAATCCCCCAACTAAATGGTTTTTTTTGTTGCTAGGAAGATCCTCTTTTTTCATGATTCTCTAATCTTTATGCTTGATAGTCTGTAAATCACCGGTTTTTAATGGCAAACTCGTCATGTATATATGTTTATCATCTATAAATGAGCAATTTTCCAGATAGCCAACGGGCTAAATCCCCATATCTTTTCCCCATGGCTCCAACGCTTGAAATCCATGGGTAAACCACAACTCGTCGCAAAAAGCCGCCATCGCGGTCCGTAAATGCCCGGGGGGGTCACCATGGGCGTCTGCCGAATCATCTCCAAACTCTCCTGGAGGAAAGGTAAGCGTTTCTGATATGGAGATAGCACCATTCAATACCATTCATATCCATTCATGTATGTATGTGTTATGATGTGTGATGTGCATCATTTTTTTGAGGTTTCCTGAAATTTCGGAGTACCCCCAATAGCTGGATGGTTGATTTCCATGGGAAAATCCCAATCTCAAATGGATGATGACTGGGGGTAGCCCCATGACTTAGGAAACCACCATATAGTTCGTATCATCTGCCAACATTGAGCATCTCAGCAGGCGCGAGATCCCAGCGATCCCAGCGAACATGGTAAGACTCATGTTACCCTACTGCAATCATACAACAAGAAGTGGACAACCCAGCATTTGTAGACCATCTTCAACCATGTTCCGAGCTGGTTTCCTCATGGTTTTTACGCATCTTTTTGTATGTTTACACTAGGATAAGATTTCTTAAGGTCTCCATGGTGATATCCATTGGTAATGTCCAAATTGTTGGAGGCCATATGAACAGAACAATATCAGCCACCATTCACCTATGGCAACCAAAAAGATGCCAAAAAGAAAGATCAAAACCTCAAACAGTGATAAAACATGATCAAATTATATCAAATATTATCAAATTATGTATATATTGTTCCTTGTCTATCCATCAGGGGACTACATTATATACCCAAAATCTGGTTTTTGTTGAACATGAATCAGCCATAGATTCTTAAAGGTCATTTTAACCCAGCCATCGATTTCCGAGAATTTTTCCTCCCAAGAGCTGGCTGGGAGCACAGTGAAGTCTGGATGCTCAGGACAGAGGCTATAGCCTGCGATCGTTTTTCGCAGAGTTTCGGGTCGAATCCGTGTCAAACCAGTGCCACATTCGCCACATTCACAGAAACTGTTCGGAGAACTTCTAAAACATCTGGAAAACTGTTCGGAGAACTATGGTTTGGAACTTGTTTTTTTTCTGCTTTCTTGGTGGGGGGGTGTTTTAATTGAAATTGGGTAATTAACGGTAATTACAAGGAGAAATGAATTCCATTGAATTCCAACATATTCCAACCATGAAGGGGTCTTACGCAAGCCCAGGCGGAACCGCGAAAATTCTACTGATCTTGCAGGGTGTTCTGACTGTCTCCAGATGGCTCTATAAAAGGAAATTGGAACCGGGTTCGGGCCCGTTGCCGAGCACAGCTTGGCTGTTCCACAAAATGCCGCAAAACTGATGGGAAGGTCGGTCAACATCGGACAGCTGATGGGCAAAAGCCTGGGGTAACACATTTTTTAACCCCCCCAAAAAGTCTGCTGTGGCTGAGCTAACATGTGTACCTTTTACAGAGTAACATACTCTGCACGACTCAACGTGTCACCATGCCTGGTTTCAAGACTTCAGGATTGTAGTAGTCTAGCAGAAGAGTCATCAACAACCGTCGGTCCTGGCAGTTTGCTGAAGAGCCATGTTCAACCTTGCCATCCCCAACAAAGCCTAGGCGTAATGCTCCATCTGTCCTTATTCACGATCCAAATGCTCCGGCAAATTGGCCCAACTGCAACTGAATTGCTTTAGCACCCATGGAAAAGATCAGTTGAAACTCAAAACTGGTTGGTGGTTTCAATCCCTCTGAAAAATATGAGTTCGTCAGTTTGGATGATGAAATTCCCAATAGATGGAAAAATATAAAAATCATGCTCCAAACCACTAACCAGCATTTGTTATACTTACCCTCTGGTAAACTAACGTAACTGTGGAAAATCACCATTTTAAGCTGGCTAAATCCACGAACTTTTAGCCCCTTGTGTTTTTCACGGCCTGTGCTTCGGTGACGCGGCCACCATAGTTGCACTCTCCCGCCAGGTAGTTGATAGCCTGCACCGATAGAAACAGCTCCTCCTAGTGTCCTAGTGTCGGGGTTAGGCCTTTGGGTAGTCATCTTCTGTCCGAAAATGCGGCTATAGCCCAAGTTTTGTTCATATAGTTTTTGTTGTTTCCAGGGGCACTTTTTTTGATTCTCTGATTGGAATAGCAATGGATTTTGGGACACCCCATGGTCAGACCCAACCAAACATGAACTGAGTGCAAGATCTTGAAAGCACGTCATGCTAGTCTCATCTCTTGTCCAGGATGACATATGCTCGAACCACAAATAGTCTGTAGGTTCTACATGCAGCAGCACCCTTTGGGGAGGACGCAGTGGTGGAGAGATGTGGACAGTGAATGTGACGATCACATTGCATCCACTGAGGATATCTCACATCCCCCATGGGTGTTACGGGGCTTGTCGCTGTTTCATCACAGGACAGCAGACCTTGAACTGTATCTGCTCCGGAGACTCATCAATAAACATCTGCAGTTGCCGAGCTGAAATCCGCAAATCCTCAGTGGCTGGTGCACCGATTTGACATGTGATAGCTGGTGAATTACATGGGCTACTTGGCTTTGACCGCATAAAGTCGCAATAAAGCCGCAGACTGGCGCAAAATGTAAATACGTAGTATGTGTTAATATGTGTTAATTAACTACGTTTTGCTCCAGCCTGTGAAACTCGCTTAACATCTATGAAAACCATGAAATAACCATGAAATCTCTGCTTCAACTGGATGCAGATCATCGTTCTTTTCCTTCAGCTTCACTTAGTTCACTCAGCTCAAAGCGTTTTGCGTGAATTCGTAGGGGATGTTCCAACCTCGCAAAACGCTTCAAATGGGATTGGTACCTGCAACATGTAGGGGAAAACATGGGAAACCCCCTTTGAATCCACTGTTTTATCAATGTGTCATCATTGTGTCCATATTAGAATTGTATAAAATTGACATTTTGGGGTGTATACCGTGTACCCCATTTTATGTTTATTACATACGTTTGAAACAGTCTGAATCGCGACCTTACTTAGACCCTCCGTTTGTAGCCCCAAATGGGTGAAAGTCCCAAGTCATCATGCGTATATTGCTAGAAATTGCCACATTTATCTCGGGAGACAGCACTCAGCTCGAAGACTCCGGGCCAAGGGCCGGGCCCAAGGGTCCAAAGAGTCGTCTCTCCTGGCTAGAAGTACAGGAGTTTTTGTTCATCATGTCAGTGGTGAAATAAAATTCACAGGTTCATCATGGTTCAACATGGTTCACCATGGTTCACCATGGTTCACCATTCAATGTCTGAGTTCTGGATGAGTGAAAAATCTATAAAAATCTCACCTCGGACTCAAATATGATGTGTGTGTGCAACTTCCACCGTTTTTCATGAATGATTGATGGAACTGCCGTGCTTGACATTGCTTGACACCTGAATCACAGCGTGGAAGAAGCACAGGGCGTACAGCAAGCGCTTGAATGCCTGAACGAAGAGCTGGAGATCCCACAACTGGCTGGCTGTTTCAATTCGAGGTAAGAAAGGATGAAAGTCATTTGAGCCCTGAAACATATCACTATCTGTATCCCATTCCATTGTACTGGTTTAATGGATTGGTTTAAGGGAAAAAATCTACAGGAAACCATGGTTTTTACCATCAAACATAGGGGTTTCCTGCACATTTTCCCATCATCCAATTCTGTGACTGGTTGGTTAGTCAATATTCCGCTATAGATATATGAATATATATATGATATATGATGAATAATATGGGTTATATGTTATAAGTTGTAATATGTTGTAATCCCATTCTGCCAGTGAGTATAACCCCCTATTTGTTTACCCATCAACTTCATGGGCATCATCCCAAAATAGGGAATGACCCTGGAAAAGGATGCCCGGATGCCCCAAGGATTTTGTTTTAAGCCGTTTTCAGAGGGAAATTGAGATCCTAAACCATCTAATTTAGAGGTTTTCCCCTGAATGGTCAAACTCTGATATACTCATTTAGATGGGAATTTAGATATGTATCAAATTTGTTTTCAGATATTTTTGGCGAATTTTCGGCAAATTCGCTGCCTTTTGAGCCACCTTCAGCACCTTTGAAGGGCTCGCCGCCCCATCCCGCTGTGGCGACCTGTGGGTTCTTGCAGCCTTCGAAGAACTCTTCGTTGCTAATAGGATCCTTGGAGATTCCAACATCCCAAGCCAGCGAAGCAACCAGATTTCTGGGTCAATTGGGTACAATTAGCCCCAAAATGGTGGTTGTAAATGATTGTAATGGGAAGATATGAAAAAAAAATTAGGTTTTAGACCATCAAAATGCGGGGGAACCCTATTTGCAAACAAACCCAAGTGGTTGATACTTTGAGCAATCTCCTATCGTCAGGCACCTCGTGCCCAGCTGGGAATCCCCAACCATTAAATAGGAGCCTTCCAAATTCATGCGCAAACCTTGTGGCGCTTCATTCGTGATCTTGACCTTGGCGTTCAAAAAATGGAACCAACTGCATCTTTCGGTGACTCACAAATGAAATGTATCATGATTTATCACAAACCGTGGCTAAACATATGAAAACAAATCAAGACGAGTACTCAGCGCACTCGACTGAGGAAGCACAGTAAAGAACATCGGCCGAGCTCATCACGCTGTTCTGGAGAATTGACACCTGAGTATCGCGCTTGGTATCCAGACATACCTAAAACCAATATTGCACAAACATTTGGGCTTATCCCAAAAAAACTTGAACCCAATTAAATGCAATGGTTCATCATCATTTGGACTCTTGACATGTTCACATATGTTCACATATGTTCACATATGTTCACATGTTAGTGTAGTCTGCCCCCGTTTTTGGGACCCATAAAAAAAAAAGGTCTGTTGCTGAATGCACTCAGCACCCGACTGGAAATTTGTCGGATGGGTAGGATGTGAGCCACAACCTGCGTCTCGGTGGAGATTTCGCCAGCTGAGGAGTGCCCGGACAAAACATGGGATGGTTACATATGGTTCAATGGATTGGTTTAAGGGAAAATCTACAGGAAACCATGGTTTTTAGCATCAAATATAGGGGTTTCCTGTAAAATTTCCCATCATCCCATTCTATGTTCCTTCATCGCTAATCAAACATATAGACGTCATAAAAAGCGCGCCTTTCATTTTAAGACTCCAGTCTATTGCATGACTTCCTCAGCAAATCTTCAACATCCAACCATGACATCAGCATATATTCATCACCATCCATGACATCTTTGAATAACTTTGAACCACGACATCACCAGAGGCCCCAAAAACCGGGGTTGGTAAATGTCCTAATTTTTCATCATGATTCATAATCTCCAACAGATACTTTTTTTTTTGGTGTTCAACAATTCCATGGCAGCCATGGCAGCCATGGCAGCCATCAACGACGAAAAGAGCAGGACCGACGTCGCGGCACCTGAACTCCACGTTGGTCGCTTTGGGATCCATCTGTTCCAGGATCTTGTCCAGCTTCGGCATCCAGGAGGCGAACAAATGGCAGTTCTGAAGCAACACCTGGGCCAGGGCGGCCAGGGCCTGGTGACTAACGATGGGGACCTTGGGGGAAACCCCTTTAGGGGGAAATTCTGGGGAAAAACCTTGGAAACGTGTCGGAAACTTCAACAAAACAAACTGATATGATGATTTACATAAGATTATACGGCTAGGGGTCAAAAACACCAACATTGCTGGAATTTACATATGGATGTTTATCTCCCACAAATATCGAAATATAGGTCTTGACCCATCAAAAAAAATGGTATGGGAACAGTTCAACTATCAATACATTTGGTACTTGCAGGATCCAGCGTAGTTGTTTCTGTGGAGTATACCCTCAGCTTTCAATCAATGGTCTTGCCAACCAGTTCACAATCTGGAGAACCCAAACCTACTTTTCACCATGATTGTATCCCTAATTTATTCTTGTTTTGAAACCTCAAACAAAAACGAGAAGTGATTATGACTCTATGGCAGTGTTGTTATCATTATCATTGGCACTGTCATATCCCCTTTGTTATTATGATCGTCATTGTAATATCATTATTACTGTATTACTATTATTGGGTCTACACATGGTTGCTTGATAGGCTATCCCCGAGAAATTAGTCAGTAAATAAATCCCACTATTTCATGACCAGTCAACCATCCTTTTTTAATTACATCTCACTTTTTTCTGGGCTTCAGACTTTTAGCCAATAATAATAACAATTATATACAATTAACACTATACCAACATATGGGTATGGGTCAATACCCATAGATACATTTTTAGTGGGTTATTCACATCCATAAATCCCAGCTATTTTCATGTGAACAGAAGGGGTACTAAAAAGGTTTTGACCCATAGCCAAAAAAATCTTTGATACATCTTTCGAAGATGTTTCCTGCTATTTTTCACCATCCCCCAAATGACATACAGGTCATGGCCCCAATCAACACAACTGTCAGAAAAACGTCCCAAGTCATGGCAGGGTCCGATCTTTGGAGGCCGATTTCCACTCAAATGCAGCGCATCAATATCCATCAGTCTGAAGAAATCATAAAAAACCATGCCCCAGAAAATCCCCCAGTTTTTTCAAAATCCAATGGATTTTGAAACATGTGGTTTTCGACACTAAATGTTCATTTTTATGTTTTTGGCTCATGCACTCCCCATTTAGGATACCCTGGATACCCTCTGATTATATCCAACATGGCACTTGGAAATCCAGAGATTATAGCTGGGTTTCCAGCCTCGAACTAAATGATTAATTTTCTAGCCACGTTTGAGGACACCTGACAGTACTATACAGTAATATCATTAAATATCCCATTAACCCATTATGAACCCATTATTGACAACCATTGGTATAGAACCACTGGTTCGCCTCTGGTTTATCAACCTAAATCAATTCATCACTAACCATTCTTAACTCATCTTGTTAATAACAATTACTAACATCTTATTATCCCAAACAATTATTAAGCTCTTATTAACCTCTTATTAACCTCTTAATTGTTAGCCATTATTAGCCCAGTATTAACCTATTATTAATTGTTACAGTAACCAATATTAGCCCATTATTAACCATTATGACAATAAATCCAGTATGAACTGTTAACCATTAATAGTAAATAACCATTATTAACAATTATTAAGCTCTTATATCACTAAATCCATGATGAAACTCCCCTAAAAAATCACTAACCCAATGATTTCTTATTATCCACTAACCCAATATTCTTCATTAACCATTAACACATGAAATTAACCCAGTATTTCTATCACTTTCCATCCCATCCAGTCCTTTTTGTGAATTTTTGGCACCGCACCCAGCTTCCACTCTGCGTGGCATCCGCCAGCAAGCGTTCGGCCTTGGGACCTTGACCCTGACCTCGGTTGCCATGGGAATCCCCATGGGAATATCTATGGGATGTCTGGTAAACACCATAGAAATAGTGGATTCTACATAGCATGGTGATTTATATAAGTTATATAAGTTATATATAGATTTATATCCCATATCCCATAGATATTCCACTCATATCTCAATAAGGATAGCCTCTGGGAAACTAACAGTTTGCGAGCTTGAAAATTAAAATCTTTAAGTTCGGTAAATCAACAATTTCTATGGGCCAGTTTCAATAGCGAACTGTTAAATTACCAGAGGATATCATTTATAGATGACTGTAGATGATTAATGATTATATATAGCAATTCATATTGCATTCTTGAGTTGATGAATGTCCTTCTTTAGATGTACAACTGTTTAAATTCAATGAATAGATTTGTGAGCAAAATTGATACGAATGATCAATATATATATATAGATAGATAGATAGATATATTATTATCACATATGTCAATCTATATTGTAACGGTACAGTATTATATGTTATAATACGCTAACCTGCCATCCACTAACGTGGACGCAGGAAGTCAACAGTTGCTGGGGACCGCCTGATTCTTCAGTAGGAAACACTGTACCCTCCGGTAAGTATGGATGATTGTGGAATATCATGGGAATATAATGGACATATTGGACATAATGCCTAACACCCTCCAGTAAACTCACAAAGTTATGGTATGCTATGGGATAGATGGCCCAATTACAGATGCTTTACCTCAAAATGATGATTTTCCAATATTTTCCAGTTCGCTATCTTCAGTTTCCACAGGGCAATGATTCATTCCTTGGGATACATTCCTCACCTTACGGATGACTGGTGCTCACTGTGAAGGACAGAGATATCCAGCGACAAGATGTCAGACTTCCGAGCATTTTAAGCAATGATGTTGGATGGACTTCAGATCTCCCTGTCTGCACTAATATTATGTATATATATATATATATTATTATATACATATTTATGCGCTGTGATTTTAAGATGGCATACCTACCCACAATACTACCCCAACAATGGTCCACTGATGTAGGCTTAAACATCTGAAGTATACCAGCGCCATGGTTGTGGGTTCATCTGAAAATATGGCTACCCAATCTGCTGATTTGAGGGGTACTTCGACCCTCCAAGTACCCATGAAAATGTGGAAAAGTCCAACATAAAGGATCTATTGAATTCTTACTATCCATATTCAAGCCCTAAAATATGATAACTAACAGTGCTTACATAACTATGGGCAATCAAATACCTAACATATGAGTAAATTACCATTGGTTACACATGTAAATTACAATAGTGGGTCTACTATACCTATTGGTGGGTTAAATATAGATGATACATCAACGTTCTAAATAAACAAACATAACATGTGTTACCCCATGTTGGTCTATTTAAATATTTACATATGTTACCCAGTTTAATAGAGCCGTTGGTTCTAGATAAATAACACTAAACCTACGTATATTCAGATCCAATATCAAAGCCCTAAAATAGAGCTAACAAACATTGCGTATATCAATAATGTGGGTAAAACAATGCCATAGACCATCCCCCAGTCATCACCATTTTTTGCTTGGTGGTATGTTTAGGCACCATTCCCAAATAAATGGGTGGTTTAATGGCATTGTTTTACCTACATTTTCCATATTTTCCATATAGTTTACCAATGTTTGTTAGATATTTTGTTTTCTAATCAAGCTACATATTGTCTTGTTTTCTATAGTTTACCATAGTTTACCAATGTATTTTCCATCTCGTTTACCATGCGAACACCCTTCCACCCCACGTCGAACGAACTCGTCGAACGAGTTCTCGAGTCTTCTGGGCGGCCCGGCCCAAGGATAAACTGTTGATCTCCCGTGCCTGCAACAGAAGGCAAACCCTCTGGGAATGACTAAACGACTATGAACATTTGCAGGACCCCCCTAGCAATTTCATGGGGAAAACCATGGGAAAACCGGTTCAGATTTTCCCACCAATCCAATGACGGTACCCCAAAAATCGATGGTTGTATAATATGGAAAATCCATCAATGGATGACTAACATATGTGTACCCCCATGACTTAGGAAACCTCCCTATTTTTCATGGGTAAATCACAGGTGAGTCAGAGGGTAAATCATGGGAACAAATTGCTGAAGAGTAACACAACAAAAAAAAAATATTAAACCAAAAAAACACTATAGAACACCAAATGATATATGATGATATATGAATATCTCGAAACCAATCACTGATATGTTTGACATGTCTTTTGGATATGTTGTGCTGTTGCCCGGAAAATCATTCTTGGCTTAGCGGTTGAGCAACCCAAAACGGTAGAAAAACGCACGATTATCGGGGCAGAAATCTCAGACCACTGCCTGTCAAAGTTCAAGAAGATACACATAGAACAGAAACCCAGTGACGCACCGATCCGAATTACCTCTGGAAATTTGTTCCACTTGCCTATTGAAGTCAATGGTCCATTTAGTTCGTTGATTTACCGAACTTAGAACATGGTGATTGTCCATAACGCAAACTGTTGGTTTACCAAAGGGTATCTATCCTTTTCTCTTTTCTCTTTTCCATGTTATTACTGATGTGGGCAATCCAATAATACAGTAAACCATCCCCAAGTCATCAGCATGTTTGGCTTGGTGGTATGTCGACCATCCCTATACACCAGAGGCTATATAATGTTTGGGAATGATTAAAGAGATGGTACCCTATTGTGAGATCTTTCTTGCTCCTAATTCAGTCACATGCTAATTGTTGGGGGGGAACTCTATTGTGAGATTTTTTTCAGATTTTT
>Ga0126342_10020779_pt1:0-10000 | contig 11003 bp, 9 predicted proteins | sample Cyp1metagenome_FD_92528 | JGI IMG/M metagenome (GOLD analysis project Ga0126342, IMG submission 92528) | Coral microbial communities from Lord Howe Island, Old Settlement Bay, Australia - Cyphastrea 1 metagenome | ecosystem: Host-associated > Invertebrates > Cnidaria > Coral ... | reverse complement strand
ACGACGACGACGACGATGTTGATGATGATGATGATGATGATGATGATGATGATGATGATGATGATGATGATGATGATGATGATTGGCTTTAGCATCAACCTGCAGCAACCTTTTGTTAGCTCGCTCCCTCCACTGTCAAAAGAAACCGGGGCCTGGGTGATACCTATGGTGCCGATGCCATCGCTTTCAACCTGGAACCACTCCTGGGAGATTGGGGAGCTGCATCACTGAGCAAAAAGAAGCCATCAATTCGGGCACCTATCTGAAATCATGTCCAATCCCAAGACATCATGGATCCTTCTGAAGGTCGAAAGATAGTGGCACAAAATTAAAGCTGCAACCCCTAGAAAGACGGGCCAGGGCCGGCCAGGGCTCCGAAAAATGATTTTCTACCTCAAAATCAATACGAACTGCTTTTGGTGATATTTTTGTTGCCCACCAGGCCTGTGTCTTGGTGAAATAGCGATTTCCCTCCAGTCCAGCTCCAACTGACGTCTGTGTGGCACTCCAACGAAGGCCCAGCCGGTGCATGGCACGACATGGGCGCAACGGCATGGCGAATGATGCGAATGAGATCTGTTTTGGTGCACAAAAGTCTAGAAAAGTCGGATAGACCAGACCTGTTTATGGTTCAACCCTGGGGATGCCTAAGTCTTCTGGATGTTGGGGGCTGCATGCTCCATCTCCTTAAACAATTCTGAGTGGAAAAGAGTTCTGAATCCCACCAGCCATCCACTAGGATCCTTGAGGGGAAAGGAAGAGTTTTCAGATCGGCCAACCTCGGTGTCTTTTCCAGATAGGGTCCCAAGCAACCAATGTGATCGGAGTTTGGCAGCAATCCTGGCAGACATGTTCCACCGCGCTATGGTCGTCCTCTGGAAGATCCGCTGCTGGGTGGCATCCCAGTTTTTCAACTGGGCTATTGCCCAGGATTGCCAACAAGATCGACTCCTCATGAGGTGGTGCTCCCCAATTATGTTTGCCGCTTAATGATAAATCCAATTAACATCAGTTACATAACTATAGATTCTGCTAGATATATCTCCCATCAACCCTGGTTCTCACTTGCCAAGCTTGCCCTGGATGTTGGCAGTGCAACTACTCTCAGGTGACATGGCATAGATCCAGTTGGGCGTGACGCTGACCTGGGCTCCCTTCACCTGAGAGCTGCCAAAATCCAGCAAATGCTGAGCAACTTCTTTCCCCTCCGGTGTCAAACATGGCTACGTGGGAAATCCCCGAACCAAATGGAGGTTTGAATGGGAAATTCATCGAACTAAATTAACTAAATCAGGGGATTTTCCGGCAAAATGATCACCATGATCACCAGAGGGTCACCGCTCCTCTTGATGCCTTCAGGGGATGCATATGACCAGGGTCTCGGAGCAATCTTGTTGAATTGGAGGACAAGTGCTTCTAGAATTAAGATGAATTAAGGATGGTGTTGAAGATTGGAAGGCGTTTGGATTCCCCTCCAAGTCTGAGGCACATCCACTGATGAAACAAATGAAGGATCCGCGTGGTACGATTCACGATCATTCTCCTCTTTGGTGGCAAAAAAAAATGGAGATTCTTAGATACCACTTACAGTTGACATCATTTCACAACAATTCATTTCATTTCACCATGAGTTTCTACATATTTCCATGTCCGTTCCACTAGTTGGACCGGCTGAGCCGCCATCAGGAACTTGGCAGTCCAATAGCCCCCATTGTCCTCAGCAAGATGAATCAGATTGCTGAGGCACGGGAGCCACCGTGAAAGCCATAAAAATCGGGATGTCAGTAGGCAAAGACGCTGATTTACTAACAAAACTAGTGATTTGTTGGTGATCAATGCATATCAATGGGTTGGTTTTCAAGGCATGATCTGCAGCAAATCGTGATGTTTGCCATTGCATTGGAGGCGTTCTTGGTTTTTTGCCCTCATCCAGTTCTGGGAAATCAGTTTGCGGCCTGCTCATACTCTTCATGAAGTAAATGATTTAACTTGAGACCTTGAAGCTTGGAATCGTTATTCTTGTCAAAGAGTGACCATACTTCCATTTTCAACCGGAAACTCATTTCCCTAAGTCAGTGAACATTCCAGGAATCCACTTGGATCCATTTCTTGGGGTTCACCTTGTCCAGCCCAAGTCTCGGCCGCTTCTTCAAGAGCACTCTTGTTGAAATGGCCACCTCGCTCATTTACATCCTGGACTCGTATCACTGTCACTTGGTTCACCTTTTGCTATAGGCCGACTCAGGGACACAAGGCCCCTGCTCCGTTTCCACTAAGCGGTTCAGAATTCTGCTAGAACTGACGAACAGTGATGTCAGCTTTGGAGTTCTGTACACTAGCCGCTATGCTAGTCTGCAGGTAGCACCCCGGAAAGATCAGCTTGTTTTTGCATCTGTGTCTCATGTCAATCAAAAGTTCTAGGCCCAAAAATCCTTCCAAAACAGTCTCAGCAAGGAGATTTGCAAGCCGCCCGGTCCTGACCATTGTCCAGGAACTCCCATAGCCTATCGATATCCTCAGCCAAGGCAGCCCCGAACCAGGTGTACTTCATCCCCTGGCTCTTCAGGTAACTGGCAATGTCCATGGGCGCCAACTTTCCGTCGGCCAACATGGGCGGTCGGTCTGGGTGGTGCCAATGACACGCGGCCGCATAGTCTAGGGCATTGTAGCCGCCATAGTCCAAGACCTGCATGTCAACTTGTGCTTCCTCGACCAACCTCAGCTCAAACAGGCACTAAACGGAAAGAACTTAGACTAACACAAAGCGAACCCTAAAGAAGCACCTGATTCTGTAAACCTGTTCTCATCCTGATTTCTCACTCCACTTGTCGTCTCACAGAGGTCTTGGCTGCAACGTATTTCATTAGGTTCGCGGGGAAATCTACAGGAAACCGTGGTTTTCACTGCATACCTCACCCTGTAGAGGAACAAGCTCGAGGATTATTGACAGCTAATCCACATCTGTCTCATATATATACATATATCTATCTATCTATCTATCTATCTATCCATCTATCTATCTATCCATCCATCTATCTATCTATCCATCCATCCATCCATCCATCTATCTATCTATCTATCTACCTAACCATATATATCCATCTATTTATCTATCTATCTATCTATCTATCCATCCATCTATCTATCTATCTATCCATCCATCCATCCATCCATCCATCTATCTATCTAACCATATATATCCATCTATTTATCTATCTATCTATCTATCTATCCATCCATTTACCTATCTATCTATCCATCCATCCATCCATCCATCTATCTATCTATCTAACCATATATATCCATCTATTTATTTATTTATCTATCTATCTATCCATCCATTTATCTATCTATCCATCCATCCATCTATCTATCTATCTATCTAACCATATATATCCATCCATTTATTTATTTATCTATCTATCTATCTATCCATCCATTTATCTATCTATCTATCCATCCATCCATCCATCCATGCATCTATCTGTCTAACCATATATATCCATCTATTTATTTATTTATCTATCTATCTATCTATCCATCCATCTATCTATCTATCTATCTATTTATCTGCCCAAGAAACCATTTCACCATGGGCCAATTCCCCTGCTCGATGGCAAGGAAAAGGGCCGTGCCACCGTAGGCATCCAACCGTGCGTTCACATCGACTCCTGGCTCCCAGCGGCCAGCAGAAAACCGGATATAGATATGGATATGTGAAGATGTAAATATTGTATAATATTGTGATATGTATATATGTGATATGTATAATGGATATGTGATATATGGATATTTATATTGGCATAACATATCATATATATATATAATTATTGTATATGAATATGTGTGAAATGGTGAAATGATATTAACACAAACACCATTTTGGGCATTGAACCATCTTTGTTTGTCACTTTCTTGTCGAAGAAGTTGGAGGCAGGCTGGGAGGCTTTTCCAATTCCTGCGCTAGATTTAATCCAACATCATTGCCTGTGTGTGGTTCCCTGAGGTTTTGAGACTCAATGAAATTATTAGATTCATTTAGATTCCATATCTTCTGCCGGTGACCCCGAATGAAGTCGGATCTGTCGTACTATCTCTCTGACCACAGGTCCAGGGAATCAGAACTTTAAGGCATGGTGCAACACTTCAGACCGAGGTTCCTTTCTTGACGCACTCTTTGGCCCATGCCATGTTTCCAACTCCCATTGGCGTGCCAACCTGGCTTGTCACGTGACCCGCATGCATGGTTCACCTAGAACAAGTGCGCATCAATGCTCAAAGGAGATATGTATAATATATGTGTATAGTGTGACATATAGCTATATATATATATATGTGTGTGTGTGATTATATATGTATATATCCAAGGATTGCTCTGCATTTCAGAGCCAGTAATCCCTTCCCCCTATTAATCTTCCCCAGATGGTCCCCTCAAAATGAATAGATCCAATAAAGCAGGATAAGTATTGAAAATGAAATGTAAACACCATAATATTTAATACACAACGGTATGCGGCATGCGTATGTCCAGGTATCTCCAAGCAACAGCATGGTACCATTCCTGTACCAGCTCTGGCATGCTGTCAATGGCATCATTGCCATAGATCCGCGTTCGGGCTTGTTTCGCCATGCCGCGGCGGGCCCGCGCACCGGCGATGCCCCAATCGTCGCTTGGAAATGGCGCGTGGTGACACAACGGTCAAGAAAACGGCTCAAATGATGTATGTGTGCTAAGACCAGTCCCACTAGGGCCTAAGAGCAAATCTTCTTCCGTGATATTTGGGGAGATTGGGGTTGATACGGGTCGATGGTTGGGGCACTTCGGCATCAAAAACACAGGCCTTGAGTCTGGTGACCATCGCAAGACCAGCTGGAGCTGTTTCTGAGGATCAAGCCACGAAGTAGCAACGTTCGCAACTCACGGCTGCCTTGGTCAATCACCGCACACCAACTTGGCATCGAAGTGTCGGGGAAAATCTACAGGACCCCTCTATATTTCGAGGTATAAAAGTTTGGGTTACCTGGGTTTCTGTAACTGTAGATGTTCAAACGTAAACCAATCAATTGACAATCAAGCTTGAAGGCTTGTGACCATCTGCCCATCTGCTAACACTGCTGAAATCCATACCACAACATTCTTAGTCAAGTCACTGGTACTTCAACTTTGACCCACAGTCATGTCAGCAAATCCTGCATCACATGGGTAACGGGAACGGCAGACTTTACACTCTGACATGATGTGGCTACCCTCCAAAGTGGGAATACCAACTCCAGATACAAGAGGTGAATGGGTAGATAAAGAAATAGAATTAACCTTTCTAGGTATGATTATCTTATTTCATGATGTTTCATATCACACTTACTGAAGCTAATAACCATCTACAACTATGCCTATCACCGTCTTCCCCTTCAAACATTTGACAGGGGATGCTGAAATGTGTGATTCCACTGCTGGACATGACAATTTCCACCTCCAATGTAAACACGCAGTGATCTATATACCTACGGCTGTTGGTGCTGAGGGTTTGTCTGAAAATATACCTTTTCACCGTAGATCTTCCATCCAACATCTCACCTCTGCTCCCATCAGCCAGGACTTTACTGCTCCGAAGCCAGGCCCAGCTTCGACGATGTCCATGCTGTGCCCCAGGCCTGGTCAAGACTTACTGGGACCTGTTTGATTGTTGGTGATATATATTGAATATTTATATACATACAGTACATATAGATACATATATGCTTATATCATATTCATGTTTATCTGGTTGCTGGTTTCAACCCCTCTGAAAAATATTAGTCAGTTGGGACTATTATTCCCAATATATGGAAAAATAAAAAATGTTCCAAACCACCAATCAGTTATGTAATGGGAATCATATCGTGGAATAATGGGATATTCCTGGAATATCGGTTAACACGCTGTAGTTTTGCATTTTGTTGTGGAGTACGTCACCTTTTATCTATTTGACATGCCTTTGTGGCTTGCCGTTGATGAAAATCATCTCCAGTTGGCGCTCAGAACTGCTCCCCCGGATTCCTCCCCGGAGAGCCTTCTGGAAAGTAGCACCTGGCAAAGTTTTCCGCCTGGGCCCACTCCTTCACGCGCCATAAAGCGGAGCCTCCAGCATCGGTCTCGCAATCTCCATGCACCAGCATTGCGGGCACCTGCGGTGAGAGGGGTTAGCAAATCAAAACAGATAGGATGTGATACATATTGTAAGAATTCACCCACCTGCGATAAGGTCAGTTTGGGATGATTCCATATAGTTTCCCCTACTAACCATCTGTAATTACATCCTTGAGACGTTATAATTCATAGGCCAGCGGCAAAGAGATGGCTTTCACCGACCAAGGTGAACTGTGAAGCGTTGCATATTCTCTCGTGGATTTTCCCGGCCTTAATGGCAGGTCTGGCTGTCATCTCTCGAAGTTCAGCCACATAGGCTGCAGGCATGTACCAATCTTGCTCAGCTTTGCCCTCAAAATTCCTGGCTGCTGAGTGAGATATTGTATCAGTGTATCTCCCAGGCTCGCAGCGTATCTCTAAAGCCTTGCATCGCATTGTCATAGCTTTGAGTAGTGAAGACATGATTGAACTGTGAATGAAATAGGAAACTTTTGAATTAGCAAGAAAAATACCAATTGAATCCAAATAGGATGGAACACCTTGGCAGAGCAGGAAGAAAGCCCCAGCCTATAATACATGTGTATTGCCTATCTATGCCAGCCATAGCTGTGACTGGCAAATCCTATCGGCGATCGCTCCTTTCGAAATTGTCAATGGCCGGCGCCAACAAAACGACTCGCTTCACCAAATGTGGCCATCGCTCCTGCAAGTGGACAGCAACAGGCAACAAACAGAATGGACTGCAACGGTCAAAAAAAACACCACCATCAGCAGCATCATCATCCAAACATATCAATCATATTGACAATAGTAATCACAATATGAATGATAGACAATGATAGAATCAGTAGTACTATCTTTTTGATTACGCCAATCAGTAGTACTATCATGATGCTGATTTTGATCGCTGACCTAAATCCACATAAAACTGATAATGAAAATGCAAATAGTTAAAATCCTGGGGGTATGAATGAAACAACAATACTAATCATAAAGCATAGATAATATAATAACGTATAATATCGTATAATATGGCAAATAAATGGTATATCAGTATATCGTAATGATCATTTCTTGATATCTCCTGAAAGCTGGCCACCAACCAGCCACCCACGGAGAAGCCCAGCAGCGTCACGTTCGTCTCGCTGGACTCTGCCAGCGCCTTCAACTCCTCGTCATGGGGAGATCATGGAAAAAAAAACATGGGGATATATGATAATTGAAGGATGTAATGAGGATTTCATCAGGATAGGACAGGATATACGCCCATGAAATTTATGGGCGCTGTATGGATGGATGGATGGATCGATAGACGGACAGACCGACGTACGTACGTACGTACGTCAGTAGGTCCGTAGGTCCGTAGGTGCGTAGGTACGTAGGTACGTAGGTACGAAGGTACGTACGTATGTATGTATGCAGGCATGTATGTATGCATGTATGCATGTGTGCATGTATGCATGTATGCATGTATGCACGTACGTACATACGTACATACGTACATACGTACATACGTACATACGTACATACGTACGTAGGTATGTATGTAATGTGTGTAATGTATGTAATGTATGTAATGTATGTAATGTATGTAATGTATGTAATGTATGTAATGTATGTAATGTATGTATTGTATTTAATGTATGTAATGTATGTGATGTATGTAATGTATGTGATGTATGTAATGTATTGTAATGTAATGTAATGAAATGTAATGTATCTATGTAATGTAATGTAATGAAATGTAGAAATGTAATGTATCTATGTAATGTAATGTAATGTAAGATAATGTAATGTAATGTAATGTAATGTATTGTATGTACGTATGTACGTGCGTACGTATGTACGTGCGTACGTATGTACGTATGTACGTACGTACGTGTGTACGTATGTACGTATGTACGGTATGTACGGCATGTACGGCATGTACGGTATGTACGGTATGTACGGTATGTACCGTATGTACGGTATGTACGTATGTACGACTGATATGTACGTATGTACATATGTACGTATGTACGTATGTACGTACGGTATGTACGTATGTACGTATGTACGTATGTACGTATGTACGTATGTACGTATGTACGTATGTACGTATGTACGTATGTACGTATGTACGTACGGTATGTAGGTATGTACGTATGTACGTATGTACGTATGTACATGTGTACGTACGGTATGTACATGCGTACGTACGTACGTACGTACGTATGTATGTATGTGTGTGTATGTGTATATATATATATATTCACTGTAAAAAATACTTGGGCCCTGCTTGGTACAAAAATCAAAAATCGCTTCCACTGCTAAAAACATGTCCACCGGTCGAGAAGAAGAAAGGATTTAACTGCTAGGACAGGCTCAAACACTCACATCCACAGCATCCAGTCCTCCATGAATCTTGGCAAAGAGGTTGCCCCCACGCGTCCACCTGACAGCGGAAGAGTGTGGCCCAAAGAGCAGTGCCCACATCCTTCTACCACAGAGCTAAAGGTCCACGGCTTGTAAACTGCAATCATGCCCGTCAAAGCCGGGGTTATTTTCTCAATTTTGGAACACTTATATACTAGTTACACTAGTTATTAGATGTTATTAGTGCTTCAAATCCTTATCTTTCTCATGGTTGGTGGATGTTGGTGGTTCGTCCCTACCTAACAGCAGTTGCACCCGGCCTGGATGGTATGTTGGTGCCTAGGCTCGTTGGGAGTTCCACCGATCTGTGGTGATCCTGTGGACAAAAAGGGCTGTACAACCATAGATTACCATAGGATATCATAGGATTCAACTTGTTCTGAAGTTGGATGAACATCTAATATCATCATATATCATCTATATAATCATTGACTTGTGGATCTTGTGGTTCATGAGCCACATGGACAACATACAACGGCAGGCCTACACCCTCTCAGCAATGTCTACTGTAGTTACCAGCATCAACCGGGGCACATGGACTCTGGCGCCCACTTTTTCCATCTCTTCCCGGAGGAGTTGCACGAAACGCTTCTCATCTTCATTGGGCCCTCCAAAGCCTGGGCAGAAAATGCTGCGATGGGGGGTGCAGTTCCAGTTACGAACGGATGGCCATTCTAGGGCATCCCACGTCATTTATAATCCCAACTGCACCCGCAACTAAGGCGCCCAAAGCCACAATTCAGGCAATTTTTGCATGAAACCACCTCCAGCCTTTTGTGACCTGGAGTTTGTCCCATTGAAGTCATGCTTTTGTGCACACTTCCCATGTTACGTTCAACGTATGGCCCCTGTCGTTGTGCAAAGGAACCATGTACGAAAACCACTTCCATGGCAGGCTCCCTGCCAGCTGGAACCAAAGCTTCGGGCTTGCCAAGCATGCTGGCTACCGCAAGGAAGCTAGCCACCAAAAAAAACCTTCGGCATTTGCAGCGCCACGGGACCATGGCATCCATGGCTCTTCCAGCATGATCATTCTATCGGTTGGAAATTGCAGTGAAACATGTCAACAATACGGCAAACACTGAGTTTTCCATCGTGCAAGTGCTGTGCGTGGCTGACGGTGCCAGTGCTCTAGCTCTAGCTGCTGCCGCGAGCCAACAAGTTTGAAACCAAACTCGCATGCTTGTTCTTGCAGTGACAAGTCTGGCACATCGCCAAGAATCACCTGTGAATCAGGTCTTGTTTTGAATGCAGTTCTGTGTCGTATTTCTGATGTCAATCCCATATATATGTTTATTCACTCCTGGGCTGTTTAGTTGGGGGGTTACCATTCTAAATAAGCCCAAAGAATATCCCCAACAGCAAGAAAGCAGCGGCCGTAGATCCCAAACAGCAATTCCATATAAGCGTGGTAGTTTTTGTTTCATGACCAAGCAATGCAGTGCATTTTTGCGCCGT
>Ga0126342_10020778_pt1 | contig 11003 bp, 7 predicted proteins | sample Cyp1metagenome_FD_92528 | JGI IMG/M metagenome (GOLD analysis project Ga0126342, IMG submission 92528) | Coral microbial communities from Lord Howe Island, Old Settlement Bay, Australia - Cyphastrea 1 metagenome | ecosystem: Host-associated > Invertebrates > Cnidaria > Coral ... | reverse complement strand
GGCCATCACAAAATGAGCCAAGGTGTGCAATCAATGATCCAGCGATGGATGTGGCGTCAAACAATTTTGCCGTGTTCTCCCAAAGAATTGATGTCACACCTTGTCGATCCAATGAAGAAACATCATGACTTTCAATAACGGCTTCATCCACTGAAACAAATAGTTTGGGTGCTTTGCAAAACAACTAAAAAACATGTATTTCCCCATGTAATTACGAGATGAAGCCGCTTTAACCAATGGCACGTCTGCTTGAAAAGTCCAAAATGGACTTGGATGCTCGGACCACTGTAAATCAGCAGAAAAACAAAAAACAAGAATTGATGGTGTGTTGATTTCCTCACGGCCGCCTGTGAGCCGTGTACCTAGTTTTATACAATATAATACAATTTATCGATTTAGATGGAAATATATTCATGTTTACAGTTAAGGCCCGAAATACCACACCCCATTTATAGAATGTTTTTTTATCCCATATTTATAACCAGTTAGTTCTAATAGCCATGGCCATTTTTCTGTAAGGACCAACCAGCTAACACCTTAACAAATCGTCCCCTGCCATGAGTTGGGCCATTGGGGGTTGGAAGACTAGGATCTATGTTAGTTTTACAATGTGGGTCCTTCCAGGTACCCATAGGATCCATGGTGCTGCTATATATGGTAACATGGATCCCATCAATATACCCCCAATGTTAGCATATATACCATACATGGATCCTATGGGTTTAGTTGTAGGTACCGTAAACCATCGTGAAATTGGAGTTATGTGAGCCCCAACTTGGCTATCGTAAACGGGGGGGCCACTTTGTAGCTGTGCGGAGTTATGGCCCGGAAGACCAGTTGTAAATTATAAGTCAGTTGTAACTTAGAAACCCATTTATGGATGTGATACCCCCGTTATAACTACAGTAGTCATAACCATTAAGTGGTAAAGGACCATGTGTTTTGTTTCCTCCGGGGGGTTATGACATAGGTCCTGTCCTTTCCACTTTGGCAAAGCTCAGACAAGCGGGCTGTTTACGATAGCTGAGTTGTGGGCCACATAACTCCAATTTCACTATGGTTTATGGTACTTATAACATCTTATAACTATAGTTTCTAGGGTTTATAAACCAACTTATAACTGGGGGGGCCAGATTGTAGTTTCATTCTCATTAACATACTCGTTGTTCAGCTGTTCCACGATGGAATCATGTGGAGTTGCAATGGGAATTGATCGCATTTAGTTTTTTCGCAGACAAATGCTTGAGACCATGCCCACATAATTCACTCAAGAGGAACGATACTCAAACCATTCAAAAAAGACAAAAAACATATTTAAGAATCATGGGTACTTAGGTAGGCCAGAAAAGTTGAGGTGATTTCATGTCAGAATTGAAACCAGACACATTGCGAAAATCACGGTAGAAATTCATGCACAGTTGGAGGGATGGTAAAATCTTCTTACTCGTGCTTAGCAGGGAATGAGGGAATGATCCACAATAACACTTGATAATCATCCCATTCCCCCATTCCCATCTATTCCCTACGTTTCGCACCAGTAAGTCTTTAAAATCATCCCAATTATTTGGTGGCTTCTCCCAGTTAGAAACTGCTTGGCAAACCTGGTAAGTCCTGGATGCGTGGATCATTGGGATGATCTTCCAGCTCTTGGATCTCCAAGGTTTACCCTCTGGGAAACTGCCACATCATAACTATGGAAAATCACAATTTTTCATGGGAAAACTAACTATAAATGGTGATTTTCCAGTTCGTTGTGTGGCAGTTTACCAGGCCGGGTATCCCAATGAATTCGAATGTGACCTGGTCCGAATGATCCACATTTGGAACATTTGGGCATTGTATATGATACTGCTTGGTGGTTTGGAACATTGTTTTTTTTACATAATATATGGCATAATCCTTCCCATTGACTTTCATATTTTTCAAGATGGTTAAAAGCACCAACCAGGATAATATGAGGAAAGATTGGCAATTGTGAACGGGATTCCCACAGATTTAGGGTGATGTTCCCAAGATATCACCAACACATCTCTGGGAATCAGCAAAATGCAAAAAAATAACGCCCATGTTTAACATTGCAATATCACCAAAAATTGAATGATTTCCCACTGCTGAATTCTAGATGATTTATAAAGTTCCCACGCAAACAAACAGGATCAAACAGGGTTGCTCCAAGCGATTGTAGCCAATTGTAGCTAAATCATTGCTGGAAGGGAAAGCAAGTGTGCTTTTACTCTTTTTGTTTCTCTCTCTCTCTCTCTCTCTCTCGCTCTCTTTCTCAAGATCATTTATCAGAAAAATAACATATATATATATATATATTTACAGTATATATATATATATATATATTTACAGTATATATATACAGTATAAATATATATGTATATATACACATTAAATATATATATACACTCATATGTCTAGCCAATGTGCCCTCCTTGTACCTGGGGTGTTGGGAGCAACCCTGTTATGTCAAGCAACTGCGGGGCCATTTTCATCGCCGCCTGGATCACATCTGACGCAGGAAGCCAAAGGTGCGGAAATTCGCTGGGCGGCGTGGCGGTTGATAGGAAAAACATGTTGTAGTTATGGCCATTAACAGCTACAGTTAAGGCCCGAGTTATACCAGTTATAAGTACTAAGAAAACCCCATTTATAGAATGTATAATCCCATAGAAATAACCAGTTATAACTAATAAATGGCCATGAAAACAGGTATCAATGGACATATAACTCTTTTAACTAGTTGATTAGTTGGTTATACATGATTAGAACTCCAATTATATCTGCTAGTTTGGCCACAACTGTGGGCAACCTGACATTTGTGTGTGTGTGAGATGATACTGGTGGTATAACAAATGAAGATGGGGAACCCAATATTTTTCTGAAGTGATCATTGATTATAAATTGTGATATCAACCATAAAATGGACGCTTTACCAGCATGAAATGAGAAGATATGGGTACAGCCGCCAAAATTATGATGCATATTCACTTCTCTCCCAGTAAAGTCCTCTACAGCTATGGCCCTGAAATACCAGTTATAAGTCAGTGAAATAGCACCATTTATGAAAAATACCCCGACAGAAATGAGAATCTAGAACCATAAGAACAAGAATAACTGGTAAAACATATGAGATCTAATGGTAAGATAACAAATAATATTATGGATATATCATTATATATAGCATTAACCATAACATATTTAACATAAATGGTTGGTAAACAAATAACTGTATAAATCCCTTTTCTCCAAGTCCTCCCTGTTCGGGGCAGATCCCCTGGGCCGGCTGGCTGACGGAGGCCAGCTGAAGGTCGAAACCGTTAGTTGGCAAGGCCTCATGGCTTTGATTTGGGGGAAGTATGGGGATATCTAAGGGATATGGGGAAATGTTTGTGGTTAATTGTTACTATGAAGGCTTTCTTCATCAATACAGTGGGAGATATCATAACCAATCATAATTGGATATGAGTGATTGATATAAGTCAACTTAGCTATTGTGGATGGTTGCGAATCCTGCGCCAGTTGGAACTATTAGATACCAATGAAACACTGTAAACAAAGGGATTGTAATCGGATAAACCATCTACCAACTGGTGCAGGATTTCTTCCATCCACCGTATCTAAGGGATATGAGGAATGTAGTGGTTGATGGTTAACATCCACGATATAGTGGTAAATATCATAGCCGTAATTGGATATGAATGGGATATGGATGAATGATGAATTGTTTATGGAAGAGAATGGTTAGCATGCTGATTTAACCAACAACGCCGACAAAAATAGTGGTAAAATGCTGTTATAAACAAACATAGAATTATAGATATATACAAAGTTGGACCCCCTAGATAGCTACGTTGGTTAATAACTCCAACAACTTTGGTTTACAGTACTTATAACTACAGTTACTGGGGCGAATCTAAACCAACGTTTACATTACGTTTTGGGGCTCCACATTGTAGTATCCTCTAGGGTTATCAGGCAATGTTATCCTCTATGGATATATTATGTTACCGTATGTATAGTACATATATACCCTCTGGTAAACAGCCACAGAACTATGGAGAATCACCATGTTCAATGGGTTTTTATCCACTATAAAGTAGCATTTTCAATAACGAACTGTTAGTCATTACCAGAGGCTAGTACTTTACTATTAATATACATATATATATATATATTATATATATATGATCATAGATGAACTATGTCGTTACTGCGGGTATGTATAATGCAAGAGTCATCCCAATGGGATGTACACGGGACATCCCGGTGAGAGGTGTTCTTTAACTACCCACGGCTCGTGGGCTCGTGGGGTATAAGCCTAGGAACCTAAGTGAAGTACCCTCTGGTAAACTAACATAGCTATTGAGAATGGCCATTTATAGTGAGTTTTCCCATTCAAAAATGGTGATTTTCCATAGTTATGTTAGTTTACCAGAGGGTAACCCGTCACTTATCCTATGTAAATAACTGGGGTTATAACCCACTTACCCTCTGGTAAACATACAAAAGGCTATTGAACATGGCCATTTATAGTGGATTTACCCACTTATCCTATTTATAACCAAGGTTATAAGCTACTTAGCTAAGTGAGATGGGCCACCAAGTAACAGTTTGCGAACTGGAAAATGGCACATGTATCCTTGATTTGCCTATTAACTAGGTCAATCTTACATGGATACTTTAATCCTTTTAGTCTTTTGGTATTAATGGGCATATCTACTAACCAGCAAAGAATTTATTTTTTTGCAGGGTATCTAAGATTGGCAATGTTAAGGATGGTGATTTTCCAGTTCGCTTTGATGGTTTACCGGAGGGTCATGGTTAATATCAATTAATTGTGATTTGTACTATAATAGTAGCAATTGGAGCATTGATAATCACATTCCCCGTTCATATGAGAAACACACCCTACATCTACGGTCCCAAATATGTGTGAATCCATGTAAACCCCCTACTTAATCATGGTGTCCGGGGGAGGATGTTTTTACTAAGAGGGCGACGGTTTTGCAAAATATTGCATTTCAATGTATGATTTTTCATGAATATTTCATAACATGTCTGAGAGTGGTGATGGTGTGAATATCACTCAGTACATCTCAGAACCTAAACAAAAATGGAGTTAAATGTCTGGTTTCAATCGGTGGATTTGGCGGTGAAAAGTCTGAGATTGGATGGATATTTGCAGTTACAGTTAAGGCCCTTTACCAGTTGTAAGTACTTATAACCCATTTATAGAATTTATAATCCCATAGAAATAACCAGTTACCAGTTATAACTAATAGCCATGGCCATAAGTGTAATTGTTTACATGGATATACCCAAATATTTGATAGCCTCAGAGAATCAAACATGGGTTTGCTGGAAAATCACCCATTTAGTTCGATGATTTATGTCTATACAAGGTGGTGCCCCCCCAGTTATAAGTTGGTTTATAATCCCACTAACTATAGATATATCTACCATAAGTCCTAGTTATTAGAGTTATAAACCAACTTAGCTATCTTGGGGGCACCACATTGTAACAGATTATTATGTTCCAAACATATTTAATTGAAACTAACGTTATTGCCCTTACCACATAAGTTTATGGAATGATAACCATAAATATACCTGGTTTCTAGGGCTTCAACTGTACTATTATATAAATGGGGCTTTAACCTGCAAACAACAACGCAGTCGCCTGGGTAGTCGCCTCTTTCTCTGCGGGATTTCGCTCATGTCCTTTGCAATGTTTGCCAGATTGGATTCATTCTACAATTTCCAACCAATTGCCACTCAAACAATCTCAAACAAAATCTAACAATCTACAATCTCAAACAATCTCAAACAGTTGTTCCCCACTTGCCAGGTGAAGGTCTCTAGATCTTATCAGAGTTGCTCTCTCCTCATCCTCCTCCTCGTCTGGCAACTGCGAGCTCCAGATCTCAATGGGCACTGCCGGACATCAGCAAGACGCCAGAGAGAATGCCAGACTGCAGGCCTGAAAAGATATCAGATAGAATGCCAGATAGAATGTCAGAGTATATTATATGCCAGAAAGAATGTTAGATAGAACGTCGAAATAACTATGCCACATATACTTCCAGATGGTATGTCAGAAACCCTGTCAGAATTGTGTTTCAAGGTGGGAATCACTCGAAGAAGCAATTTATTTTTTATTTTACATCAAGTTTGGAAACACGAGGTGATCAACAGTCTATTTTACAATGTGGGGACCCCCAGTTATAAGTTGTTTTATAAGCCCCAGTAAGTATAGTTATAAGTACCATAAACCATAGTTATTGGAGTTATGTGAACCCCAGCTTAGCTATCGTAAACGGTGCCCACACTTTGTAGGAAAGTTGCTTTTCCCCGACGCTTCTGGTGGATGGCCCTTTTCATTGTCAGCCGTAAACAATTTGTCGGACTACGTTTGAGGAAAGAGATTGCAGACATCTTTACAGATCCTCCCAGAGGATACGCGGCGGCAGTGTGGATGAGGATCAAGAATCCATCAAAAATGTAGTGGGAAGCAATGACATACAATGGAATATAAGGGAGTATGATGGAACACAATGGAATATAATGATTGTAATTGGGGATATATGATATATATATATACATTGTAAGCCAACAATATGATGTTTGGGTTTGTCGTAAAATGGGGAAGATGTCCTAAAATGCAAATTTTGATCAGGACGGTTTTATGTTTTTGAACACGTTAGTGTATTTGACGGCTTGATCAATCGAGCACTCACCATGTCCTTTGCCAGACACCTTCTGCCTTCTACGCAAAGTGATTGCACTGGAGAACGTGGACAGCTGTGGTGTGGACAAGCGAAGTGTGGTGCTTGGAATGCCCCAAACCCTGCAGTTATGGCCATTTATTAGTTATAACTGGTTATGAATGGGATTATACATTCTATAAATGGGGTTATAAGTACTTATAACTGGTCTAACTCGGGCCTTAACTGTGGCCAAAACTGGACACCTGGCCACCGGTCTGGAGATGTCACCGATGCGTTTTTTAAGCGTTTCCTGGGCGAGATGCTGGCCGAGATGACAAAACATAGAAAATAAGTCACCCTACTTTGAACTAAATTCTGTTTTAATCTAATTTAACTAGATAAGTTCAAATCAACATTTTCAAGATGATGTGTTTTTATCGAACTTAACTACAATAGCCGAGCTATAACCAGAATAATTTCAGGGTTCCCATGCTGTATGATCAACCCTGGGATTTTGGGGTATTTTGTTTTCAGACAAACTCATGGTTTGTCACAACAACACAAGAGGCACATCCTAGTTCACCAACCAATCGACAAATAGACCGCGGATCGCACACGAAGTGCATATCGGGCAGCAAACTGATCTTAACAACATGGACATAGGTCAAACAATAAGGCTTTATGATGCGCAGATCGTAGTCATGTTTAGTTGACCAACTAGTTTTTACTATGCACCCATGGGGTAATCAGTCATATTTTAAGCATTTTTAAGCTATCAATATGGCAGCATCAGAATACCTGCTGGTTACATAGAAATGCACCGGATGTTAGCACCTTCAGATTTTTTTGGTGGTGAATTTGATGAAGGCTATGGTATCTCTACCTACCCTTTTTATGTGTCATTCAAACATGACGAGCTGGAAAATTTTGGAACTAAACAGAGGTTTATAGCTGCAGTTAGGGCCCGAGTTATACCAGTTATAAGTACTTAGAAAACCCCATGTATAGAATGTCTTTTATCCCATAGAAATAGCCAGTTAGTTCACTAATAGCCATAGCCATTTTTCTTTGGAAAAAATCTTGGCTACATCCTGGATTCCCAGCAGATGATGCTGCTGATTGCCAGAGGCTACATCTCAAGAATGGTCGAGAGCCAAAGTTGGCTACACATGTGATCAGTTCTGGTTGGTGGTTTCAAACATTGGTTAAGTATGGGGTAATGATGGTTGATCATGGTTAATCATGGTTAATAATGGTTAATAATGGTTAATAATGGTTAATAATCACTGGTTGGTGGTCAGTGATGGTTAATACTGATGGTTAATAATGGTTAATATTGATTAATGATGGTTAACAATTGATGAATGATAGTGGTTAGTGATGGTTAATAACTATTAATAATGAGGAATAATGGTTCACTGGTTGGTGGTTTCAAACATGGCTTTTATTTTCCATTTCATATATGGGATGTCATCCGAAACCCATTGACGAACTCCATCATTTTTCAAGATGGTTGAAACCACCAACCAGAGTTTATCACAGTTTCTCTATCTATGTATATTCATGCAGATCCATGTGTATATCTGACATCATGTCATTGTATATCTACAAAGTGGCCACGAAATCGCTAAATTGAGGGCACATAATTCCAATAACCATGGTTTATGATACGTTAACCAGTTTTTTTTTAATAATCCAACAACTCTCAGTAGTTGGTAACGTCAATAACTTCATTTTCACACTGGTTTATGGTACTTCTAACAAACTATATAGTTACAAAGTGGGGCCCCCAAACGATAGCTAAGTTGGGGTTCATATAACTCTAATTTCACTATGGTTTATGGTACTTATAACGAGCTAGTTACTGATGGTTTTTGGTACTTATAACTATGGTTTATGGTACTTATGGTCTATGGTTTATGGATTATACTGTAAAACATTATAAAACATTATAAACCATTATAAACCATTTTAAACAATTATAAACCATTATAAACCATTATAATCCCATGGTACTTATAAACAACTTTCATATAACTGGGGGGTACCCACATTGTACTGATGGGGGTTATAAACCACCAACGTTCACATCGTGGGCGCCTCAAAAAGTTGGAAGTCCTCCAAGTGCTGGCGCGGGACATGTTCCTTGAACATGCAACGCAAGTGGAAAATTATATATATATATATATGTACATACTAAAAATATACTAACATATTAATACATACAGTCATAGTGACATATATAGATACATATACAATATACATATACTAATCATAATTTGTTTGTTCATGTATATTGACAATTATATCATATCATATCATCATTACATTTCTTAATCATATACACGTACATTGCACACATACACAACAATATATTTCCCGTTGGTGAAAATGCCGGGTGCCAAAAAAACACCACCAACAACCACCACCAACAAAAACAGGATGAAGATACTCCGCATGTCACCAGAGATGAGGTTGGGTGGGAGCTGGCGTCCGACCCAACCTGGGTTTACCTAAGGTTTAGCTACTTTTTAACCTCAAGTTTGTGGACATATTTTTTTTTGTTTAATTAATCTAGGTCAATCTTACATGGATACTTTAATCCTTTAGTCTTTTGGTATTAATGGGAATATCTACTAACCAGCAAAGATTTTTTTTTTGCAGGGTATCTAAGATTGGCAATGTTTTTACTTTATTTTAACCGTCACTGGACTATGTTTACAATGCTTGCGTTTTGTTATGGTGCATTTATTCATCAACAATATTTACGCATATGGAAACCATCGGGTCTAATATGGTCTAATTATCTATTTGAAAAATGTTGTTCTCTTAACCAAGCTGTGGAGAGTTGCTTTATAACCCCTTGAATCATACCAACGGCTAAACCTAGGTATTTGCCGCAACTTACTTAACGGGGCCCACCTTGCTACGATGATCCCACTTGACTCAGCCATCGTTGCCGTTGGAGCTCCATAAATGGTCTGGGTAAATTATTAGAGAGTATCCCAAGAAAATGCTGGTTTAATGAGCTTGAAAATCATTGGAGTATCATGGGATATATATATATATATACATATGTCTGGGTAAATTATAACAACCGAACCCTGTTCTCCCGAAGCCTGGAATCATGGTTTATGTCAGGAAAATCATCCCCATTCATGGCCGAACTATTCAGATTAGTGAATATTATAATTTACCCAGAATGGTTATCTGGTGGTTGGGAACATGGCTTTTACGACTTTCCATTCAGTTGGGAATTTCATCATCCCAACTGACGAACTCCATCATTTTTCAGAGGGGTTGAAACCACCAACCAGTTATTTCATGTTACTACTTTGGGGTTTTCATTCCATAACTTGGTCCACAACTGACTTGTAACTGGTGGCCACAAGTGTAGTAGCCACAGATATTTGTACACCACTTCCAAAGGATACCCTGATGTTGTAAGGTTGCAAGCCACACGCTGAAAGAAAACTGGAGTAAGGGAATTATTCCGAATTCTTCCGTTGTAGTACAATGCGAGGTGTCAAAAAGTGAATGCGTGAAACATCATCAGAAGATTAACATATCCGGACAACCTCTTCTCCTCATTTTTGGAGTTTCATCAAGGGAGAGTGACAAGGTCCCGATATCCTTAGGTTTCGTCAACATAAGCCAGATGTCCAAAGCATTCAAAACTTAGTGGACAAAATAATGACAAAGAATATATGATTATGCATGTTCTGGACATGAGTGTATCTAAATGGTGAATTCCAGGTGGTTATCACATTTATAATCATTTATATACATTTATGCCATTTGGGGGATAGCAATGCAAGGGTATACCTTGGCTGCTTGGATAGATCCACATGTCAAACATCAGCCCGAATCCTTTGGGTTCTCGACTGGAGCACGACAACGACCCTGGGGCTCAAGCATTGTGCAGCTACAAACGCTCCTGTGAAATAGCCAAGCCAAACAGCCATGCAGATGTCATTGAAGCTACCTGGCGAAAAACTCCGAACAGACTGGTTTCTGCTATTCGTTTGAACATGAACCACATGATGCCCCGCCTTATTTGGAATGTTTTTTCAACGAAATGACAAATTCTGTAGTTACACTAAAATAAAAGTAGATGGCTCAACTCAAAAACCAAAATACCCATAAGATGGCACCGCGCGCTGAGAGAGAAAACGGCGCTATTTTAGCTGGAACATAAAACGAGGTCCGCCAATTGAAGAAAAAATCGCCCTACTTTAAAATGAAAAGGTAGATGGCGCAACTGCCACTCCAGTAGATGGATATAAGGGT
>Ga0126342_10020777_pt1 | contig 11004 bp, 9 predicted proteins | sample Cyp1metagenome_FD_92528 | JGI IMG/M metagenome (GOLD analysis project Ga0126342, IMG submission 92528) | Coral microbial communities from Lord Howe Island, Old Settlement Bay, Australia - Cyphastrea 1 metagenome | ecosystem: Host-associated > Invertebrates > Cnidaria > Coral ... | reverse complement strand
TATATATATATAATCAAATAGGCATATTATATATATGATCATATATTTAATATTCTTTAATTATATACACATGTCACACATGTTTATACATGTTTATTTCTACATCAATTACTCGGACTCACAAACGTTGAAAATGGTCCGCACCATCAAATCTACAATTAATCCAAAACAAGGCTTAAGGCTGCTGAGTCGGCTTGACACTTACTGAGCATCAGGAGTGGCCGTTAGTGAGATGGCTATAGATTATGCAAATCTAATCCCATCCCGTCTGATGATACAGCATATTGGGACTTCAGAAAGGACATATCCATAACTTAAGAAACTTAAGAGTGATAGACCCCCATCCACATGACGATTTAACACTCAACACTCAACAGCGAGTACTAAACAAATCTGGAGCCCAACATTCAATATCCATTTCAAGAACCTAAATTGGAGGTACCTACCATATATAAGGCCTATGTAAGGCCTACGTAAAAGGATATACCTCCATTTTAGGATCCTGGAATTCCCATTGAAACATGGTTCATCGGTTAATCAACGAACCCCGGAGGCACCCAGCAACCAGGCCGCCGTAAGTTTTTTGCCGACTCCGGATCCGACGGATATTCCTAGTGTCGGCCTTACGACACGTCTGAGTCTGACGCATCACATATTTTGAGCCTCAAAACAAAGAGAACTGCAATATGCCACCAGTTTAGCAAGATTTGATCTATTCTCTTTGCAGGGTGCTTTATGCTTCATTTGAATGATTTCTTGGTCAACAACCTATCCTGCTTGGAGGATTGGAACACTGTTTTTTTGTTTCGTTGCTGCGATATCATACTTGTTCGCGATACAAGTCATATTCATTTGGATGATTTGGTCGCGGTTTCTCGCGAAACGCTGTGGAACATTTCACGCCACTCAGTTCAGCTCGCAGAGTTTCCAAAGGCCATCGTCCAAGTAATGAATCTTGTCAATGCAAATACCTCACAGGATGCACACGGAAAGGGTCAAAAGCCCATGGGAATCGAATGGCAACATAGCTGGGATTTATGGATGTTCATTCATCCAAATATATGAATATAGTGCAATAATCATAACAGCATACAGCACATGAATATTGTTGGCATGGTCAAGAACTTAGGAAGGGGTGCATTTTACCCCAAAATTAATTCGGAACAACTTAGAATGACCTGCAAATAGAATGCCTCCGGGCAAACTTAGATAGACTCAGTACCCACATACCAAAATATTGCATGTGTATGAATCACATGGGTATCATTGGTGGTTCTAAGTTTAGCCACAAAGGGGAATTCTAACTGGGTTTTGCTGCAATGGCGCCGTGTTTTATTCAAAATCAACATCGCGGCGCGAAAAAACACATGTCCGGCGACCTTTTCCCATTATATTCATTATATACATATATAATTGTATATATATATAATCATATATATATATATAATCATATATATATAGAGAGTACAAGTTCCCAACCGCGGCATTAATAGTTTCGAGCCACCCTCACATAAAAAGCCTCTGACGCAAATCAACTCCTAAATGCCAACCAGTATAGACTAAATAGAGCAAACAAACACAGCAAAGAAGGTGATTATATACATACATCAGGGAAAACCCCCCTGACCACCCAAGAAATGGAAGATGTTATGATGTGCACAAATCATGTGCTGTCATGGCATATGGGTAGATCTCACCATCAAAAGAAGAGATGTACACAAATGAGTCATAGAAAGACATAGCAATTTAACAGGTGTGATCAAACGCCAACCGTATCCAATTGCGGGATATACATGTATTGAGTCAAAAGCGAGATCTCTTGCTGTGCTTGGATGACGCTTGAACAAAACAAGCGGGCAGTCATGAGGGACGATTTTCATCGATTTTCACCCATCCCTGCGGTAGAAAACCAACCATATTTGCACATGAAGGGATCAAGATTTTAAGTTTCAGGCCTGGCAAGCCACAATTCTGCGCTATTGTCAGTAAATTCACCATATCATTTTTTGGGTGCCCCGTACCCATTTGAAACCGCTGTCATGGCGCCTTTGTTGACGCTCCTGATGGCTTCTGTTGACATAGTAGCAATACCCACTGCACAAGCATGCCTCGCTCAAAGCCAACAAGTCAAATAGGTTCTCTCTTAAAGGACAGTAACATATGGATATGACATAGCATTAAATACATTGTATATATAATATGACATATGACGTGATTGTCAAAACATTCTCTGCAGAAAAACTTGTCAATTTCTGATCGGTCATTTCAGGGCCATCCGAAACAAGAATATATAGTTATGAATCCATCACCAGGGCTTTTGACATTGTACAGTTGTAACATAAAGCAAATGTCTAGAAATTGGTTGAAGGAAAGCTGGAAGCAAAAACATGTGCCAAGAAAACCAGGAGAGCATCATGAAAAAATGCCATCCAGGCATAGCATCTGGCTTACAATTTGGCAGTTTCTATCCATATTCTAAAAGCCTATACCCAAAAATTCAATGTGGAAAAGTATGTTTCCAATACTTTTCTATATTTTTCCATATTTTTCTTCTCGCATCCTGCAGCTTCGACGTGTGGCCAAGTCGCTCCGTCCCTTCTGCCGTCACCTGGGCAGGTAGTCAAACGAAAATATTGGCCGGTGCCGACCAGATGGAAACCTGAAGGATATGGAGGAACCATCAGTCATAACATCCTGGAAGCACTTTTCTATCTTTTTGGGAGTTGCTCCGTAAATTATGCATGACAGCATGTCTTGGATAAAACAGGTGGATAAAACAGTGACTTTCGCCAAATATATATATATAAATATCTAAATATGTAAGTATATCTAAATAAAACTAAATATGTCTGAATGTATCTACAGATATCTAAATATGCTGGGTTTCGTCTATTACTCACAGTTCTGGCTGTGTAACCTGGCATCTCCACAGGTCTTGGAGCCAACTCCACCGCCCAGCCTGCACACAAGCACCCTCGGGGACGTCCTGGCGGCGACCAAAAAAAATTGATGCCTTCCCTGTTGAAAATGGACAAGCACGGTGAACATATGGATCTTCAAGCAGGGCAGGTTCCATGAGAGTCTCATTTAGTGACCAAGGTTTCGAGAATGGAGCAACTCTTTGGCTTTCCCCAAAACAAAAGTGGTCCCTTGGCTCCCATTTTCACGGTCACGAGCAAGTTCAGCAAAAACTTTTGGGGGTTCAGAGAAAACAGCAAACATCCTGTCCAGAATCTGTCAAGTTTCCCCCCAAAATTGATGGGGTCATAGCCTCTTACTCCCCCTCTTTCAAACACCCCACTTAGTGCCTTGTTTTCAAGCGGGGCAATAACCCATTTATAAATGGGGTAACCGAGGAGTAGGGGTTTTATAAACCAGGATGATCAACATGAATTAACCAGATACGATTCGCAACTGAAGATCCCCTTTTTTTGGCCGCAAAAAATATCGGATCACTTGACATGTCATGACATGTCATGACAGTCATGGCAGTCATGGCACAGCACAGCTCCTCCATGGCACCACCAGGGGAGGTGAGCCCGGGACACATGATGGAGGCGCCACGCAACACGAATTTGATGGCCTCGGTTCGCAGCGTTGCGGTCACCGAGGCCTGGAAGTCCAACGGTGAGGAATCCCGGTAAAAGGTCATGGAAACTGAATGAACATATAGACATCTGAACAAATATGATATGACTATAGACTATACATAACTCTTCTATGTCTTTTCAATGCATCTAGATGACATGACAAACACGATTCACATCAATGCACTCTGAATCGTCTAATACTCGTATAGGTCACATAGGTCCTGTACGTGTGTCCAAAGATCACGGAGCACCCAAGTCATATAGTTAATTGTCAAGTCTCAAAACAGTGGTAGCCGATCCAGAGGCAGGAAACCGATGCATCCCCTGCTGACATACAGTACACATATGTAAATATATATATATGATATACCATATAGAATAAAACATAGAGTAAATAATATATTTCTTACACATTCTAACATATATGTATTACAATAATAATCATCATCATCATAATAATATATACAATCTATAATAAATATGTATATGATAAACAAATAATATATAATAATAATAAAAATAGTAACAATAATAAGAATAATAAATAACAATAATACTAATAATAAAAGGAATAAATAAATGAATAAATAAATGAATAAATAATAATAACAATAACAATAACAATATAATACTTACAAGTTAGAAACGCACGTCAACCGTTAACACCTGTCCCCTCCCCGTCCTAAACCCGAGACCCTTCGCACCCCAGCTCTGTTTTTCAAGGGCGTCGGACGCCAAGTGCTGGAAAATTGCCCCGCTTATGGGGGGAGCTCTTGTGGGGGATGGCATGCAGGGAACTCTGTTACACAATGAGTTGCACCTCACGCGTGCAACCGAGTTCCACCAAAAACTCCCCTGCCGCTGTCCGCAGCACACCGCGCAGAATCTGGCGCTGCCGCGCTACACCGGCCCTACGCGGGGCTAGCTGGGGCTGATGCCGCTCCAAATTTTGCAACCCACCGCGCGCCAATGCCTCACCCCCGCCAAATGCACCAAGCAAGGCAGCAGGGTGCAGGCGGACCCACCTTGCTCACAGTACCACCCAAGCTTCTCCATACCAAGCTAAGACCCTCGCCTTGGAAGCAGCAAGCAAATTAAAAAAAAACGTATTTGCACAGACAACAAGAAGTGTAACCATCCCTCGCACATAGAAACATATGCGTCATCAACAATTACGCATAAGTATGTCTTATTATCACGATATTCCCGGAGGGATTAAAAAACAAACCCCTACCGGGAAAAAAAACCTACCGAAAAGCAAAACGACAAAGCTTTACCAAAAACGCCAAGGCACAGCTGCGGCGGGAACTTGGAAAAAGCCAAGGTCCGCCACAAACCGAAAAGGCTGCGGAAGCCTGTGTCGTCTGCCGAGGGCAACTTAAAGCAGGGTTGGCGCTACAGCCAAAACACCCAAACATTTCTTGAACTAACTTTAAGGATTGGTCTAAAACCAACCTTGTAAACAACAGCTTCAAAAATCGTTGTGCCCCATCTAGCCTGCAGCAGATACAAGTCTCCGGGAGGATGACCGGCATGCCAGCGAGCACCGCCAGGGCTGCATTCATCGCAAGCATCCTCATCATATCTCATCATGGCTCCAAAAAAAAGACAGGGGAGACGAAACAAACGAATTAACCAAAAGCTGCGATGTGCTTCATGTGATGACATGTCGTGAACCCGTTGGATTGGACCAAACCCCGGAAGCTGGAAGTAACACAAAGGGAAACATTACAAAGCCCTTTGGATCCATTATTTTCGAAGGATACCTGCACAGTTTCAAATCTAACAAGTTCAACAGTTTCAAGGCTAACAAGTTCAAAAGGGGATCCAAACTTTAACCCTGGTACCGCCCCAGCTACAAGCAAGGATTGTCTTGATAATTTTCACTCGAAGCCTTCATGCTGTTTGCCGCAAAAGCAATGCAGAAAGACAACGGCCAAAGCACCGACCTCCGACCAAGCCAACAGCTTCGAACCTCAAAATGAAAATCAAGCATTAAAAGCACTAGAAGCAGGAGTAACAAATCACACAGTAACCAGACCACGATCTTGAAACTTCCAGTTGGCGCGAATGAGAATGGAAAGTTGCCATTATGGATGCAGTTATGCCTGTCATCAAAGCTGTAGAAGGAGGACTACTCGTACCAGAAGTACCGCACAAGGCGGCGGCGGAAGTTTCAACAATAGGAAACCTATAGGAAGGGTTGGTTGTTGTGACTCACGGATGGCAGAGCGAATCCACTGATGGACCGAAAGGTGGTTGGAGTTGTGTTTTCTGGATTGGTTGCAATGGTTGCAGTGGTTACCTCACCACAACTGCTGGATGTAGTGTGGTGTAGTGCAGTTGCAGTTGTAGTTGTAGGTTTAGTTCTAGTTGTAGTGTACTGGAGTTGTAGTTGTACTGGAGTTGTAGTTGTACTGTAGTGTAATTAGTGTAGTGTAGTTGCAGTTGCAGTTGTAGTTGTGGTGTGGTGTAATTAGTGTAGTGTATTGTAGTGTACTGTAGTGTTGTGTACTGCAACTCCACTACACTACAACTACAACTAAACCTACAACTACAACTGCAACTGCATTACACCACACTACATCCAGCAGTTGTGGTGAGGTAACCTAGTGTAGTATTGTAGTGTAAAGTTATGTAGTTGTCGTTGTAGTGTCGTATAGTGCAATGTAGCGGTAGTTGCAGTTGTAGTGTAATGTAATGTAACGTAATGTAACGTAATGTAATGTAATGTAATGTAATTAGTGTAGTGTAGTGTTGTGTAATGTAGTGTAGTTCTAGTTGTATTTGTATTTGTAGCTGTAATTTACTGCAGTTTAATTATTGTTTTGTAGTGTAATGTAGTGTACCTGTACTTGTAATTGTAGCTGTGTCGCTGCCACACCTATCGAGAAACAGAAAACAAGGATTTGAACTTCCAATTTATCACACACCAGAATCCAAAGCAAAGGTGCTTGTATGTACAAATACTTCTACAAGTATGCACAACATTTGTTTGTGACTTACAAGCTGCAAACGACCATCTAGCCTGTGCTTCTGAAAGACCCTGCGCCCGCCAGTTCTTGACCCACAGCTCTGCCCAACAATGAACCACATCGTGCGGCGCCAGCGGAGCCACCACCTGACAAACAGACTTCGGTATCATAAGGCATTGCACGCCTTCTACAGAAACCGAACGAAAGCAAGCAACTATAACCGAGATGTTGGCTACAAGCGTTAACATAGCAAATGGTCTTTGAAACAAAGTATGTGGAAAAAACAAGAAATAATCATGCACTGCCCCCGTTTAAAAAAAACGCAAGCAACTTGCAACAACCCAGAAACCTGCTGCATCTGCAGAGCCACGTGACCTACCAGTTCCATACTTAGAACATTGGCAAACGCAATTTGCAACACTGCATGCTGCACAGTCAACGCACAAATAATTACTTGGGTATCCAAGCTGTACACTCAAACCCCAGCCCAAAGCACAACGGCACAACGCAAAGAAACACTGCGCGGTCCTTCCACTGCACAAGGAGAGGCAAAGCCTGCATAGCACGGTATAGACTGGTAAAAGAACATAAACATGCAGACAACAAGGTCCAAACCTACCCCGGAATCCTCAAAAACAACGTGCGAATTACTGCTGTTTTTAGAACACCAGCACCCTGAACCCCTAAGCTGAGGTCAACACTGATGCAAATCGAAAAAACAACCAAAACTTCTGCCGACCAACTACCCAGCTTGAGAAATCACACTGCACATTGCACATCCAATCCTGACAGGCATGCTCATGAAGCTCTGTGACAAACACCTCGTTACAAAAAGAAAAATGTCGCACATCACCACACTGCTGTAGTCGATTCCTTAGCTATTCGTGCCAAAGAAATGACTGATCAGCTTGGAGGTTGATGCTTCATAGCGATATGGAAAAAACAAAGGTGCCTTGATTTACCCAATTTTGTCTCGGTTAGAACAATTTTAACGCCACGGCAAAAGCATCCCTGATTCCAAAAGAATGCAATGCGTCTCCTGCGGCAAGAGCAACAAATCTTTTTGCCAGCTTTGGCTCTTCGCAGTCAAAATTTACGCGCTTGCACTTTATCAAGAAATTCCCGCAGGATCACCTCAATTATGCGCAATCCGCGCACAACATCGCAAGCTTTGCACAACAGAACAGTCATCTACATTAACGGTGTTCAAGCACTGCTTTCGGCGGATTAGGACCCGCATACGGAAGTGCCCAATACGGATTATGACCATTTGTTCCGCTAAGTCCAATACGGAAGTGCCCACAGTCTCCGGGGCCATCGGCGGAGGACACATCACGGAACAAGTCAAGGTCATTGATCTGTATAGCACTGGCAAGATTGCTCCATTGCAGGTTTGTGGGTATTAATCCTGGTTCCTTTGGTCGCTAACTGCACCTGGCACAACGCTAGCAAGAAAGAACGCGGCCAAAGCTAAAACCGCCAAACACTGAAGCAAAAAAACAAAACAGAACAACTAAGACGATTCGAATGTGCACCACAGCATCGGACGTCGCGCTATCAGATAGAGCTGAGAATCTCGCTCGACGACAAGAGCAATTTTACACAGGTTGTCGCCTGACAGTGAAAAAAAACATGTGGTGGCTGACAAGAAACTTCAATAAAGCAAAGTTACACCTGCACAAATCCACCATCTTAAAACAGAAACAACACAACAAACAGCCTAAGTTGCAGACGTACTTCAGGCCTTGCGGCTTTTCTTTTGAAAGCTGCCTCCCAAAAGCGAAGTAACGTCTTTACTATGTATATATATATATAGAGATAAACATGTAAAGAGATAAAAGCTAATAAGCACATGGACATTTAGATAGACAGATAGATAGGTAGATAGAAAGATAGTCAGACAGGACAGACAAATAGATAGACAGACAGATAGATAGATGGCTATAGACAGATGGAAAGATAGATAGATAGATAGATAGATAGATGGATAGATAGATAGAGAGAGAGATAGATAAGAAAGATAAAACAGATACGATAGATAAGATAGATAAGATAGATAAGATAGATAAAATAAGATAGATAATATAGATAAGATAGATAAGATAGATAAGATAGATAAGATAGATAGATAGATAGATAGATAGATAGGTAGATAGATAGATAGATAGATCGATCGATCGATCGATCGATAGATAGATAGATCGATCGATCGATAGATCGATAGATATAGATAGATAGAAAGATAGACAGACAGGACAGACAAATAGATAGACAGACAGATAGATAGATGGCTATAGACAGATGGATAGATAGATAGATAGATAGATAGATATAGATAGATAGATAGATAGATCGATAGATAGATAGATAGATAGATCGATCGATCGATCGATCGATCGATAGATCGATAGATCGATAGATATAGATAGATAGAAAGATAGACAGACAGGACAGACAAATAGATAGACAGACAGACAGATAGATAGATGGCTATAGACAGATGGATAGATAGATAGATAGATAGATAGATAGAAAGATAGATAGATAGATAGATAGATAGACGGAGAGATGAATAACTAGAAAGTAAATGCTAGATACAGACAAACACATATGGATTATACATGTAATTGTCACCAAAAGCCTGCCAAAATTCTCGCTGCTTCATGGCGACGATGACACCGCCTTCAAAGTGCTATAGAGCACACGGACACACACACACTCACACAAACAAACAAGCAAACGATAGCACCCTTTTCAAAAGCTGCTGCCGTCTATTGCAGTAAGCTCTTGCGGTGTGCTTGCGGATCAAGGACCTCAGAAACGAATGGAAGCCAAAGAACACAATCAAAAGACAAACAACGCCCAACAAAAACAGCAAACAAACAACTGGGGACAGCACGTAGCGAGATCTCATCTTATTGGCCCAGGCCACATCCTCCTCCGTCACCTCAAAGTCCTGAGCAGCAACAAGCAAGAAGAAAAGACAAAAAAAGTGTTACAGCTACCGAAAGTATCAAACCGACCACGAGCAAACAAAATAATGCAAGCAAGAAACAACGTGGCCAAGGAGGTCTTCAACACCGACTGGGCCGGAAAGAGACCCCTGCGCCCAGTCGGTGTACCTCTCTGCCTTGTGCCAGAGCTTCGCCGGCACAGTGGCCCCGCCGTGCTGATCGACCCACCAATCCTGCAAGCGAAAGCAGATACACGCACCAAAGGGAAAACTACACGTACTCAATGCAAGATGAAATTTCTTATAACAACAAGCGAGCGCCTCAGCAAGGTTCCAAAGATGAACCCCCGGTCGAAGAACAGCGAGAACACGACGGCCTTCTCCGCAAGGAAAAAGTACGGAAACGACAGAACAAAACTGCAAGGCAAAAAAACACCCGCCTGCTTTGGCCTGCGCAGCTGCGAACCAGAAGGCCACCTCCACACTGCTCGACCAAGAAAGCCAGGGCGAATCCTAAGCAAAACCAAGAGAAAAAGCAAGCGAAAGGAAACGCAACAAACATCAACAAACAACCACCAACACGACAAATCACAGCCTAAGAGCAAAGCCCGAGGGCTCAGCGCCACGCGCTCCCACACATAGGTCGGGCGGGCGCCCTTGGGTTTCACACAGAAATCCAAGCACGCCGCGCCACGAAACAAAGGACCTGCAGCACAGCAGGACAAACCCCGCCGAAAAGAACCAAGCAAACACGCAGAAAACAAACACGAAAAAGTCAAACGAACAACAGCAATCCAACCTGGAGGACGGAGGCAGCTGAAAGTGGGCCCACCCGCCGGATAGGCCCCAACCTTCCAAGACGAAAAGATTTCACAACAATGCAATATTCTATGTAAAAAAAAGAAAGCTTCAACATACAGCGACGAAAACATACCTGCCCATATCCAGCCTCAGGAACAGCAACAGCCTCACAACAATGTGGCAAAAGCAAGAACGCATCAAAAGGCAAAACAAAAAAAACAACGCGAAACACAAAAACAATGAAAAAAACACAGCAAGCAAGGGATCATGCTCCGCCTCAGGAGACATCTTCCTCGACCTGAGAAAACGCGACGTAGACTTGCATGTCACGCACGCACCAGCTCAAAACAAAGAAACTAATGTAGAATATACAATGTATGATATATAATATATAATTTATAAATTAAGGTATAATATATTTTAAAGCCTATACAATATATAATATATAATATATATATAATATAATATATAATATAATATATAATATAATAATATATATATAATATAATATATAATAATATAAATAATATATAATGTATAATATATAAAATTGTAAATAATATATAATATATAATATATAATATATAATATATAATATATAATATATAATATATAACATAATATATAATATATAGATAATATATTAAAAAAAATAAAATAATATATATAATATATAATATATAAT
>Ga0126342_10020776_pt1 | contig 11004 bp, 8 predicted proteins | sample Cyp1metagenome_FD_92528 | JGI IMG/M metagenome (GOLD analysis project Ga0126342, IMG submission 92528) | Coral microbial communities from Lord Howe Island, Old Settlement Bay, Australia - Cyphastrea 1 metagenome | ecosystem: Host-associated > Invertebrates > Cnidaria > Coral ... | reverse complement strand
ATATATATATATATATATATATATATATATATATATCATATACATATCATGTTTATATATATATATATCATATACATATGTTTATATATATATGTGATTTTAGATAAATGTAAATTTGTGAATTATATAATTGTACTTTATATACATATATATATATATTTGTATATTGTATATTTAAATATATATGTAATTCTATTTAATGCATTTATATATATATATATTATATTTTAGATAATTATATTTACAACTATGAATTAATTATATATATACATATATTTGTATAATTATATATTTAAAATTACATAATTATCATTAATTATATATATAGGTATCATTAATTTTATATCTTTTCTATATATATACATATGTATAATATGATATATATATTTATATTGACATATTATACATATATAAATGTATAAATATATATATATACACACATATATGTAGTAATATAGGAGTTGCATCCCCATTTTCATTGGTCAAAACTGCATGTTTCATTGGTTAAACCACCATTTCTGTTGACTATTTTTTTACATGGATTGGATAAATATTGGTATTTGTTTTCGTATTTTTCCATCAGTTTTTGCTGGGTAAAACTTAAAAAAATGACGACACCCTAATCTCTGACCGTTTGGCGAGGCTATTTGCTTGGGAAGTTGGAGCCGGAGGAGGCGATGTTTTTGCCAGATTGAATGGGATAAAGTGGGGGATTTATAGGGAGAATGGGATAATTAATGGGATATTTATATGTATATATGATAAACAAATAGAAACAATTTGATATTTACCAACTTTTGTATTTTTTGTGTTTGGGATGTCATATGAGGAAGAGTCATTTCTGTGTGGCCGATGGACTCTATCCAATCTATGTCTGACTTTCCCTACCTGGGAAAATAAGACCCAAGTTGCTGAGAAACCCAAAGAGATCCAAAGAGTATTGTGACAAGCGAACATAATTTGAGTATCAGAGTTGACATCCTATTCTGTACCCAATTTTTGCATAGATTCACGACATACTGAGGTTCCAATTGAACTAGTATCACCATCATCCTTTCCATCTCAAGGACTGGTCATTTGCTAACATTTTTTAAGCGGTTGCTGGTATCATCGCCTTTTTTCTTGCACTATTTGGAAGGCTCCCTGCGAATATGAACCCGATTGGCTAGATACAGGTTAGAACGTTTGTTGCATGCGTGGCACCAACCTCCAATATGTTTACAATATACCCTGGGGGAAACTAACATAGATGTGGAAAACCGACAGTTTCCCGTTCGGATAATGATGGTGGGTTTCCCCATATCAGTCAACAGGAGGGTACTCCCGATGTTCAGACGAACTCATATATGTATGTTCAATCGTGTTTCCAATGACGGTTTCAAACAGTAAATATTGCTGAGTGAAACGAATCCTACTTGATATGATAAAGCCCCAAAGACAAACACGCCTGGCTTTCATGAGGGTTGAAACCACTAAGCAGATATTGATAGTACAAGCTACCAGAGGTTCGTTTCATTTTTGTCAATCATATCGGCATACGAAGTAGCTGTGCTCAATCAATATCATGATTGACATAAATATTACGCATTATATATGTATATAAGAATTATTTTACAAATGACATCATAAACGTATATCATAGACAACTAACATCAACTAAAGCTGTTTCTTCCATTCGGACATGAATCTGGCATCCCAGCGCGCCGAAGAAAAGACAAGAGGTGAACCAAATCATGGAGGAATTGGACGCCAATGGCGATGGCGAAATCGATTTCCATGAGTTCATGGCCATGATGTCCAACCAGGACCTTCGGGACCCAACCGGGACCTTCGTGCAGGTCACGGCACGTTTGTGTTGATTTTTTTCAGGGAAATTCATGGGGATATATCATGGGAATGGGATGGATTTGTTTATGTTATATACAATATAGTACATACCAAATTCATTTTTTGTTGTGAAAACTGTATCATTAGTGGTAGTGTTGTTAGTATTATTGTTGGTGTTTTCTTGTTTGTGTCATTATTCTATTGCTACTACTGTATGTATTGTATGGGTGATATATACCCTCCATCCAATTATAAATCGACCCGTAGGTTATAGAAACCTCAAAACATATACAGTAATTAGAAAAATGCAGCGCCACTACTTTAGTAGGATTTTACGTTTCTCTCTATTTTGTGGGTTGCTACAACTGTGCGTTGGTAAAAACAAAATGGACGTAACAAGACAAGATGTGAATTTTAGCAACCAAACATAGGGAATCACCACTTAGTACCCTGGTTGGTGAGCTGCTGTCAGATATAGCTGCTTTAAACTTTCCCTGGGATTTCCAGATTCTGCATCAGGAGCCTCTGTCACCCAACAGCGAAGCAGCAAAGGCGCGGGCGATTCTGGTCGGAATTCTTCATCCCAACTCGGCTCGACGATGATTTTGGTTGTGCTTGGGGCCTTATTCTGTCAGAACCAGCATGAATCCCGGAATCAGGTCATGTTTGCTCGTTGTTGGAGTATGAAATTGATAGAGAAACTGCAGCTGCCCAGCACCTGACGTTTCGGGGTACAGCACAGTTCATTTCTATTTAGACTATTCAGTGATTGGGAGAGACAGACAATCTTCCAAACCCATGGAACAGGCATGGTTAAGATTGGCTAAGTATTCTCGGGAGGACAAATTAACATCAAATTTGAGGGTCTAGGTCCAGGATGGTCCAGGGTACACACCTCCAGTTCCCTCCCCACGCTTCGAGTGTCTGGAGGCTGGCTGAGCATTGCATCGATTTTTCCCGGACATGACAGGAACCGATGATGACAGATGCGTTTGTTGCACTTCCAGAGTGACTATTGTAAGTGTTCCAAGACCAGTATGCTTGGAGGGTTCTAGAATCCGGAAATCAAAACAAAAATGAAGTGCTGTGGGCCTGACTGTCCCAATCAAAGTATTTAGATGTGCATCCCAGTTATATAGTCACCGGTAATGAGTAGTAATCGGAATCTAACTCAGTTATATGTGGATGTACCCGTGTACCCATATGGGTTCTTAACAACTCACTGACTGTGATTTTACGAGGCAGAGATTATGACTGTGGGCCACACATTCTGGCGATGTCAGTAAACTATCCCTTTTCCAGGTACCTACCCCCTCCGAAGTCAGGAGTTTATACCATAAGCCCTTCAGACAAGACTCCAAGGTGATTGGTAAATTCATACAACTTGAAGGTAGAAGTTAAACTTGGAGGTTTCCTAAGTCATGGCGATACGATCCTCATCAATCCTCCATCTCCATGGATTTTCCCGTGGAAACCATCCAGCAGCCAAGCTGCCAAGCTTGGACCTTTGGCAACCACCAGGCGCCAGGTGATTTTTGTGCCTGGGAACTCCTGGGATTGCGAGCAATGCAGCCGAGCATCTGAATTTGTAGGCTGTTTTGGTTTGAAAACAAATGTCACCATGATTGAATCTGATTGGAGCTGTGGACAAACATACAAAACAGGGTAGACAGCTGGACAATCATGACACACAGAGAGTGATAACTTTCAGCCGCTGTATCCATGGTATTTCATGGTCTGGTACTGTACAGTAGATAATTGCTGATTTATAATTGTAAATCATTGTAGAATTTCTGTTGGTTGTTTTCTATTCCCCATGGGGTAGCTATGGTTAGTTAGGGTTAGCTATTCCCCAGAGTAAGGCCTTGTGAAGAGGTTCACCATACACTCTTGTTCAGGGGGCGCTCCAACCTTTTGTGGTAGGAGTACTGGGCAGTTGGGAGTCCAGTGATTTTGTAGGAAACCCAAGTGGCATTGTCCCTTGTCGTGAGGTACCCCGAATCTCATGGTTCATCATCATCCTTAAGATTATCAAGATTTAAATGACCGTTTTGCATGTATCATTCAGGCTTGACAAACTCAGGTTGTTTTCGACATGCATTGAGAATATTGAAATGGATACGTTGAACCACTCATTGGGATGGCTGCCCCAGCTGCCATGTCAAACAATACAAGCCTGAAGCCCACCAATCGGCAAGGCATTTTTTCCTGGCATACTGTATCCTAAGACTCTAATGATTCTAATGGTACGTAATCCCTTCCATCCTCCGAGAAACACTGGTTTAGTATTGGGTCTAGTCTTTTTGGGGCCAGTTATTGGTGATATTGGATATTTAATATGATGGGGCACAACTAACATAATATAATATAATATATATATATATATCTATCTATATAGTGGCTATGAATACCATACCATGTTTATCCATGTTCTATCCTGACCTGAGTCCTCGCACATCCCCTGTGCCAGCTATTGCTGTTGCTCAAAACGTATTTTCGCCTAGCGGTTTCCGCTTAGGGTTTTTGGGCCTCCAGTTCTCAAGGGTCAATATGGTCAATGGAATCCAGTGCCCAGCATAGAGGAAACCCAGGTTTACCCTTTGGTAAACGTTTACATCACTATGGAAAATCACTTTTTTTGGGGGGTAAATCCACTATAACTGGCTATTTTCAATAGCTATGTTTGTTTACCAGAGGGTACTGCAAACACTTTCTCACGAATGACACGTCGAAGTACTGAATACAGTTCATCAATATGCATGCAGATCTTTGCACTTTTCATCATGGTCAGTGAAATCGGTCAAAATGGGACAACCTCCAGAAACCCAAGAATCACATAGTGCTTCATTTGTCCATGACATGTCCCTTCAGAACATGTTCAAGAACTGCCATGTTAACCAGCGAGGAATCCTCAATCCATCATGAAAGTTGATAGTGAAATCGTGAACTGCGGAAACCCATCACTGAGCGATTCCTGCACGTGCCGAACGCGCAACACAAGCCGATTCTGTGGCGGTAGCATCTGAGTGGAAGGATGTTCATCCATAGATTATGGTTTCTAGCTGGCAATATGTAACAAGACACGGGGTTGCACAGCAGAAATGGCCCCTTTTGGGTAGCCAGACCCATTGGATTGAAGCCATATAGATCTTTCTGCGTCAAATAAATCCTTCATCTCCCATGCTTGGGTTTGATTGGTCATTTGATTGTTTCTTACGGTCCTGGTTTGGAATGATTCAGACAAGTTGTGTGTATCTTTTCTTTGGGATTGGTTGAAAGCACCGAACGCATCCGAACGCATCCATGTGTCGGTCAAAATGGCAAAGCTCAGCAAGCACGGAGTGGTGTTATTTTGTGTATTAAACAATGTTGGCCCGGGGTGTCTCAATTTTGACCACAAAATGCGGCAATAAGAGCGTTGTGCATCATATGCTCAAAGCCAGTGCACCGACACAAACCCGAGACATTGGTAACCTGGTAACCTTGGTATTTCTCAAACGGGGAAGAATAGTGTTCGTGCCAAGAGAATTACATCAGTTTGTGGCATAGAATTTAAAGGACCCCCACGTTGGGAAACTATTGTGCGACCATAGCTCATGCAGAGACCCCCGTTGTGCAGTGAGTTGTCAGGGGGCACACCTCCCCTCCTATTGGCGAATTCACCATATTCTATAAAGGTCTAGCTGAAACACGAGGTGCTGTCCAACCATGGCAGAAATTAGACCCAATGTGTAGCCTCTGTTTATCCTTTTTAGGAAGGAACAAAATTTATCCAACCAGGAGATGTTGCTTTCTTCCCATGTTCAGACAAACCCACATACACACATATATATATATATATTTGCACTAAAAAGCGCATTCTTCCCTATGTTTCGAAGTCCAGGGATGTCACAAAAACTCCAGGTCACATGTTCGATGGCAATTTCTGTGGCGCTTCTGGCAGATAGTTTTGAAAATAGCAAACCCTCCCGAGATGGAAGTTGTTAAAATCTGACTAAAACAATGGCAAGCCTTACTATTGATCCGTATGGATCCTATTCTGTGAAAGAAGGGGAACTTGGATCCATAGAGTATTATATACGTATAATATACGTATATATATATAATGTTATTATTTTATGATTATCATTTTTAATCATCATTTTTACTATTATTATTATATATATATATATTAATATGCATGTGTGTGTTTCTAGTCGTACCCAGTGACAAGGTAAAACCACTTGTGGCAGGCTAACATGCAAAAAAAAAAACCTTATGATCCATGGTGCTTGACGATGTTCATTTACATGTGCCCGAAACATCACCCAACCGTTGGTAGATATACCAACAATGGATGGTCTGCCGCTGCCACCGGGCGGCTGACTGGAAAATGGTGAAGCGACCTTACAATATCCTCTTGGTTGATAGCGCAGCAATGGGGAGATCTTTATTAAAAGCCAGGGAAATTGACTTCATAGCCCAAAGTGATCTTTACATATATATATATATATATAATATGTAAAAAAAAATAAAGGCAGTTGAGGCCTCTTCTCTTTGTACTATAAACCATCTTGTGTGAGCTTTAATACCTGCATTCATGCATGGTGTGGTCAGCTACATGTGGCTGATTTGTGGCGACACTGTTCGTAGACATTTCATGCGAAGCTTCGAACGGCGAATCTGTGTTGTATGTTGATGACAAAGACGGAACCACCGCCGACATGTCCTTTCAACCAGCCTAATATAGCCCAATGCTGGATACATTGAGCATGGGGCAGCAACAGGATGTAGAAATCGTACCGGGCTAAGGTGTAGACTTTCAAATTGTCCATGGTATAGATGGCCCATTTATAGCTGATTTAATGATAAAATAATGGTGATTTTCCATAGCTATGCTAGTTTGCAAGGTATTGAGTATTATAACCGCAACAGAAATTGCTGTTTGGCGTTCACCTTTCTCCAGACGAGTCTGCCTAATTCTGCACAAAGCAGCTGTGTCACCGGTTTTCTGTGGCGCATGGCATGGACGTCCGCAAAACAATAGAAATGCTTTAACAAGATAGTCCGCAGCTGGTGGACTTGGTCAAGGACAGAAACTTTATGCATGATGTCCTGGATCTCACAACTTTTGTTTTTTAATGTAACCTGGCACTTGAGAGTCGTGTATATTTTGAATTATAGACAGAATATACATTTGACTAAGATTTGACTATATATAAATATACTCCTATATACAGCAATATCTAGACATGTCCTGTCGGAGCCTGCCAGGTTGTGTCGTTTGCTACCACGATGGATCACCCATCCAACTGCATAGTGAAGCAACCCGCTATCATGTGGGGAATGTCCAGGATTCCACAGGTCAAATTCCAATAGAGCCAACATGGAAGCCCAAAAGAAGGGCTTCAAAGGTGATGTTCCTACTGGACATGATCATGTTTCTAGAGGTCCCTATTTTTTCTTTCGCCGTTTTGATCCCCAACGGCTACCCCAGTTATAGTAACCAAACCCATGGAAGGATAGGACTCTCCACCTGCGTAGCTCCTGTTTTGCGGTATGTCCAACGTTCCACGCTGGGCACATCTCCGCGTGATCTCGTACCCATCGAGTGGGTGAAAAGTGGCGGAAGCCGTGGCGGGCCAGTGGTGCAACAGTGAGTCAATCCAACGGTATGGAAGATTTACTTGGATTTTTGATGATTTTTGGGAACCTCCATTTATGAAAAATGTGATATTATTTAAAAATATATATATATTTAATATATATATATACTATTTTATATAATATATATATTCATTTATATATAATATATATATATATTATATTTTTTAATATATATATATGTATGTATATGTTATATTTTGTCATCCTGGCGTAGATTTACAATAAACTTTCAAAATGGTTCCCAGTTTAGCAAGGATTTTCTGCAAGGTCCGTGAATCTACTTTAGGCGGATGACGGATGTGTCCGGGATGGAAGAGATGAGTTGTATTTTATAATCCAACATTACCTTTTCGAAGTGTTCAATAGGTACAATTTGACGTCACTTCACTACAAGTTACATCAATGTTGCTATTGACGGATTGTGAAGTTCCAATCCAATGAATATGTGTGTAGATCATCCATTTTAGATTGGGATTTTCCATGAAATACACGCACCTGTTTTTGGGGATCCCCCATGGAAATCCCCATATAAATATTGACTCATGGCAGCGATTGGATGATGATCCCCCGTACTGTTGGCCCAATGTCCCAGAGATGCTGGCCTAGCGATCACTGTTGGTGGCTGGTTGCTATACTTGTTCCTGCAACATGTTCCTCTCCGGTGTGCTCAAACATGGCAAGCTGGGAAATCACGTAAATGTAAATGAAGGCCTCGTTGATATAAATGCGGTTTCCCAGCAAGCACTGTTTGTTTACCAGAGGGTAACTTCATTGTTCAGCACGCGCGACAATTGTCCGACCAAGCTACACTCCCACTGTCTTTTGGCTTTGAAGTAGCATCTTGCAGGTGTTGGATTTATGCGGAATGTCTTTTGGAATCTATGATGCCATTGGCATCCACAAAACTATAAGTTTGCTTTGTACATATATGTATGCATATGTATTTATATATATATATATATTTATTTATTTATGTGTATATATAGATATATATGTATATCAAATCTGCTAATGTTTAAAAGTAAAGATGATGAAATCCCCCAATTTACTTCATTGAAATTAAGGTTGGAATTGGAAGGTCCTTTTGCACTTTCTTTTTTGGCTGGAACACCATGTTTGAATCGCAATTTCCAGATCCAGCATTCCGGAGGTACTTGCTTGACCATGAGCTGTTCACCGAGCGAGTGAAAACTTCTCCCTATCCGAATCTTGGCAGCGCAGCTACCTGTATAGGTGTGTCTGGAAATGGGGATACCCAGAAGATACGAGTTTTTACAGGAAAACGGAAAACTATTAGCATTTACCCCTTAGACTCTTAGATTGTTGGATAATTTTCAGAAAAACCCATATGGTCCTGATGATAATTCATTGGAATTGAAGATACCGATTTTTGGGCCATTTCTACGATAAATGTTTTTGCGACCATTCCTTACACGAAGAATTTGGAAAGAATCTCGATTTAATTCACGCGACTGCAAATTTGACCCTTCCTTTTAGAAGAGAAGCCGGCAAACATCATGTGGATTGAACCAACAGAAATGCATTAATATTGCCTAAAAAAGGATAGATGTATGCAAACCAACAGTGAAGACTCAGCCAACAAAATGCATAGTTCATCAACACATAACTACAACAGATGATGAGAGTGCCAGAATGTCGCAACCAGGGGCCTGAATAAATCCACACCCGATGTTTGTATATTTGTTGCTTCCAACTATTTGCCTCCAAAGTGGAACATGGAAAAACATGAGTGGGAAAAAGCGAAACTCAGGTTTCCAAAATTCGAGACTGCTAGCTTTCTACATGAAAGAAACCATTCTTTGAGGGATTCCACTCTGCATGTTCGCAGGGCAAATTCTTAGCAAGCCCTGCATAAGATGCATAAATATTTAATTAAGTTCATAACTATATATATAACTATATATTTATATATGCTCCATATGTATGATGTATATATATATATATATACACATAGTCTGTAATTCCTGAACAATACACGTTCTTCACATAACAGCAACATAAACAAACAGTGCGTATGGGGTAATACCCAGACCAGAATTTTGGCTAACCAACGATTGTGGCAATGCTTTGATTTGAAGATCGAGGGGTCCTTGGTATCATGCTCCAGTGAGCTAAGCCCCTGTTGATAGCTGATTGTAGGGGCACATAAACCCACATTAAATCTGATTGAGCAGTGTTCAACCCCCCTGTTGCTTGACTATGATGTCGGATTGTACTATTGCCAATGATCCAAATCTGTCCAATATATTCAAATTCAGCATCATCTTCCACCATGGGAATCGGGCAGGCTTATATAATTGGAATGACGGGCAGAGTGTTTTGAACACCGCTGATGTGTTGAAGCACCCGTTCAGTGACTTAAATGCGGGGGACATTTTGAATGTTTGCCACGAGGTCCAACTTGTTGCATGTTAGGTTGCATCTGCATCTCATATACATACATATATACACAATCATATAAGTATATATATATATCATGACGTATAATGTATGTAGTATATATAATTTATGGACTGGATGATAGACTAAGTAGATGTGTATCATTAACGCAATTCTAGTATATACTATTAATCCACAACAAATGACTTTCAGTGTAACTCCTTAGCCCTGACTGCTTGGTGCTGAAGCGCTGCTTCCTAGGTGCCCCATGACCAAGATCCGTGTCTTGCGCTACTTCTCGCTGTGGAATCAGTCAGTGGCAGCGCTGATGAGGACGCGATGGCATTGCGATGTGGGGACAGAATGATGAGATTTTCGCGATGGGATTTTCATGGTGTTTTATGGGATCGGATCAACAAACATGGGGATAGTGATGGAAATTGCCCTCCAATAAACTACCGTAGCTGTGGAAAATCAGCCCTTGAATGCCCTTGATATTTGCATATCGAACATGGTGATTCACAATCTATGTTAGTTTAGCAGAGGGTATCATGGGAATCTACCAGCATTTTTTTGGAGGGGGATGGTTTAATGCAACAGTACAACCAATGACAAATGGTTGTGTTGATTTATAGAGATATCCACAACTATCTATGAGTAGTACAATATATATATACATATATATATATATATATATACATTCTTGTTAATGTTCATCGTGATTTAACCGATCATGAATGCGGATACTCAATGTGAACTCGTGATCATCGCTTACTCATGAAATTCGGGATGAGCATCCATTGCTTCATTTTTTGATGAGGCACTATAGAGGGTTCATAACCGTTGGGCATTTGTTACATGACTATAGAAGCCATGGCACCATTTTCCATGATTTTTCTTTCAAAGACGTTTACTTTCCAAAATTATGTCAAATATCCGGTGTTTGGGCCATATTCTCAGCTCACTGGTTTCGGTAGTTTGATACTGCGTTGTTTCCCAGCAAATATCTAAGGGAAGCGTTGGACCATTGTGGACTCCCGAATGGGTTTAGCACGAGATCTACGACCTCCCCGACCCAAATGACACTGAAACGGAGTTTATGAATAAAGGATTAAACGTGTGTGTGTGTGT
>Ga0126342_10020775_pt1 | contig 11005 bp, 12 predicted proteins | sample Cyp1metagenome_FD_92528 | JGI IMG/M metagenome (GOLD analysis project Ga0126342, IMG submission 92528) | Coral microbial communities from Lord Howe Island, Old Settlement Bay, Australia - Cyphastrea 1 metagenome | ecosystem: Host-associated > Invertebrates > Cnidaria > Coral ... | reverse complement strand
CACCTATGGCATCCAGCACATGCTGCTTCCAGCGCCGTCTCACCACTTCCCACAGTTCCCGCGCCATCGAAAAACAACATGGTGCCAATGCATGTCACATACTGGCACGCTTTCCGTTTTTTTTTTCCGAACTGGTTTGCAGAGCTGGTGCCACAAGGCAAGGACGTCCGGGCACTGGTCTAATGGCAATGAAATGTAAACATAAGAAAACTATAGAAAACTAGTACAGTAAGACCTCGGAGTTCACCTCACCTCAAGCAAATGGAAGTTGCATGATCATCACAACCACGCGGATGTCCTTCAGCACCTCAACATAATCCCATAGAGACGGCTTCTTGGTCTTGCCCATCACGGCCACATCGAATCGCTTTGCCATGGGGGTGTCCCAGCACAAGAGCTTCAAGGTCACTGCGCACAGGACGAAGAGGACAGCTGGAACGATCATCGCCATCCGCCAGGCCGTGTTTGGATCGATCCCTGAGTCGATCATCGGGTTGAAGAGGACCGAGATCATAAAGATTTGCGTCACACCTCCACCCAAATTCCCCCAGCCTGCTGCCGTGGCGTTGGCAGTGCCAACGATATTTGGGGAAAACATCAAGGAACACCAGAACTGGTTCGTGACAAACGTAGCTCCTGCAAGTGAAGAGAGGTGCTTGGGTAAGGCGCCGCAACAACATGCTGAAGGTGCATGTAATCAGCGGCATCCGAAAAACAATTGATAACAGTTACTTATGTTACTTTTAAACCACAACGACATTCTGAATGTTTAGGGTGCTTAAGGCAGCAAAGTGTGTGAAACTCATGGAAGATCACTTTAAAAGTGCAAATTGCCAGTGAAACTCACTTTCTCCGGGCGCTCCTACACAGCCAATGAAGAACCTTATCACAGTGTAGTTCCAAGGTGCTGAAATGCACGCAGCCATTGCAACCCAGAAAGCTCCGAAAGATAAGAGACCTGCTTGCACGTTCACTGGTCCAAATCGTTCCAGGAGGTTTCCAAGGGCGATGCGCACGAAGATTGTTGAACCCACAGCTGCGACACCCGCATTTGCGATGATGTGGTTGCAATTGGTTCCTGCCGTGCAAACACAGCTGGAAAGAATGCTGGGTCGGTACTTCTTCTTCTCCTCCGCAGTTCCAGTGGTGTTTTGGGGATAAGGCACTTCTGCGCAGTCTATTGGGTCGTCATCAGAATTCTTGATGATGCCATACTGACAGTAAGCTTCGCCTGTCTTCAGAGACTTGAACTTCAAGTATGCCAGTCTCGTAGGATGCTCCACCTTGGATTTGCCTATTTTGGTCCCAAATAAACATGTAAAACAATTTGTAAAACAATGTGGAACTCACATTCCCAATAGATTCCTCAGTTCTGGTGGATTTCCTGGGACGATATCACCAGCCCAAGGTACCGGAGGGTAGATTTGGTTCTCACAAGTGCCCATGCTGGTGGCTACCTCCAATCCCAATGGCGCTAAGGCAAACCAGCCCAAGAACGCCAGGAAGAAGGAGACGGTGGCACCCCAGAAGGCTCTCATGTGCGGATTCTGCTCCTAGCTCAGGTCATCATGATTCATCATGGTCATCCTTGACAAGAAGATTGGCCAATTGGTATGGTACAGGATGGGGCCCCCAGTCGTTGTTGCGTTCAGTTGCCGAAAAAAAAGTGGCTGAATTCTATGGTTTATGGTATATATAGATATAACTAATTAATACTAATTATATACTGTAGTTAATGGGGTTTATAAACCAACTTATAACTGGGGGGGCACCATCCTGTAGACCCAGAGGAAAATAAAAAACATAGACTTAGCATGACTCAGCAAATCTAAGGCTCGACAGTACCGCAAATGCGAATCAATGGCAGTTCTGTAGCCTTGCTGTTCTCATCTGTCTTCAACTTGAAGTCGGGCATCTCTATGTGGGATATGTCACATAGGGCAGAGGCTGGCCACAGGTTCTAAGCAATCTCATAGAAAACGGCTGAGTCAAACGCAAGGTACACTCAGTCTCTTGCACACCTGGAATACTGCACAATGGACAAGCATTGGGGATTTTCCAAGTACCGTTGCCGTGTGTCACTGTTGAGAATGTGGTCACGGTATGTCAAGGTGAACTCAAGCAAATCCTAAGCACTCTAAAAAGCAACTCTTTTGCATGAAATCAATGGCACTGACATTTCATACGTGAAAACTGAACAACACCATTTGCGATCAACATCGGGTCCACATCAGTATCCTTCATCATCACCCCTAAAACATCCTCAAACCGTCTGGGAGTCGCACAAGTCAAGGCGACCGTTTTGCGCTGAATGTTTTCACAGTCTTTCTGCCTCACCCTGTCACAGGCATTCACAGCCCAGCTTGCTGAGAACATCGTTTGGCCTCATGCGGCAGTCCTGGATGGTTCATCATTTTTTGGACCAATGCCATCAACACATTGACATGTCACATGTCAACACCATCAACGCGCTCGCAGTGTGTTGTGTCCTGCTACTCTTGAGGCTCAGGGCTTCGTCTTTCCCTGCAAGGTTTTTGTTGACGCAATATGGCTGGATGAATCTAGCAACTAGCTAATGACTTTAATGTGGTAAACCTATGTAAACCTCATGAGCCATCCAAAATTTGGGTTATGATTGGGCATATTCCTATTTGGGATGATGTATATAGCCAGTTCACGCTCATTGAGCCTTTGTCCCTCTGCACACTTCAGGAGAAATTCTGAATGACTGCAGTCAGCAATGCTCTGTGCGCGCACGTACCCGTGGCCAGCAGCTATGACAATTACTTTAGACAGAATTATAGCAGAATGATCATGCATCATAATTATAATGCATGTCCAAGGAAAACAGCCAAGCCTCTTTGCTCTCTGCTTTGCTTGGGCTCAGTTGTGCCTGTGCACAATCCGCTGTTGCTTGAAAAAAGTGGACGCTTTTGGCAACAAAGAAATAATCTGGGCTTTCCTGACACCAAGTCGAGAAACAATCACGCACATGTGTACATATATTCTCTCTGTCTATTTAAAACAACATCCGCACACATCCCCGCAGCATGATGATGCATGATGTGATCCAGGGGGCCAGCCATAGGAGCAACTTAAACATTTCATCTTAGATATGTTTGCTGTCTTTGAAGCTTTAGAGATTAGAGCTTATGTTACTTTGGTTCACCCGGACCCAACTCGCCCGAGTGCCAAATCTTTGCGGTATACTTCAGGAGGAACAAAGTTTATGCCTCTTACAAAACATCCATCTCGGTCAACCGCGGATCACATGTTCAAGTTTGTCTTGTGTGGCAGGTGTGGGACGGTCAATTATCACCCTCTTTTAAATCTGTAAGATTTTAAAGCTTTTGGAGGGTGGAAATACGACCGGGGTAAGGCACAGCTCCATGCTAGGATTCTACGGGGAAAGGATGCGCAGAAGAAACCAAACATGTTCACTGTCGGAAGCTCAACAAGGGCAACTTTTTCCTACCAGTGTATCAGGCCCACGGGCCGCAGTACTTTCAATTTTTGATCACGTCTTAGTCTTAGTCGCTTATTTTGTTCCTGCGCACTTGCCTGACGCTTTCGATTTTTTGCTGAGCAGAGCCAGAAAACAAGCAAAGTATGGTCCACTGAGACGCTGACTGTTGGAGAAGGCTCCTGCCAAGGCAACAAACGAAAAGTCTGTCGAAGCTGTCTTCTCAGGCTGGGCTTCCAACCGAAGGAGACAGCCACCTTGGCTCCAACTTGGATCGAGGTCAAAACATAGGGAACCCATAGGGAACCGGTGCTGTTGGAGATCCGCCAAATCCGCCCAGGCACGCTCCCCGCGCAAACTCTGGCATGCTGACGTGGAAAGCTCTCATGACCCATTCAGTCAAGGCCTCGACCAGGCGGCCCCCCATGACTAGATGGTCGCCACTCACATCTCAAGGGACCTAATTGTGACATTTGAAGCATTTGAAACGGTGCAAAAACTTCAATGGGACATAATGCAATTTATCCTGCTAGGATGGCCCCATTAAAAGTCATAGACAACCTTGACTAGTTGAGAGTATTTCAAGCAGACTTCCTTACTGGTACAGGCCCACCACGGCCTAAGCCTTCCAACATACAAACTCAAAGGTGTTTCCAGAAACGCTTTTCATCGCCAAATTGACAAGGTGAATGCGCGCCCAATTTTGGTTTTCAACCGTTTCAATTGGTTAATGTTTAATACATCCCATTTTTGTTGGTCAAACCATATTCCGTGGATTCAACACCATGAATTTTTACACAATCCCACAGATTCTCTCTTTTTAGGTAGTACCCTAATCAAACCATATCAAACCAACAATATCATACAATATCTCTGAAACATATTTAAGATATTAAAGCATAGTTCAATAGTTCAGACATCATCCACACCTTAATGTTGGTGGGAAACCCCTGTCATTGCCTTCGCTAAGGGCTTGAAGAGGCTGAAATGGTCTAAGCCATCCAGGACCTGCATCTCCTTGGGTCCAGGCCTGGCGGAAAATCCATGGGAAAATCCTGGCGCCATTTCTTGGTGTTTGATGATTTTTGGAGCATTTGTGTTGGTGGTTTTTGGAAGATATTTATGCTGCATTTTTTTTGCTGATTTAGTGATTTCAGTGGGAATGAAAACACATTTTTTGCTGATGGTTTATTCGAATCATCCGGTTCAAGTATGTTGCTTTTGGAACTGATGGAACTGTGTTTCTATTTAGAGGTGCATCTGTACACGCAATCATTAATGTCATATAATGAATATATACGCTTATATATATATTACATATAATCATATATATATATATATGCGTGATACAATGATATTTGATATTTTATGCATTTGCTATCGCTTGCCACTTGCCAATCAATACGCAAATATATAAGACTATTCTATCACGTACACACATCTGTATGCTGTATCTGTCGATGCATCGAATATCCGAGGGTGGCACAAGGTGTCTGCGAAACCTGCGCCGTGGTTGGTCAACTAATTACCCAAGTACCTACAAGATCCTACAAGAAGGATCAAGAAGGTGTCTTTTCCAAACTGTCCAAATGAAGAATCTCTTGGGACACCTGTTGACACGACTGTCCGGGTCGCCTTTGAAAGACTTCATGGAGCAGAACTGATCGTTAGTGCCCACCTTAGAAACAGAACTTCACAAAGAATAAAAATCATTCGGGTTTTGAAGACGATTCACGGAACATGGAGGCCTCCAAATATGCCCAAGTAATTAGATCGAAAGGGACTATATTGTTCTGCTTTCGACTCTGAGAGGCCTTAGAAGTCCTTTTCATTCCTTTCTGAACTTGTATCTTGACATATCTTGACCCTTGTAACATCTTATATCTTATAACTTATAATTTCAAATTTCCGCAGTGCTTGTGGCACACTGGGTTGCCAAACCAGAAGCAACTTTGGCTTTCCGGCGGAGTTCGCTGCCTTTGCCCGCAGATTCGCAGCGTTGAACATGTACAAAGCCCATCCTGAAGCTTGAGAAGCCGAGACCGAACATGCAGTGACAAACGGTGACAAAACCTTTATTTTTATTTTTTATCATTTTTATAATCCCTTCCCCCTAGTACTAAACCCCCCCAAAAAAAATAAAATCTAGGGTCCGTCTCCAATTTTGGAAAATTTGAGGTTGGCCAATTTGATTTTTTATTGATCCCCTTCAGAAAACAATTGAAAAATGAAGCTACCATTTCAGGGTTTCACCCCCTAATAATAAAAACTAGTCAACCCCGGTGTGTTGTTTATTGGGGGCCGTCTTTTAAGGTCGAAAAAACTATTTTATATTAAGGTGTTTAATTTAATATTAGGGGAAAGCTTCGAAATCCAATGTTTGGCAATATTCTAATTAGATTTTAAAAAGAAATCTAATCGGTTTTGAAATAGAAAAAATAGTTGCTTAATGTCTTTTATTATTAGGGTTGAAAATTGAGTATTAGGGGGAAGCTTCGAAATCCAGTTTTTTGCAATAATTTTATTAGATTTTAAAAGGAAATCTAATCGATTTTGAAATCGAAAAAAATGTTTTTATATTAGGGTTTTAAATTTAGTATTAGGGGGAGCTTCGAAATCCATTTTTTTGCACTATTTTAATTGGATTTTAAAAGGATATCTAATCGATTTTGAAATAGAAAAAGATAGTTTTTTATAATTAGGGTTTAAACATGTTTTAAATTTAGTATTAGGGGGAAGCTTCGAAATCTAATTTTTGGCAATATTTTAATTAGATTTTAAAAGGATATCTAATCGATTTTGAAATAGAAAAAAATAGTTTTTTATATTAGGGTTTTAAATTTAGTAATAGGAGGAATTTTGACACCCTCATTAATAATAAATACGCCCTAATAATAAAAACTAGCTGAGTTGTTTATTATTTGGGGGGGTTAGTATTAGGGGGAAGGGATTATAGGCTAAGGATGACTAAGGTAGCAGGCTCTAATAGTGGCAAGAGTTGTCAGCGAAAAACTGACAAGCAAAAACAATGGTGCATAGTGACTTGTCATAGACTACTTCGTGACTGCTTGTCAGCCTTGTCGCTAATCTATGCTAATCTTTCAAGCAGTTTAAACTCAGTGCAGCGCCATAGTCCAATGGCGGGCCAATCATGGCATAACCTGTGTCCCAAGTTCTGCTGTCGCTGTCAGCCAGGAGCCAGGCACTCTGGGGCTCGCTCCAAGTGCTTCGGGGATTTCCTCCTTGCGGCGCAATGGTCAAAACATGAGGGCCGTCCAGCCCAGGGAAATCCTTACCGGCAGTGATGACCATCAAAATATATCAAAAGCAGTGATGGGGCAATGAAAATGCAACGGAATTGCTGGGAACGATCTGAAAGTGCACGTTATACTTGAAAGATCTTGAAAGCCAAGAGCAAAACTGTGATGGCTTCGGGAAAACTTGGGACCCCTAGCTTTTGCCCCACAACAAACCCAGCACCAACTGAGGAGCAGACTGCAGCCGCAGCACCAATCAGTGAACCATAGCTATATCCCACAATCAGCACCTGCACCATCATCTGCCAGCTGGGGAGCCGTTGGCCACAGTTGAGGCACCAAAGGTGCAAGACGTCTTGTCATTTCTAGAGCTCTTTGGTTTAAAACATGTTTAAATCATATTTCAAGCCATAACCAGCTCATTTCCAGCTGGGCACTGCATGCTGTCGCATGACTTGTCAACTTGTCAATTGGGTCTAGCCTTGGAAGCGATGATCCTGCCACCAGCCTGCGGCAAACCATTCGTTTCGCCATGCTCAGTCGCATTCAATGGAGTGACAGAAGAGAAATTCACAGGTGACACCATGGTATTTATAATTTTGTTGGTCAATCATATCAATCATGACTTCCCGACCAACATGGCCCTTTGGTGGCAACTACCACATTTTCAGACATTGCCAAATTATCAGTGTTTATAGATCCCATTTTTTCACCATGAAATGATTGGTTTGATACCCACTCTTAGAGTTAAATCCTCATATCCAATGACAAACATATGAAATATCTCCTGTCAATGGCAAAAGGAATGCTCTGAATCATCAGCATGTTCCCAGATCAATGTTAGAAATATCACCAATCAATGCTATGCCAAAATGGCATTGGCATTTTCCCCCATATTATTTGGACACAAAAACGATGTTTGATAAACAATATGGCCAAACAGATGACGTTTATATTTATAATATGGCCAAACAATGATTATAATTGAACAAATGATGTTGACCCTCTGGTAATTTAACATAGCTATGGAAAATCACAATTTTTAATGGGAAAATCCACTATTAATGGTCATTTTCCATAGCTATTTTGACATAACCAGAGGGTATGTTGCACCATGCTTTCATGGCCATCGCCGATGGCAAAAAATCCCCCACCTCAGGTGCAGTTCTGGGACTCGTGAGCCACGATGCCACAGCCCTTTAGGGGGGCTGGTGGCGAAGTCAAACATCCCCCTGGTTCTCGATGGACAATGTGGAAACATGGGGGAAACATGGAAAAACCATTTGAAATCTCATCTCTTGTTGGTCAAATATTAAAAATGGTCCAGATATGGTCCAATTCCCCGTTGTTTGATATGTTTTCCAATCTTTCTCGCTTGGCAGCTTGACAGCTAAGGGTCATTTCAATTGAAGATAGTCACTGCCAAGGAAGGTTGACTCCTTCTGGATTCGTTCCAGCAAAACTCAGACAACGTCATAGGTCGTACTGCAGAAACTTACTTGAAGGCTGAGCTGAGTTTAGGAAAGCTCATTGTCATGGTAATCACTCGCCTAGAAGAAACGCAATTTTGGGATATGTTTGTAGGTGATTTCCCTGACAAAACTAGGATGCCAAACCCAGACTATGGACCCCAAAACGGTTAAATTGGGGTACCATCTGGGCTCTCTACGTATCACTTGTGGCGTACCCAGCCTATTCATATCTACCAGTCAAGCTTTATTCAGGGTTGACATGATCAACAATAGATCATACTAGTATATTGATTAAAACGACGTACATAATTTACATAATCATAAGTAATCATACATATTATCATATTGACTTATTGTGACCAGAATGACTCAGATAAACTGAACAAGTTTTTTTATGGGCTCGTCTTTAGGCTCCGAATGGGCTCCAGTGCCAACCGTCCCAACGCTGTCAACGTCAACTTGTGTCCGTCCCAGGTGCTTGACATCTTCCACAGAGCTCTTACCCGATCCCACGCCGGAGCGGAAGTTGAACCTGGATTTCAGCAGACCGATAAGAAAACGTAAAAAAAGATGGAAGATGCAGAACAAGGGAAATACTGAATCTAAAATGGTGGTCAAATGGTGGCAAATTGCTTTTCATGGTTTTTCTATCATTGATAAAGTAAGAACGCATGTCAGACATATCCGAGTATTTTCAGCTTCATCATTAGGTTCCTGTTTGTGATGAAGTAAGCGCTCACGTGATCTCATCTGAGTATTCTGCTGAAATGTGCCAAACATGTTGAGGGATCAAAAGACTTGACCCATGCACTCCACTTATATCCTATGTCAAATCCATCGTTTGCTTGGCTTCCCCCAGTGGTCTGGCTCAAAGAACAGCATGAAAACCTCTAGTGCTGTCCTCACTGTGGTGCACCCTGCTTCACCAAACCTCAGAGACATTTATCGGGACAGGTCCCTTCTGCAGAAATGTTTCGAAGTCGGAACGAACCAAGCAGCTGGGGCCCCCAACACATGACACACCTGCCAGAGTATTGGGAAGTGTCTCTTGCCCAACTTGCATCTGAAACAGTGACCAACTAAGGCTGCAACGGTCCGAGGGTGTGGGTCGGCCATGCTGCCCCCAAGGGGCCCCCAAGGGTGGGTCGCAATCACCGCAATAGGACTGGTTAGGGAGAAATGAACCTGGTGGCAACGCGACATACATCACAGAAATCAACACATGGAATGATTTTGTCCAATGTTTGTGACAATGTGTGCGTTCCAGTCCGGTGTTGTATGGTGTGTTGACCATTGGTCTGGGTAAATGATCATATTTGACTAACCTGAAATAAGGTCATTTGGGAGGTGATTCCCTGAATCCTAACCATCATTCTACTGGTAGTGAGGCCGCCGTGAGGTCGTTATAATGTGTGATGTGTCCCTCAGCTCGATCTGGACCAGAATTTCACGACACCTGCGCGTCTAAGGTGCTTCCAGCCACTGGGATCTGGTGGAAGGCCTAGCGCATCAGATGAAGCGATTCCCCAAAATCCTGGGATTAGTCATTCATATTCCTCATATTTCATCATGTTTCGTAATCTTTCATATTTTCGTCATACATGCGGGTTCCCTAAGTCATGGGGGATTGCTAATTCTGGTTGATTTAGGGTACCTCGATAAATGGCAGATCATGGCCTTCCCCTCCAGTAATCAAACGTGGTTTGCTGGAACATCCATTTAGTTCGAGGATGTTCCCAGTTACTATAGGATTTCATGGGGTTTCCCACCTTGCCCATGGCCCACCGGGACCCATCGATACCCATCGTCTCCTCATCCAAGCGTCGCGCGGGGAGCACCTGGCCACAGTCAGTTTTTCTCAGTTTTGCTATGAGACCATAATCAACTGACATCATATAGATATGATATAGATAGCTATGATAGTTGAAGATCTATATCTTTCTATATCATATCTATCCATATCCGTGTGGCATCATGATACGGGACATCCGCTTTGGCAGGTGCCCACGCTCAGTTCAGACCTGTGGAGTCGGCACAGGGCCCGGAGACGTGGGATCGGCTTTGGGTGGCATAGCGGCGCGATTTGAAGATGGCAGAATCTGGCAGGTTTCTTGATGGTGCCTGACCAATGCCGCATGCCGCAAGTCAAAAAGACTGCGAAGTACTGCAAAAACAAGGATGGAGTGCCATCATGTGCTATCTTTTGCATCTTTCTGCGAAGCTTTTGATCTCATATGATCTCATGAATCTATGCAATGAAACTTGCTGTAAGCCAAAGTGCCGATCCCGACCACTCTGTGAATAAATGATGTCCTCAGTTTACAAGTCCCACAATCCAACTGCAACCTGCGAAAATGATCGAAAATGCACTATTCCCTCCGACAAACAGGCCTAGCCACGAAGCTGGCCACTTTTAGATAAAATTATATGGATATAATTAGATAATTATATATATAATTATATAGATTCATTGAATGTTTAACCGTTTGACCACCAATGCTTCCTTTTGATGCAGGCCGATGAAACGGGTCGCTTTGCCCCGATGCTTTGCAGCGGGCCCCCAGTGTCGCCAGGACAGATCGAGTTGGATCCGCAATCAAACTCACCCGCCAGGGATGTTTCACGTCTATGGATGATTTTTGAAATGACTGCATGATAGCCTTCAACTAATCTTCAACTATCTTCAACTGGTCATGACATGTCATGACTGATTCACATCTTGCTCATCACCCAGTGCTGCTCGCGCGGCTATCTCAAGTGCAGCCTGAGTCAGGGAAAAGACTAAGAAGTGTTCAGCCATAAAATAGGTGTGT
>Ga0126342_10020774_pt1:2500-11006 | contig 11006 bp, 9 predicted proteins | sample Cyp1metagenome_FD_92528 | JGI IMG/M metagenome (GOLD analysis project Ga0126342, IMG submission 92528) | Coral microbial communities from Lord Howe Island, Old Settlement Bay, Australia - Cyphastrea 1 metagenome | ecosystem: Host-associated > Invertebrates > Cnidaria > Coral ... | reverse complement strand
TATTTTTTTAATATATTATATTATATGTATTTTCAAAATCCCTAGATTATATAATATATATATATGATTTATTGAACACATTATATATTTATATACAATATTGAGCATATACCTAATATATATATACAATAGTATGAATATGACATTATTTACACTATATCGTTTTTGTATTACTTTTTACTACACATGTAATTTATTTGATATAGAACATAGAATACGCAATACGCAGTATACAATAGATATATGTATATATATATATGTATATACATTATATGATAAGATCAAGTAGTAATAATTATACATAGCTCAATACATGAAAAATAAATATGTACTATTACAATATGCAATATGTGCTGAAACATGTATATATATATGTGCTTTGTTGTATGGGTTGTATTCTTTCTTTATGCGTGCTACACTGCGTCTACTGCTTTGTTGCAACAATATTGGTTGTATTGCAGTCTGAGGTGGATGATTCCACGAAGGCCATCGTTCGTTCAACTTGGGTTTCCAGTTGTTGATTCTGCACAATGTTGACAAATGTGCGAACTACAGTTGCCTAGCCAGGCTAAGGTGATTTAGGTTGCCAAGGATGTAAATGTAAAGAACCGATACAAGTGTGTCTCCAAACCGCCGCGTGTCTTCAAACTGCCTTGCATCATTGTGTTTTGGCCGGAGACCTTGTTTTCTTCTGAAAACTAATCAAGAGTCCTCGTAGATGTGCTGGCAGGTGTAGCTTCTCATTTCAAACATATTTGCCAGTACAATACACGTTTTTGCCAGCTCTTGCGACAAAGACATTGCACAAATATCACAAACGGTGAAACATCATTGTCAGCATACGAAGTTTTCACTCCGACTAGGACAGTGGCATGCTACGTCTTAATACGTCTTAGACAGGAGGAAACCCATTGGCACTAGAGCACTGTTGGTTTATAAAAATTATAAATGAGCGTGCACGGCGGGCACTTTGACCAATGGAGTCAGACCTATCGAGATCACGAGAATGGCAGGGACAGGGACAACCCAGATAGCCAAACCGGGCTGTGCCTTGCGGCGACACAGGGTGCCTTTGCTGTGTGGCTTGTGGGCGGTGTGGCACTGACCTGGGGCGATCCAGAGGTTGGTGGTGATAGCCATGATGTGCAGAACCAGCTTCAGAACGTAAAGCAGATTGCTGCGTCAGACTACGCTTTCGCTGCCATTTCAGCAGTTTCAGATCGAGTTACTCAAGTTGTGACCTGGGGAGAGCCAGGTGCAGGTGGTGACAGCAACAGCGTCCAAGATCAGCTGACCAATGTCTGTGAAATTTATGGGTCTCATGCTGCATTTGCTGCACTCCTGGCAGATGGCAGGGTTGTTACATGGGGCGATGCTGACTACGGCGGTGACAGCAACACAGTCCAAGAGCAACTCACAGATGTGCAGCAGATCAGATGTACAGCTAGTGCCTTTGCTGTGATCTGTGCAGATGGACATGTTGTTGCTTGGGGTGATCCTGAATCTGGAGGGGACTGCACTTCTGTGCAAGATCAACTTGTAGAAGTGTCTAAGCTTTGCGCATCAGGTGGGGCTTTCGCTGCAATACTTAAAGGTGGAAGTGTTGTGACCTGGGGTAACCCAGAGGCAGGTGGTGAGAGCAGTGAAGTGCAGCATCTCCTCAATGTGCGAGAAGTTGTCGCTTCTGGTGGTGCTTTTGCTGCAATCCTAGCAGACGGATCTGTCGTTACCTGGGGCGAACCAGAAATTGGAGGCGACAGCAGAGCAGTCAGAGAACATCTAAAAGAGGTGAAACAAGTTGCTGCCACAAGTATGGCTTTCGCTGCACGCACTGCAGGTGGAAGAGTCGTGACCTGGGGCCAACCAGAGTTTGGTGGCGACAGCAGTGAAGTACAACATTTGCTGCAAGACGTCCAAGACATAACAGCATCTGTCCTTGGCAGTGCATTCGCTGCCACCCTGACAAATGGAAGAGTCATTACCTGGGGAGATGCGATTTCAGGCGGTGACAGTACCAATGTCCAAGATCAACTGCAGAATGTCTGTAAGATCAAAGGATCTGGCAGTGCTTTTGCGGCAATCTGTGCAGATGGTAGTCACTTAAGACTTGTTACATGGGGAGATCCTGAGTCGGGAGGCAGCTCTGACATTCGCCAGCTTCAACAGCTCTCAATGCACTCCTCCGCAGATCCACATCTGCCGTAGAAATGCTGCTGTTGGATAATTACGATGTCTTATGATTCATCTCAATCATCTCAGCTCGCAAGGTTTGTGTCAATAGTCAATGCATTGTTCAGTCCTATTGTATTTTATTGTCAATCACTTCCTTATTGTTAGGAAAGTCCGTTCAACACTATCATCACTATCGTTCAAAACATTTGTTTTGTACGATGTCATGTTTTGTCTGCAAGTGCCCACAGTACAGCGCAGACTTGGAAGTGTTTTCATCCATTCTCCCATAATTGGAACTTCGGGAAAGTCAATTCAGAATCAGTGGTGAAGCCAATAATGCCAATAGGCCAATTTCAATAGTATCCAATAGTGAAGTAACTCGCATGCTGACATCTGTACTCCGGCACTCCACGATCAAAATTATGATTATATTTTATATAATTAACCCCTTTTCTGTCTCCGTGTCTCAATCACTAAGACTAAGACAAAAGGTCAAATCTTTCCATACCATAGAATTCTGGAAAACTTTCTAAGTGTCTAAAGTGACAATGCGGTTTGCTAGCAAAGCCGAAGAATTCCAATTCATTTGCTCATAACTCTCAACCATTCTCCATCTGTGAAACCATGTGTCAAGTAGTTAACATATTCCAACAAGATTTGCACCAGTCTTGTCATGTTTCAGGATATATTCCGAGGCTTTTAGGGGAAGGATTCGACAAAAACTCCGTTTGCTGCGCGTCAGTTGGCAAAACGATGATCAGCGGACTGCAGAGTTAACACAACAAGTGCAGCGTGGCCGTCTTTCTCCTGAGGCGGGGCAATTTCAGATCCTCTCCAGCTCTCCATCAAGTTTTTTTTTTCCGCAAATACAGCAGCCTATCAAGATGTAACCAGATGTAATAGCAGTCCCACCATGTCCCATGTTATGCTTGTGGTTTTGCGACAAACACCAGAATGATGCGCTCACGAGACATGGCAAGGCCCTGGATTTGCTGGAGAAGGTCATGACGCTTAGGCCTGGTGCTTGATGTGCTTGCACGAGACAGGAATGAACGGGTCCCACCGAGTCCCACAGTTTTCAGAAAGTCTGCCCAACTGTCTCTAGCTACATCATGTTACATCCAACTATGTCATACAATGTCATACATATGTCATACTATGTCATCTATGTCTAGCTTTGCTTTCTTATCTTTCTCGAGAAATCACAGTTCACATGCAAAGACTATCCTCTGCTTCTTTATTTGCAGATGTTCTCTATGTTCTCTACTATCCAGCATTTTTGGGGAGAGAAGAGGCGGATTCTGCTATGCCATGCTGAACTCTTTCTGTTCCTTTGGAAGCTTTGAAGTCGATGCAAGTCAATGCAGGCAGTCCAAGCGCAGCCGGCTGGCGAATCCTGAGATCAGGTGCTTCGCCTGGTGCTGTGAATTCCACCTGGCATTCCAGCATATTCCAGCATATTCATAGCATATTCATAGCATATTCATAGCATATTCTAGATTATTCTAGGATTCCTGTATCAATGGACCCATTGGGAATTTGCCACGCACGGTCTGACATAGAGACATAGTCGCACTTCCGAGTTTGCACTTGATTGACCTTGATGGCACAATGTCGCCCAAAACCTGTGGGGAAGTCTGATGCCATGCCACACTTGATTGGTAGATACTTGATATATCTTGGTTTCCCTGTCGTTACTCTTGCCCCTACTCTTGCGCCCAAAGTCTTCAGAGTCAAGGGTTTGCGGAGCTAAGGCAGCATGACTTCTTCCTCAAGGCGCTGAATTGCCAGGAACCAGAATGAAAGGGTAGGAATTCCGGGAACGGGCGAGGCAAGCGGAGAATCGAGAGACATTTGATGAGGTGTTGACATGATGGATATCGGACAATTGACAATTCGGATATTGAATGAGACTTGTTCGGTACCGAGCTTTGGAAGATGGGAGTCTCACAGGAAATCGAGACTGATAGCTGTTTTATGTTTTTAATAGAGCGGATTAGCTCGGTCTCTTGTTGTGTGCAGCTTCTGCAAAATGGGAAATCATTTACAGCTGAAGGAATTGGATGGTATTGATTTGCAGGGCTTGTTCTCACCTGTTGAGGCATTGGGAAGGACCAGGAAGGATGCAATACGATGCAGTGACTCAAATGATATGAAATGAAATGTAGTGAACATATTACAGGGACATACAGAGACATACAGAGATTACAGAGACATTTTTGACTGAACCCTTTTGAGACTCTGCAGGATCTTGCTGCTCACTTGCTGGGTGAAGCTTCTCGCAGATCTATAAGCGTCCCATCACCAGTCCGGAGAAGTCAGCCTTCGCAACCGTGATAAAAGCTGCGGCGCACGGAGCAACTGTGCAATCTTGGAGCAGTTGTACATTATTCAAAATTATTTGTACATTGTCTTTCTTTGTACATTGTCTTTCATTGTTCATGACATTCGTGCTCTTGATATCCTTCCACTTCCACCTTGTGGCCCCGCATGCCATTTGCCCATGGGGTATTTTTGGAATTTGACGACCTGCATGCTGGAACAAGGGGGAGGTGGTTGAATTCTTTTGGTGTTCCGTTTGTTTGGTTTTTGCGGCTTCGCATGTCTTGCTCGAGCTAGACTGGCACCCACCAAAGGTGTGCATTTGCTTGTCACGCAACATTGCCAATGACTGCCAGTGCAAGATCAGGGAAGTGTTCAAGCTTTTGATGTCAACCCGTTTTGGACCCGGAGCGACAAACATTGATAAAACCACGATTTGACAAAATGATCTACTGACTGTAATTGTTATTGACGTATAGACCGTATAGACTAGTATAGACCATTGTAGACCCGTGGAAACCACTGAACTTCTTGCGATTGCGTCAGACTGACATCGATGGAACCCAAAGCTTCAGCATGAGAGCCTCCGCTACTGAGTGGGGCTAGTGGTTTGCGATGGAGGAAGAAGGCAGGAAACTCAGCAACACTACTTGATACTACTTGTACACCCTGCTGTGTGGCTGTTGACGTCCAAAGGTTTCAACATCACTAGAAACCATGCTTGTGCCTGCAAATTTCAAGTTCGACCCAAGATTCCGCCTATGCAAGATTGTCATCAAAAACCAATATCAAGTACAAGCGACTTGTGACGACATGGAATTGATTCATGTAAGTTTCGTTTCTCCCCCAATATGCTGACATGGTGTTTTGTATGTGAAATTCTTCAAATCAATTGATTTGTCACATGACTTTGACACTTGCGTCCACATGTTGTTTTGCACATTTTCGCTAGCCGAAAACGTAGCTTTGACGCATCAGCTATAGCACTTCTAAATGTAGCGTCTACCTTGTTTTGCACTGACTGCACTGACTTCCTGAATGCGGTGCGTCCCATGCGTTTTGTATGTTGTTTTGGAGATTGCACTGACTTTCACGTCTGGGTGTACACTATCATGTTGTATCATATAGTCCAATCTATCTATATCAGGCTGGTGCAGAGCATATTTAATTGTATTTGACGTCTGCTTGAAAATCCATCCTGGGAAGAGCTCGCTCAGGCGACAAACAATGTGTGCAACATTAGATGCTACATACACATACATACACGCTCTCTCCTAGACCAGTTTAGCATATTCTTGTGTAAACTGTCCTTGCGAGGCTGTACTATATTTCATTTTATTTTGCTTCCGTCTCCCACAATATGTTCGTACAGTTTTCACAGAGCCCGCCACATATTTGCTGTGTTGTTGTGGTGGTCAGCCACTACGAGGCGCTGATTGACTCGTCCGTATCCTTTTTTCCACCGTGGCCGGAGTCTTTTGATTTCACCCATTGTATCGGTTCGATGGTAATGTTTGACTGCCAGAGAGTAATTCACATGTTGCTGGGTATGCCCAAATCATCCCCAGACAGCGCTGGAACATGCTAAAATATGCACGTCGTAGAATTGTTTTGAATCTCCATGTGGCATGGGCACGCATGCCGCGTGTGCGGTCCGACACATACTGTAATGGTGTCCTCGTCATGGCCTTTTCTTTGTCCCCACTTTTTTGCTATCCCCAAACCGAATGGAGGTGATGATGTGGCCGTCACAACCAAGGCACAGATCCTTTGGGTCCACTGGGACTACAAATACAGTCAATAAGAGTGGTTCAATATGTTCCAACATTGTTCAAAATTGTTTGACATTGTTCAAGTGATTTCAACAGGTTGTGTGGTAATGTGTGGTAGAGAACTTCAACTTGGCCAATTTGTAGCCAATCATAGCCGATCCTGTCCTGGCCCCTTCAAAATTTAGCTGATGTAGCTTCAAGATGGGAGTGCATTGAAGAGGTTTTCTATGGTTTCCTGCTACCTTCCCTGTTCAAGAATTGATTGCCCTTTGACGTATGTTTCGCCTTCATCTGAGTTGAAAAAAACTCCAGAAATCTTGTGAAATGATGAAATGTTTCGAACATTTTCGAACCAGTATTCTGCATGTTTGTGTGCATGGCTGCATTTAGTCTCCTTGGTCCCTTCCAGCATCTTGCAGCTATGAGGTACATGGTTTTGATCGCTATGACGTGGCAGAACGGTGCAAGGAGCTCATGCGGCGCTTGTGCGGATTCCCAGAGGACGGCCAGTGGACTCCGATGAACTCAGTGTCCACAGATCCCGTGCAAAAAAAAGAGAAGATTAGGGCCCGCATGGTCCGCATGTGCCGGCGGTGCAAATCAGTTCAGTGGACTTGGCTAGGTCTGTCGAGAGACGTGACAGAGCACTCAAACGCTGCAGGAAGTGATGCTATGCTCTATAGTTTTTTCTATTTTTTTCTGTGGTCATCCATGTTCGTTCAAAGCATCGCTCCTAGCGCCCGACTTGTTCGTGCCTTTAATATGTTCAATGCGATATACGTGCGCAGTGATTCTCTTCCTCCAATGAAATCCATAGAAATCCTCCAAACATCTCTGCTTGGTCAAGTCCAGTGAGCAAACGGCAATAAAACAGCACTTGCAAACCTTGCAACGTCATGAGACTTTTGTCCAGCTTCCCCAGGTCAGCATCGTCTGGAAGCACGGGGCCCGAGTGGCTGCTCCAGCTCCACTCAGTCCTGAGTTGCAGTGAGTTGGCCTTACCTTGATGGTATCAGTCTGGTATCAGTGATCAAAGGGGATCGTTCCTGATGTGAATTCCATTCTCAACATGCTGATGCATGAGAACACATTCAAATATGTGTGTAATAACTGCAATATATACGTGTATTGTCCAATCCGTATAATGTCGCCGTAAGATTGTCGCACATGCAGACTTGTCAGGCTATCATTGATTTTTCAAGGCAATTAATCCAAACCATCCCAGATGTATTCGAAGGATTTCGAAGGGTCGTTGTTGATTTTGTATGATTTTGTGATATTTTGTCGAGACCCGTTGTCGGATTTGCCACACTTCGATGCGTGCCGCATGAGGCTCTCCTCAATGGAAGTGGGACATCTTGGAGCTCATGGAGGTCCCTTTGGGTAGAGGCATCTGAAGTATTTTCCTACCAACAAAATCGAATCAATTGATTAAATACACATAAAATCACATAAATATATAAATACTGTACCAGCAGTGGAGTTGACACAGTATTCAGTATTCCATGGATTTGATACAGTATTCCATGGTCTTTCATCCTGCTTTCTCTCATCTTCATACAGAGAAATATAATCTCCATCTTCTCCTTCAAGAAGCATTCCAAACAACTATTTCATAAACCATCTACATATGTCATATATCATATATAGTATTATATATATAGTATTATATATACAGTAATATAATATAATATTAGATATATACGATCTAAATCTGCAATCTACCATCAAGACCATTCCTGGTGCACACACCCGCACAAGCACACATGCAGACATGCACCCGTAACTGAAAAGACACGGCGCCTTTTCAATCCTTTTCATATGTTACTTGCGCAATTTTTTAAAGTTTGGTGAGCAAACTGTGACATGGGTTTCACATGGTTTCACAGATGATTTCACAGTCAATACTTAGGCATCGTCATATCAGGCGTCTGGAAACGTAGAATGCTGACATAGCTTTGATTTTATCGAATGAGTTGAATGTGTAGGCTGTGTAGGTCTTTCGGGCACTGCTCCCAGTGTTCGATTTGGTCGATATCTCCGATTCGATGTGCACAGGAGTCCCACCACCAGCTCAGAGACATCCGGCAAGCTCAGAATCCCAGTCCTAAGAAAGAAGTCGCTGTGAATGCACAGCTTCACGAACACGATCAACATCCACCTCAATCTGACATAGTTTGCCTTTCTCAGATATGGTTGACTTTCTGTGGGCTTAGATTGACGTGAATGAGCGCATGATT
>Ga0126342_10020773_pt1 | contig 11006 bp, 11 predicted proteins | sample Cyp1metagenome_FD_92528 | JGI IMG/M metagenome (GOLD analysis project Ga0126342, IMG submission 92528) | Coral microbial communities from Lord Howe Island, Old Settlement Bay, Australia - Cyphastrea 1 metagenome | ecosystem: Host-associated > Invertebrates > Cnidaria > Coral ... | reverse complement strand
TAGAGTGTTAGAAAAATCAATGCCACAAACAATTGATTCATCCAGCAAGAATGACATGTATATCATGGACTTCCCAACGGCACACCGTTTGCGGCACAAGAAGATGACCGCGGCATAAGTTACTTAGATGAGTCTGGGGTTTGCTAAGTACTTAGGGGGTTGCTAAGTACTTTAGTAAGTCACATGTATGTCAATTACAATTTCCTGTAACAGACTTACAACTACTGCAAGTTATATAAATGTTTAGCCTTATAGATAGCAAGTTACTAACCGATTCGGTAACCTCTTAAACCTTTAGCCCACTTAGGTAGCAGTTAGCTAAGTGGTTAGCCTGTTCAACTTAAATTCAACTTAACCATTTAGCTAAGGGGTTAGCCCATTTGGCTAACCACTTAGCCAAGGTGTTAGCTACAGCATTTTTTCACCAATGTTTACAATTATTTTTGAATGTGTTTGTTGTTTTGGTTGAGATGCAAAGCAGTATTTCAAAGGACACATGTCAATGCTGCTTGATTTGAAATTTCGGAATTTGAGTGACAAACAAACAGCCAGGAAGTAACATGGCTTAGCCTTCAACATGGCTGGACAAACACAAGGTGCAGAAACAATTTTATTTGAACCCAGTTGCTTTGTTTTTCTAAAATGCTGACCACTGCTGCCTTATAGAGGTTCTTGAGAAAGCCAGCCACCCTGTGTTTTTGCAGAGCAGTTATGGACACCCTGCATAGAGAGCCATGGAAGGGCACCTTGCTGTACAGTGGCTGGGTGAACTACAACAATGAGCTATGGTATGCAGTTCAATGGAGTTCTGGGTGGTCTGACTGGAGGACTGCATGCATGCTTTTTTTTTGTGTGGGTTCACAAATTTGTTTTGAATGCATGTGGTACCACCACAAACATTTCTATAGCCCACACTGGCAGCTTTGCATTGGGCATGAATGATTTTGCAGGACACCTTTGGAAGCCATGGCAACTTGGCAGGTCACCATGGAAGAGAAGATGCAACTGATTGAGAAGTACAAGTTCATGAATGGTGTCAAGTAGTGCAGCCACTGTACAGATATGATTTAACCCAGATGCCAATGGTGGAAAAAAATGCTGGGCAGCAGATGGCTTTGCACACTGCAAATCCTATACATACATATGGGGTTGCCTTCATAGACCCACATCAATTTCCAACTTGGAATCAGCATGCCACTTAAAGAAACAATGATTTGTAGTTTTTTCAGCCTCAAGAGATTGGCTAAATCTGTGGCATTTGGGCCTTGCTTGCCAGTATGTCCTTGGCACCAGCTGTGAAGGAGGCTTTGCAAAAAGCCCTAGATGATGGCTCCAAAGGGCTTCTAGGGAAATGGCAAGGTGTTTTGGATGTGCTGCTTGCCAACAATTTGGCATTCCATGCCAAGCTTTCACCAAATAGCTTGCTTGTCCACCCACAAAACAGAGGGGGGAGTGGGGTCCAGCCATTCCATATGCACCAGAAAGGGTCCAAAATAGTGGAGACTGGTGCTGCCATGGACCAGCTCATTGGCAGTGTGTGCTTTGAAATGCATCCAGATGATGCAAAGAGGAAGCCACAAATGGACTTCAACAAGGAGTTGGTAGCTGCCAGCTCTGACTTGATGTGTCCTATTTTGGGTACTGAGAGGTACTTGACTGTATCTTCCACACATACATCCCAGTTTTGCAGAGCCTTGGCACATGGTTGCAAAACACCAGAAGAAAGCTTGAAAGATTCCAATGGCAACCTTAGCTTGGAAATGCTTGGGAAGGATGCTGTGCTGAAAGAGATGGCCACAGTTGGCTGGAATTGGGTTGTCATCCCTTGGTATGTTGAGGAGGCATTCCCAAAACTACCAGCACTGATAGCTGATGCCTTGAACAGTGTGAATGGGATTTTTGAGGCACAGGGTGAGTTGGAGTTAGCACTCACCATTGCCAATGCTGCAAAGGTAGGCAACACCTTTGACTGGGACAAGTTGGCATCCCAGTGCTGCATTTCACACCAGGTGGCTGGGTATGCCAAGTGCATTGGCAAGCTGGTCAAGAATCTTGGTGGTGGGAAAGGTGAGGGTTATCCACTCATAAAGTTTGCCCAAGAATTCCAAAAGCAGTTTGGAGGCTCCTGCCTTGTGGGAAAGGATTTCTTCACCACCCTAGTGGATACTGACCTTGTCTCCACCAACATGACTGTTTTTGTCAAGATTGCTATTTTGGCCACCCAAGTCTCATGCCCAGAAGGTAAAAGAGTTGACAACTTCTACAGGTACTTGACCAAGGGAGACATCCAAATGCTGAAGAGCAAGAAAAAGCAACTCCAAGTCATGGAAGCTGAGAATATGCTGTCACAGTGCTGGGGCTCCATGGCTGGTACCAATGTGGGTGCCTATGAGAAGACAAAGCTTTTTGGCAGGCTGTGCTTGAGGACCACTTTGCACCTTCTGGGGAAAGAGAAATCTGGAAGAGACCCCACTCAATTCCCTAGCCTTGGGGAGATCAAAGCCAAGTTTGAAGATGAATTGAAAACAGGCTGCCAGCAGCAGCCCTCCAAGCCAGCTTCTGCTCCACCCAAGACAGCAGATGCTGTTTCTCTGCAAGATGGGCAGAATCCAATGTTTATGGCTGGGTTGAAAGTGCAGCTGGAAGTTGGCAAAACATACACCCACAAAGACTATGCCAATGTGATCTTCACCTTGGACAAGCTGGATGCAACCCATGCACACCTCTCCAACAAGGACTTGGTGACCAACCAAGCAACTAGCTTGAAACTGGATGGTAGTGAAATCATGGACAAGGTCAAGGCAACCAAGCAAAAAGAAGGAGTTGTGATTTCAGGGCCTGCATTGGCCAGTGCATTCCCCAGTCTGAAGTGCCTAGATGAGCTTGCCAAAAGCCAGGTCTACCAAATGCTTTTTGATTCTTATGAAGCCAATGACACTGATGAGAACTTCATCCAATGTGTGGCTGTGCCTGGTAAAGGCATCAAAGTCTTTGCCATGCAGCCCATGAAGAAACATGACCTGATTTTGGTGCCCATGGCTGGGCATGTCAATGCCATTCTCTTGTCTGAGCCAAAGAGCAAATTATTTGGTAGTGGAAAGCTTGATGGGAAAGAATTTTGGGTCCTGCCACCCAAGATATGCAAAGAACCTGCTGAATCCACTTTGGTGCCATACTTTTTGATGAAAGAAATTGAAAATGGGCAGATGGTGCCATTTCAGTTGGAACATGGCAAGTTGAAGATTTTGGCCTTGAGGAATGGCAATGCCATTCAGAAACATGATGAAATTGGTTTGGTGATGACTGAGGGCACAGAGCCACCAGTGAAAAAAAAGAGAACTTGAAAATTGTTCTCCTGGCATCCAGGGCAGCTTCAACACTGCAGCATAGAGAAAAAGGTCAGCAAATAGTTGTAATGCTTTGCTGTTGCAACTTGGCGCCTGCTGCAATTGTATGAGCAGTGGCAAGCCTTTCCCTTGGCTACACATAGTTGCAAGCAAAACCAAATCATTTTTGCAGCCACCATGTTCCTGAATTGTATTTTTCAAACTGAAGCAATTTTGGACCACCCAGTGCTCACCACTTGTGCCATGAGTGTGACCTTGAAGAAGCAACACTTTATCATTTTCAAAGGTGAGAAGTGGGTCATCCCTGAGGCTTTGGTCTATGAAAAGCTTGGGAAGCAGTGGCTGCTCATGAATGCTACCAACTATTCCCTGTGCAAGATCATCCAGGGCAGCAACTTTGACAACAAGAGGAACTACAACCTCAAAAACATACCAGCTTTTGATGAGCTGATTCAGCAAAGGAATATCAAGAGCAACCTGGTTCCCAAGGATGATCTGTTTGATGGTGGTGACCCAGCCAAACCTGCCCCCAAAAAAAGAAAGCTGGTGCCCAAAGAGGATGAAGAGATCCAGCTGATTTTGCCTCAAAATGCTGGTTCCATCAGCTGCCTGAGTGCTAAGAAGGTTTCAGAAGTGTTGGCAGTGGAGATGACTGAAGCCAATTTAAGTTTGATTTTTGATTTCTTCCATGGCAGTGACACTACTTCTGAGAAGTCCAGATCATACAATGCATCTGGAAAGTATATAGGTGTTGCTGCCAAAAGGAAGTCAAAGAAAGATACAGATGCTGCCAGTGACAATGATAGTGATTAGTTTCACCATGTGTCAGTGTGATGCACATGCAACACAGCGCAGGAGGTTGGGAAAATGCATTTCACTGTCAGCAGCTGTGCTTTTCCTGCACATGGACCTGCATCATCTTTTGGATTGTGGATTTCATTCTAGTTTCCCTATTTGAAAAAATAAAGCTAATTTGTTTGGCAAGAAGCCTTGCTGCCATGCTGCTTGGCATCAAATGTACTTGCCATTGTGTTTGGCAGCTAGGGTGCCATTTTGGCTGGCAACAACAATTGTTGCCATTGTGCTTGGCAGAAATTTATTGGTGCCATTTCCCTGGCAAAATGAAACCAATTTGTCAAACAATTTGCAGCTCAACCTGTGGTGCCTTGCTTGCAGTGGCCTGCTTTATCTCTTGGCATGTTATTTGATGTGTTGCTGCTTTTGTGACAGGTAGGACTACTAGCGCAGAGCTTTGTAATTGACATGTAGCAAACCAAAGAATACATAAGCAGGCAAGGGATGCAGCAGATGAAAAACTATTTTCCTTTTTCACTTCAAAGTGGTACCAGTGACAGCCACCATGAACTACTGTATATGCACTATGGGTCTTCCTAAAAGTAAACCAGCCAGTGCAGCCATGGAAGGAGCATCTCCACCTCTTACCACTGGCCATGCACAAACCGCAGCTGACAGTCCAGAGTATGATGCTTTTGCAACACTCCCAGACCAGGCATTACAAGCTGCCATGTCCAAGGCCAGTCTTGCCAAAAGACAGGCAGAAGCAGATGCAGAAGAAGCACCATGGAATGATATGAGGAAAAGGCCCAGAACAATGGCCAAAGCTCCCAGCATGGCACCCAAATTTGCAACAGCACCTGCAAGAATGGGATTGCTGCCACCAATTCAGCAGATGCCACAGACCTTGCCAAACATGATGGCCCACCCAGCAATGTGCTTGCCACAGCACATGCAGCCCATAGCAGCCCCAATGGCACCACCAATGGCACAGCAGCATGCCATGTTCCATGGAGGCATGGTGCCAGGAATACCCATGCAGCCACAGACCATGCAACCAGCTATGCCATTTGCAGCACCTTGCAACATGCAGCACCCACCTCCACAGCTGCACCTCCCAAGCTATGGCCAGCAAACAGCCCATGGAATGCAAGCACATGGGCAAGTAGCACCAGGTGGATGTGTGTACCCTGTCCCAACTTGCAAAGAACTAGGGGCCCAAGACCAGCACCCACCACAAGAAGCAGCACCACCTGCAGAGAAGGAACTTCCAGCACAGAAGCTGGTACCACACCCACCACTGTACCCTCCCAAGAACATGCCACCAACAAGGCCCCAGCAACATGGCACTCCAAGCCAGGTGTTTGCTGTTGATGATGAAAATGAAACAGACCCAGGCCAGCCTGGCACCCATACATACAGTGTGAGGAAGCAACACATGCCAGTCCCCCATGATGGCCAAGGTGATGAAAATGATTGGCAAGATGATGGAGATGAAGAAGATCAGAGTTGGGGTGACAAATGGGTGCCTGATAGTGGCACATGGAAGCCATATTGGGACAACAGTTCCAATGATGACAAGCATGATGATGGCAACAATGACTGGGGCAACAATGATCCACAGTCCAGCTATGGGTCTGCTGGTGACACCAATGCCAAAGAGTGGGTCAACTATGGTGACTATGGCAGTGGCAATGGTGATGGCTATGACAAGAACTATGACTACAAGAACTACAAGAGCAACAAAGGAGGCTATGGCAAGGGCAAGATGCTTTGGAATCCCAAGATGACCAAAGGATGGGAGATGAAAGCAGCCTACTTGGTGGAGAGCTACATCAGGAAGGACTGGGAGAGATGTGATGCCTTGATTGGCAGGTAGCTTAGATCAAATATGGAAAGTATTTATGTATTTGTTTTGGTGTTTGAAGTTGTTAGTATGTAGTTTCAATATAAAACATTTTGTGAAATATTTCATTTGTTCATACCCATCTGATCAGGTACATGGCCAATCACAAGTTCAGGGAGCTGGTTTCCATTGCAGAGGATCAGTGCACCTTGAAAGAAAAATCACAAAATATGTGGGAAAAAAATAGTTTGGTTGAAACCACATATTATATCATCAATATCAAATTTGGCATCTAAATTCAAATTTTGAATTTAGAATGTGTGTTTGTTGATGTAAATTCAAAATTGGAATTTGGGTGCTTTTTTTTGTGGTTCTAAATTTAAATTTTGAATTTAGATGCTGTTTTGGTGATACCTAAATTCAAAATTTGAATTTAGGTCATTTTTCTTTTGTTTTGGAATCATTATATTTTTTTATTTATTTTGCAATATTTTCTTTTTTTTGTTTGAACCAATTGTGAATTGTATAGTTCCCAAGCATCTGAGGAGCATGTCGCACTACTTTGGCTCACTATGGAGGTGGGCATTCTGGACTTTGTGTACAATATATTTTGGGTTCACCAAGGCAGAGATGGACCCATATGGAATGCACTGGTGACCTTCACTTGCTCAGAAAAAAATGTTGCTCAGTGCTGCTCAGGGTTCAATTTATAAATTGGGTAAACATTCAAGTGTATGGTCTGCATTTGTGTTTATACCTTACAATAATGCAACAAACATTGGTACCATTTGCAAATAAATATATTCAATGATTCTAGTTGTATTGGCATGCACATACATACCTAATCACCTTTGTTAGAAACATTCCTTACACAATGTGCAGTTTGGAAACCATCTCTGCTGTGTGTCGTGTTGAGTTCAAACTTTCATGTTTTTGTATTGCCAGCAACATGGCAAGTTGGATTGTGATGCCATCAATATGGCAAGCCAAAAAGATTGGCTGATGCCAAAATCATGGCAGTTCAATATGTATGGCTTTGATGCCAATGGCACTGCAAGCCACTATATATTCATGCCATTTCAATGTCACTTGCAAACCATATTAGTGAATTTTGTGCCAATAGATATGGCAAGCTAATGTGAATGGCTGTGGTGCCAAAATATTACAAAGGAGTGGCAGCCAGCCATTGTGCATGGCCAAGTGCCACCATACCATTTGTTTGCTGGTAAGCAACATTATATACACAGCATCAGCTTGCTTTTGCACAGTCAACATCACTGGGGTCAAATGCTATAGGCAATGCAGTGTGTGTTGAATGTGTGGTTGCATTTGCAGCTTGTTGGCTATCCATTTGCAGTTTCAATTTCCCCAGGCTGAAGCCATGAATGTCCTTGACTTGAAGCAGGAGCTAGAGGCAGTCAGCTTGCTGATCCAGGCCAGAAGGGAGACCTTGAACAGCCAGCCCACTGCAGTGGACCAGTCCAAGGAAGAAGCTTTGGTGGCAAACCTTGCCAAAAAAGTTCAGATGGGTTTGGTTTGCTCCTTGGTGGAGGCCCAAACACTATATCAAACTTTGAAGGCCAGTACTTTGCAGGATTCCTTCAAGGAGGTTCTGAGGAACAGCATTGACCATGCTTTGGCCAACCACAATGGCAACACCATGGCTGTGACAGTCAAGCCCCAGAAGCTTACCAAGCTGGAGAACTACCTGACTGAGAATGACTGGAAGACCATTGAGTCCATGGATGCAAGCTACATCTCCAAATGCAACTGCATTGCCCACAGATGGAAGAGTTTGGGCATCAAAAGTTTGAATGAACAAACAGTGAAGAATGGTGTGGCAATCCTTCTTTGCCAGATGTCCAAGCTCCCAGAAGCTTCCTTGATTTTCCAGATGGTGGAAGATCTGAAATCCACATTCCATTCCCTTGCCATGGAGTATGTGGACTTGCTTCCCTATGTCAAGGAGTTTCCTGATAGCCCCAAGAAGTTGCCATGTGAACTTCAAAAGGCTGCCTACCAAGGCAGCATGCCAGTGCAGAAGCACCTTGAACAGAAGCAGGCTATCTTGAAGTACATTCCACTGAGATCCACAAGTAAGCTTCTTGGAGGAAAGCCACAGCCAAATGATGGCCAGCCAAGTGCTGGCAGTTGTGGAGGTGCTGGCATGCCAAAGGACTCCATGGTTAGCCTGATGATGATGAAAGAAATGGGCAATCTTTTTTGCTCCTTGAGGGAGTCATTGGGGTTAAAGGGTGGAAGCTCCTCAAGCTCCATTGGGCCCACTGGCCCAAGTGCAATCAAGCTGTCACCTTCCAAGCAGCAGCAAGCTTTGCAGGACTTCCAGCCCAAGGCAAGACAGGCAGCCTTACCCATTGCTGACAAAAGTGTTGCCACTGCTTCCCAGCCAAAGGAAGCCACAGACCTTGCTCCAGGCCCCACAGGCAATGGCCAGCACAATGATGAGCAAGTGGGTATCTCAGCTGAGGACTATGAGCTTGCAACCTTCAAAGCCTTGCAGGAAAGGCAGCAGAGCAAGCTTCCACCAAAGGCAGCCAAGAAGGATACCAAGAATGCTGCCAAGAAACCAAAGAAGCAGAACAGCAGCAGCAAAGGTAACAATGGTGGCCCCAGTGGCAGCAAGCCAAGTGCCAAGGGAAAGCCTCAAAGAACTTTGAAGAGACCAGCTGCTGCAATGGCTGTCTCTAGCCAGAGCCACCAAGGACATGGTGATGGTGACCAGGCTGTGTGCCAAGGCTACACCATCCCACCTTTGCAGAAGACAGACCTTGAAGTTGCCAGGAATGTCTATGTCAGCAGGCATTACAGCAAGGCCAGGGTGTATGCCAGAAATGTCCTCAAGATGAATGAAGAAGATGCAAAGGTGTATGGCAGGAAGTTCCTTAGGCAGTCAGGTGCCATTTGGGACACAGCCAAGAACATGGAAAGCCAATAGGTGCTTCCATTGTAGCAAAGCTACAAACCAATTTGTAATTTACCATGTCTGTGCTGGCTGCTTTGCCATGATGTTGCTGTGGTTGCCAGCATCAAAGCACTCTGAAAGCAGCTGGGCATTTGCTGGGTTGAAAGCAGCTGGGCATTTGTTGGAAAAGGTGTGGGGTGCAAGCAAGCTGGCTGTTGAAAACAGCATGGGTTTGCAGTGCATCAAGCAACTTGTTGTGGTTCCCATTGCAGTTGTGGCTCAACAGCATGATTTCCATATGTTTGCAATGATTTGTTCTTTGGTCTAGTGTGGTTGGTGCCCTATATGGCTGCCTCAGAGAGGCCTGCCAAACTGGCAAGGCTGACAAACATGAGAAGAGGGTTGCCATATATGAGTGCATCTGCAATGTCAGCACTTCTGAAAGATGTCAAGGAACAGGGATTGCCAGAGATGATTGGCAGGAAAGACATCAAGGCTTCCAGGGTTGAAGCCATTCAGAAGGCTGATGGTCCTTTTGGGTCTTTAGTCCAGTCAATGCAAGTCATTGGGAGGAATGGCAAGCCCATGGCAGTGGACATCATTTCACCTTTAGCATTTCTTGCACATGCATTTCAGCAACCTGGTGGGTTCCATGATTTGATGGCCAGAAGGTTGCAGGAATGCCCATGCTCCTTAGAGTCTCAATGGGACTTCCTGCTTTACTCAGATGAAGTCACACCTGGCAACCCCTTGGGGGAAGCAAGGAGAAAATTATGGGTGATGTATTGGAGCTTTAGACAAATGGGCCCAATTGGGTTGCAGAAAGAACAATGCTGGTTCCCACTCCTGTGTGTCAGGACATCAGTGGTGAGCCAAATTGATGATGGAATGAGCCAGCTTACAGCTGCAATCCTAAAGCACATCTTTGTGACCAGCCCTTGTCAAGTACAAAATGGGTTCTTCCTCAAGTGCCCCAATGGCCAGCCACATTTTTTTGCCTTCAAGATGGGCAATGTTCTGCAAGATGGTGCAGCACACAAACTGATGTATGGGTGCAAGGGTGATGCTGGAACCCGTTTTTGTTTCATATGTTTGAATTTGGTGGCTGAGAAGGCTTGCCTAGTCCAAGATGGTGAATCTTTGCTGGTGTGCAAGCTGCACCAAATCAGCTCCTTGAGGATGGCAACTGATGCTGATGTGTATTCCACCATTGACAGGCTGGTTGCCAAGAAAGATGAATTGACTGCAAGCTGACTACAAAACATGGCAGCAAGCATGTGGTTTTGGCTTTTCCCAGCATGGGCTTCTGTTTGACCCACTGGTGAGGCCAGTTCTGAAACCAGTTACTTCATTTACCCATGACTGGACGCATTGCATTTTGAGCAATGGTGTTTTTGCAACATGCATGTTTTCTTGGCTGAGTGCCACTGAGAAACACATGTCTATTTACAAGGCTTTGTCTGAGTACTTGCCATTGTGGCACCATCCCCAGCACCATGCCTGCAAGTTGGACCAGCTATTCAGTGACAAGAAAAAGAAGAACAATAAGGAAAGTTCAACTTTCAAGTGCAGTGCCTCTGAAGCTTTAGCATTGCTACCAATTCTGGCTTACTTTATACAAGCAGTTCTTGGGCCAGCAGGTGTGTGCAACAAAGAGAACCAGGTGGGCTGGGAATTTTGAACAGCATAGTTACTTTTTCTTTTTGTTTCTGAGCAGCTGTTTCCTTTTCCATGATGTGTTTGTCTTTTGGTGGTGGGCTGGGCCCTATACAAGCAGGTGATGCTGGAGCTGTGCTCCATTGTGGACATCTTGCTTGCCTTGCCAGTTGTCAAGATGAAGAGCCACCATTTGGAAGAAGCCATCAGCACATTCTTTACTGCTTGTGAACAAGCAGAATGGCAAGATGTGTTCCACAGCAAATTCCATTGGCTGACACACATGCCCAGGGAAATGGTGGTGATGGGTGGCTTTCTTCCTTCATGTTTTACACAGGAGAGAAAACATAAGACCACCAAGAAGTATGCCACTGGCATGCAGAACTTGAAGCACTACAACAAGTCAATACTTGAAGAAATTGCTGTCCAGGACTTGTAT